>Ga0208370_100050_pt1 | contig 43411 bp, 36 predicted proteins | sample Subbio12Jun_QV11_FD_184822 | JGI IMG/M metagenome (GOLD analysis project Ga0208370, IMG submission 184822) | Serpentinite rock and fluid subsurface biosphere microbial communities from McLaughlin Reserve, California, USA -CR12Jun_QV11 (SPAdes) | ecosystem: Environmental > Terrestrial > Deep...
GCGATCGGGCGTCCTGCCCTCACGCGCGGCGCTCGGCTCCTGCCTCGCTGCCGCAGGTCGGCCCTCACCGCCGCGGCTCGCCCACCAGGCACCGCGCTCCGGCGCAGCGGTGCCTCGTGACGCCGACTTGCTCCGGCAGCGACTCGGGCAATCGGCTGGCCGGATGCCTCGCTTTCCGGTCCGCCTAGCGCGATCCGCGCCGCGCCCGGCAACTCAGCCGCGCGCCGCGTGCCCGGCCCAGACCCGCTCGACCACCTCGGCGAACAGGGCCGGCAACGCCTCGAGCTCGGCAAGCCGCACGCCTTCGTCGATCTTGTGGATGCTGGCATTGCCGGGCCCGAGCTCGACGCACTCCGCACCGAGCGGCGCGATGAAGCGGGCATCGGAGGTGCCGCCCTTGGTGTTCTCGTCCGGGCTGATCCCGCAGCGGGCCTCGATGGCGGCGCGCGCCGCCCGGCGCAGCACGCCCTCGCCGCAGTGGAAGGGTTCGCCGGACACCCGCCAGCGGCAGGCCGCATCGACGCCGTGCCTGGCGAGGATCGCCTCGAACTCGGCCCGGAGCGCATCGCTGGTCCAGTTCGGGTTGAAACGGAAGTTGGCGACGAACTCGAGCACGCCCGGAATCACGTTGTCGACCCCGGTGCCGGCGTGGATGTTGGAGACCTGGAAACTGGTGGGCGGGAAGCCGGCGTGGCCCTCGTCCCAACGCCGCGCGCACAGCTCGGCCAGCGCCGGGGCCAGCGCGTGGATCGGGTTCAGCGCCTTCTCCGGGTAGGCGACGTGGCCCTGCACGCCGCGCACCTCGACGGTGACCGAGAGCGAACCGCGCCGACCGACGCGCAGCACGTCGCCAAGGCGCTCGCTGGAGGAAGGCTCGCCGGTGATGCAGTAGTCGATGCGCTGGCCGTTGGCGCGGAAGTGTTCCGCCACCCGGCGCACGCCGTCGAGGGCCGGACCCTCCTCGTCCGAGGTCAGCAGCACGGCCAGCGTGCCGGGATGGGCTGGATGCGCGGCGACCAGCTGCTCCATCGCGATGACGAAAGCGGCGACGCCGGCCTTCATGTCGGCCGCACCGCGGCCGTGCAGCACGCCGTCGCGCACGGTCGGGACGAAGGGATCGGAGGTCCACTCGGCGAGCGGCCCCGGCGGCACCACGTCGGTGTGGCCGAGCAGCACGATGACCGGGTTGCCCTGCCCGCGCGTGGCCCAGAGATTCTTCACCTCGCCGAAGTCGAGCGACTCGCAGCGGAAGCCGATCGCGGCGAGCCTTGCGGCGATGAGCGCCTGGCAGCCGGCGTCCTCGGGCGTGATCGAGGGCCGTGCGATCAGGTCCTTGGCCAGGGCCAGCACCGGCGAATCGGCCGCGCTCACTTCTTCACCCCGAAGCGCGCCTTGTACGCGTTGTCGCTGAAACCCACCGACACCACGCCGTCGGCGGTCACCAGCAGCGGACGCCGGATCAGGGCCGGATGCTCCTTCAGCAGCAGGGTCCATTCCGGATCGCTGCCCGGCGTCTTGCGCGCCTCGGGCAACTGGCGCCAGGTGGTGCTGGCCTTGTTGACGAGCTTCTCCCAGCCGCCAAGCTGGCCGGCCCAGGCCTTCAGCAGCTCCGGCGGCTGGCGTTCGGCGCGGTAGTCGATGAAGGCGTGCGCGATGCCGAAGCGCTCCAGCCAGTGGCGTGCCTTCCGGCAGGTGTCGCAGCCCGGCAGGCCGTAGACGGTCGCGCGGGGCGGGGCGGGATCCGCGGGGGTGTCGTGGGGGCTCATCGGTCGGCGTCCGTCCGCGTCAGTGGCCGCTGCGCAGCAGCTCGTTGATCGAGGTCTTGCCGCGCGTCCTGGCATCGACCTGCTTGACGATCACCGCGGCGTACAGCGAGTACTTGCCGTCGGCCGAAGGCAGCTGGCCGGAGACCACCACGCTGCCGGCCGGCACGCGGCCGTAGCTGGTCTCGCCGGTCATGCGGTTGTAGATGCGCGTGCTCTGGCCGATGAACACGCCCATGCCGATCACGCTGCCGCGCTCGACGACGACGCCCTCCACCACCTCCGAACGTGCGCCGATGAAGCAGTCGTCCTCGATGATCGTCGGGCTGGCCTGCAGCGGCTCCAGCACGCCGCCGATGCCGGCGCCGCCGGAGAGGTGGCAACGCGCGCCGACCTGGGCGCAGCTGCCGACCGTGGCCCAGGTATCGACCATGGTGCCCGGCCCGATGTGCGCGCCGATGTTGACGAAGCTCGGCATCAGCACCACGTCCTTCCCGATGTGGGCGCCGCGGCGCACCACGGCACCCGGCACCACGCGCGCGCCGAGCTCGCGGAAGTCGGCGGCGTCGAAGCCGGCGAAGCGCAGCGGCACCTTGTCCCAGTAGGGCGCCGGCTCGGCCTCGACGAGCTGCATGTCGTTGCAGCGGAAATACAGCAGTACCGCCTTCTTCAACCACTCGTTGACGCGCCAGGTGCCATCGCTGTTCGGCTCGGCCACCCGCGCCTGGCCCGACTCCAGCGCAGCGACGACGGTCTCCACCATCTCGCGCAGCGAACCTTCGACCTCGGCCTCGGAGAGCGTGGCGCGGCGTTCGAAGGCCGATTCGATGATCGGCTGCAGGTCAGCAAGGACGGGGGTCTTGCGGCGGGGCATGCGGTCGGTCTCCTTCGAGGCAGGCGGTGAGCGCGGCGCTCAGCCGGGCGATGGTAGCCGGATCGTCGAGGGCGCGGTCGGCCTCGTCCGAGATCAGGAACAGGTCCTCGGCGCGCTCGCCGAAGGTGGCGATGCGGGCATCGTGCACGCGCAGGCGGTGGTCGCGCAGCACCCGGGCGACATCGGCCAGCAGGCCGGGGCGGTCGGTGCCGACCAGCACGAGCTGGGTGCGGCGGCCATCGCCCCGGTCGTGCAGTTCGACCCGCGACGGCACGCGGAAGTGCTTCAACGCCGCGGGCATGGCGCGGCGCGGCGGATGCAGAGTGGTGGCCGGGCGCGAGAGCATCTCGGTCAGCACGCGGCTGGCGTGCGCCGCCCGGGCCTCGGGGGCTTCGCCGCTGTCGTGGATCGGCAGCAGCTGGAAGGTATCGAGGCTCATGCCCGACGTCGAGGTGACGATGCGCGCCACCGCCACCGAGAAGCCGAGGCGATCCAGCGTGGCCGTCAGCGTGGCGAACAGGCCATCGCGGTCCGGGGAATAGACGAACACTTCGAAGGCCTCCCCCTGCGGGTGCACGATCACCAGCGGCTTCCTCGGGTCGCCGTGGCCGAGGATGGCGCGGGCCTGGGTGGCGAGCTGCCGCGGGTGGTAGCGGAGGAAGCTCTCGTCGGGGAACTCGGCGAACACGCGCTCGACCTCGGCCACCGGCAGATCGGCCAGCAGGCCGAGCACCTCGGCGCGGATCTCGGCGATGCGGGTCGCGACGTCGGGACGGTTCTCCAGGCCACGCCGCAGGGCCAGCCGGGTGGCGTCGTGGAGGTCGCCGAGCAGCCGCTCCTTCCAGGTGTTCCAGAGCTTCGGGCTGGTGCCGGCGATGTCGGCGCAGGTCAGCAGGTAGAGGAAGTCGAGGCGCTCGCGGTCGCCGACCTTGCGGGCGAAGCGTTCGACCACGGCCGGGTCGGCGATGTCCTGGCGCTGGGCCGTGGAGGACATCAGCAGGTGGTGCTCGACCAGCCAGGCCAGCAGTTCGGTTTCGGCGGGCTTCAGGCGGTGCGCCATGCCGAACTCGCGTGCGTCCGCCGCGCCGAGCAGGGAGTGGTCGCCGCCGCGGCCCTTGGCGATGTCGTGGAACAGCCCGGCCAGCAGCAGCAGCCACGGCTGCTTGAGGCGGTCGTGCACGCTCTTCGCCTTCGGGAAGCGCCCGTCGCTGCCGTCGGCGAAACTCGCCATGATGCGCAGCACCTCCAGCGTGTGCTGGTCGACGGTGTAGACGTGGAAGAGGTCGTACTGCATGCGTCCGGAGACCCGGGCGAAGGCCGGCAGGTAGCGCCCCAGCACGCCGAGCTGGGCCATGCGCGCCAGCGTCTCGACCGCCTGCGGACCCTGCAGCAGGGCGAGGAAGGCGGCACGGGTCGCGGCGTCCTGTTCGGCGAAAGGCAGGATCCGCGGCAGGCCCTCGGCCATGGCGCGCGCGGTTTCCGAATGCAGGCCCCGGGCCGCCGGGCAGGCGGCCCAGGTGGCGAACACCGCGAAGGCCTCCAGCGCCGAGGCCACCGGCGCCGCGGCCTCGCGCCGCAGGTAGCCGTTGAGGAGGACGAAGCCCGGCGCCACGGCGGTGCACTCGACCTGCCCGGCCAACTGTTCCTCGAAGCGCTGCAACAGGCGCTCGCTGATGCGCTGCACGGTGTGCGCGGCACGGAACAGGGCCTGCATCATCTGCTCGACCGCGAGGTTGTCGCTGGCCTCGTCCCGGTAGCCGAGCCGCGCGGCCAGCACCTTCTGGTGGTCGAAGCGCAGGCGTTCCTCGCGGCGGCCGGCGACCAGGTGCAGGCCGAAGCGCAGGCGCGCCAGCGTGCGCCAGTCGCGCCGCAGCGTTGCCTCCTCGTCGGCCCCCAGCAGGCCCAGCGCGACCAGCGCCTCCAGCCCCGGCACGCGGTAGATGCGCCGCGCCAACCACGCCAGCGTGTGCAGGTCGCGCAGGCCGCCCGGGCCTTCCTTGAGGTTCGGTTCGAGGTTGTTGGCGGTGTCGTGGTGGCGGGCGTGGCGGGCGATCCACTCCTCGCGCTTGGCCTCGAAATAGGCCAGGGCGGGCCAGAGCGCCGCGCCGCGCAGTGCTTCCTCGAGCGCGTCGAGCGCCGCCGGCGAACCGGCCAACCGCCGCGCTTCGGTCAGTGCGGTGAGGGTGCGCACGTCCTCGCGGCAGGCCTGCACGCAATCGGGCAGCGAGCGCACCGCCGTGCCGGGCTTCAAGCCGAGATCCCAGAGCGTGGCGAAGAAGGCGCCGAGCGCGGCTGCGTTCTTGGCCTGCGCCTCCGGCCCGCCGAGCACCAGCAGATCGACGTCGGAGAACGGGTACTGCTCGCCGCGGCCGTAGCCGCCGGTGGCCAGCAGGTCGAGGCCGGCATCGGCGGGCACGCAGGCGCGCCATGCCGCCAGCACCGCCGCGTCGACGGCCCCCGCCTGCGCCGCCAGCAGGCGCTCGATGCCTTCACCGGCATCGAAACGGGCGGCGATATCGGCGCAGGCTTCCAGGAGGGCCGCGCGCGCCGTGGCGGGAGCGGCCGCGGTGTTCACGGCTCGTTGTCGTCGCCGGGCAGGCGGGTGAGGATCTCGACGCCGTCGCGGGTCACGGCGACGGTGTGCTCCCACTGCGCCGACAACGACTTGTCCTTGGTGACCACCGTCCAGCCGTCCGGCAGCAGCTTGGTGTGCCGCGCGCCGGCGTTGACCATCGGCTCGATCGTGAAGGTCATGCCCTCCTGCAGCCGCAAGCCTTCGCCGGGCTTGCCGTAGTGCAGCACCTGCGGGTCCTCGTGGTAGACTTGCCCGATGCCGTGGCCGCAGTACTCGCGCACCACCGAGAAGCGCTCGGCCTCGACGAACTCCTGGATGGCGTGGCCGATGTCGCCGAGCGTCGCCCCGGGACGCACCGCGCGGATACCGCGGAACATCGCCTCGCGGGTCACCCCGACCAGCCGCCGCGCCAGCACCGAGGGCTCGCCCACCACGAACATCCGCGAGGTGTCGCCGTGCCAGCCGTCCTTGAGGACGGTCACGTCGATGTTCAGGATGTCGCCGTCCTTCAGCACCTTGGACTCGGACGGGATGCCGTGGCAGACGACGTGGTTGACCGAGGTGCAGACGGTCTTCGGGAAGCCCTTGTAGCCGACGTTGGCCGGGATGGCCTTCTGCACGTTCACGATGTGATCGTGGCAGATGCGGTCGAGTTCGGCGGTGGTCACGCCTGCCTTCACGTGCGGTGCGACCACCTGCAGCACCTCGGCGGCCAGCCGGCCGGCGACGCGCATCCTCTCGATCTGCTCGGGCGTCTTGAAGCTCACTTTCATGCCGCGGATTGTGCCAACTTGTCCACAAGCCCGCCAGCGGGCTACAATCCCGCGCTTCGCGGCCCGGCCACCCGGCCGGCGCGGACGCCGACCTCCGGCGGCCGAAGGCCCCAACGGCCCACGCACCGAGGAATCCACACCCGCGTGAACCATCCCGTGCCGGGGTGCCCCAAGCCTTCCGAGGCGCCGGGGTTCGGCCACGGACGCGCGGGGAGGCCCAACCCCGGAGCTCACGAGCCGCGATGCCCGCGAACGGGCCCGGCCGCGCTCCATCCAGAAGGAAAGAGCAATGCCCCAGGTCACCATGCGCCAGATGCTGGAAGCCGGCGTCCATTTCGGCCACCAGACCCGCTACTGGAACCCGAAGATGGCGCCCTACCTCTTCGGCGCCCGCGGCAAGATCCACATCATCAACCTCGAGAAGACGTTGCCGCTCTTCACCGACGCGATGAACTTCATCTCCGGCATCGCCCAGAAGCGCGGCACCATCCTGTTCGTCGGCACCAAGCGCTCGGCGCGCGAGTCGCTGAAGGAAGAAGCCATCCGCTGCGGCATGCCGTACATGAGCCAGCGCTGGCTCGGTGGCACGCTGACCAACTTCCGCACTCTGAAGGGCTCGATCGCCCGCCTGAAGGAGCTGGAGGCCGGCGAGACCGACGGCAGCTTCGAGCGCCTGGTCAAGCACGAGGTGCTCTCGCTGCGCCGCGAGCGCGACAAGCTGGAAGCCTCGCTGGGCGGCATCAAGTCGATGAACCGCCTGCCCGACGCGCTGTTCGTGATCGACATCGGCCACGAGGAGATCGCCGTGCAGGAGGCCAAGAAGCTCGGCATCCCGGTGGTCGCCGTGGTCGACTCGAACTACGACCCGAGCCTCGTCGACTACGCCATCCCCGGCAACGACGACGCCATCCGCGCCGTGCAGCTCTACACCCGCGCCGTCGCCGACGCCGTGCTGGAGGGCAAGGCCGCAGCGCCGATCCAGGCCAACGCCGGCGACGACGAGTTCATCGAACTCGATGCCGAGGGCAACCCGGTCGCCAAGGAAGCCGACAACCGCCGCCCGCGCAGCGACAAGCCGCGCGGCGACCGCCGCCCGCCGGCCAAGAAGGGCGCCCCGCGCCGCGACGACGGCGGCCGCGGCCGCAGCCCGGCCGCCACCGAGTGAGCCGGGGCGACGGCCCGGCCGTCGCCATGCCGCAACGCGGCCCGCCCATCCTTGCGGTCCGCGTCCGAAACATCCCACGCGGCGACCCCGGTCGCCGCGACCGCATCCCGAACACCAAGAGGTCCGCCCCATGGAAATCACCGCTTCGCTGGTCAAGGAACTGCGCGAGCGCTCCGGCGCCGGCATGATGGAGTGCAAGAAGGCGCTCGCCGAGAACGGCGGCGACATCGAGGCCGCGATGGAGCACCTGCGCAAGACCGGGCTCGCCAAGGCCGACAAGAAGGCCGGCCGCGTCGCCGCCGAGGGCCGCATCGCGATGGCCGCCGAGGGCGGCAGGGCCGTGTTGGTCGAGGTCAACTCCGAGACCGACTTCGTCGCCAAGGACGGCAACTTCGTCGCCTTCGCCGATGCCGTCGCCCAGGTCGCGCTGGCCTCCGGCGCCGCCGACGTCGAGGCGCTGAAGGCCGTGAAGCTCGGCGAGGTGAGCGTCGAGGAGGCGCGCGCCCTGCTGATCGCCAAGATCGGCGAGAACGTCCAGGTGCGCCGCATGGCGCGCGTCGATGGCGGCCACAACGTCGGCGCCTACATCCACGGCGGCAGGATCGGCGTGCTGGTCGAGCTCAAGGGCGGCGACGCCGAGCTGGCCCGCGGCATCGCCATGCACGTCGCCGCGATGAACCCGCCGTACATGACCGCCGCGCAGGTCCCGGCCGAGTTCCTCGCCAAGGAGAAGGAGATCGAGCTGGCCAAGATGTCCGACAAGGACCGCGCCAAGCCGGCCGACATCCTCGAGAAGATCATCAGCGGCAAGGTCGCCAAGATCGTCAACGAGAACACCCTGACCGGCCAGCCCTACGTCATGGACACCAACATGACCGTCGAAGCCGCGCTCAAGGCCGGCGGCGCCGAAATGGTGTCGATGACCCGCCTCGCGGTCGGCGAAGGCATCGAGAAGGTGGTCGAGGACTACGCCGCCGAGGTGGCCAAGGCCATGGCGGTCTGAGCGGGCTCGACATCGCCCCCGGCACCTGCCGTGGGATCGGAGGGGCCCGCGTCCTGCCGAAACACGCATGCCATGGACTCGGACGTGACGGGGGGCGGCCCAACGGCTAGACTCCCGCCGTTTGCCCGACCGAGAGCCTGAATGAGCCTGCCGGCACTGAAGTACAAGCGCGTCCTGCTGAAGCTCTCGGGCGAGGCCCTGATGGGTCGCGGCGACTACGGCATCGACCCCGACGTGCTGAACTGGCTGGCCCGCGAAGTCATCGAGGCGCAGAAGGCCGGCGCCCAGATCGGCCTCGTGATCGGCGGCGGCAACATCTTCCGCGGCGCCGGCCTGCAGGCCAAGGGCATGGACCGCGTCACCGGCGACCACATGGGCATGCTGGCCACGGTGATGAACGCGCTGGCCATGCAGGACGCGCTGGAGCGCCTCGGTGCCTACGCCCGCACCATGAGCGCGCTGAAGATCAACGAGGTGGCCGAGGACTACATCCGCCGGCGCGCCATCCGGCATCTGGAGAAGGGCCGCATCGGCATCTTCGCCGCCGGCATCGGCAACCCCTTCTTCACCACCGATTCCGCCGCCGCCCTGCGCGCCATCGAGATCGGCGCCGACCTGCTGCTCAAGGCGACCAAGGTGGACGGCATCTACGAGGCCGACCCGAAGAAGGTGCCGGAGGCGCGGCGCTTCGAGCAGCTCAGCTACGACGAGGTCATCGCCCGCAAGCTGCAGGTGATGGACACCGCGGCCTTCGCGCTGTGCCGCGACCAGAACCTGCCGATCCGCATCTACGACATGACGCAGCCCGGCGCGCTGATGCGGATCCTGCGCGGCGAGCCGCTCGGCACCCTGGTGCACGGCGGCTGAGGCGAAGGCGGGCCGCCCCCCTCCCCGACCGCCCCGGCCACCCGGCCGCGGCGGGCCGGCCCCGGCTTGCGACTATACTGGGCGGCCCGTTCCGCGCCCGCTTCACAGGACACCGCGCCATGCTCAACGACATCAAGAAGGACGCTCAGGCCCGCATGCAGAAGTGCGTCGAGGTGCTCAAGGCCGACCTCAGCAAGCTGCGCACGGGCCGCGCCACCACGGCGATCGTCGACCACCTGCAGGTCAACTACTACGGTTCCAACGTGCCGCTGTCGCAGGTGGCCAGCGTGGCCGTCGCCGACGCCCGCTCGCTGACCATCACGCCGTGGGAGAAGAACATGGTGGCCGCGGTGGAGAAGGCCATCCTCGCCTCCGACCTCGGCCTGACCCCGAACACCGCCGGCACGGTGATCCGCATCAACCTGCCGCCGCTCACCGAGGAGCGCCGCCGCGACCTCGGCAAGCACGTCGCCCACGAGGGCGAGAACACCAAGGTCGCCATCCGCAACGTCCGCCGCGATGCGCTCACCCAGGTCAAGGAACTGCACAAGGAAAAGCGCATCTCCGAGGACGAGCAGCGCCGGGCCGAGGAGGACATCCAGAAGCTCACCGACCAGTGGGTGAAGGGCGTCGACGAGGTCGTCAAGGCCAAGGAACAGGAACTGTTGGCCCTCTGAGCGCTGGCCCTCCGAGCGCCGGCCGATGAGCGCCCCCTCCGCACCGCCCCGCCACCTCGCCGTCATCATGGACGGCAACGGCCGCTGGGCGCAGCTGCGCCAACGCCCGCGCACGCTCGGCCACCGCGCCGGCGCGCGCGCGGTGCGCACGGTCGTCGAGTTCTGCCTGGAGCGCGGCATCCCGGCACTCACCCTGTTCGCCTTCTCCAGCGAGAACTGGAACCGGCCCGAGGACGAGGTCGGGGCGCTGATGCGGCTGTTCCTGCGGGTGCTGGAATCGGAAGTGGACGAACTGGCGCGCCGGCGGGTGGCCTTGCGCTTCATCGGCGAGCGTTCGCGCTTCCCGGAGGCGATCCGCCAGCGCATGGCCGCCGCCGAGGCGCTGCGGGTCGATTCGCCGAAGCTGGTGCTCACCCTCGCCGCCGGCTACGGCGGCCGCGCCGACATCGCGCAGGCCGCGCGTCGGCTCGCCGAACGGGTGCGGGCCGGCACCCTGGAACCCGAACAGATCGACGAGGCGGCGATGGCCGCGGCGATCAGCCTCGCCGACCTGCCGCCGCCCGACCTGTTCATCCGCACCGGCGGCGAGCAGCGCATCAGCAATTTCCTGCTCTGGCAGCTCGCCTACACCGAACTGTGGTTCACCGACGTGCTCTGGCCGGACGTCGACGCGGCGGTGCTGGACGCGGCGCTCCGCGACTTCGCGCGGCGCGAGCGCCGCTTCGGCCTCGTCCCCGACCAGCAAGCCGTCTTGGAGGCCCGATGAGCCGGATCCGCATCGCCAGCGGCCTCGTGCTCGCCCCGTTCGCCATCACCGCGGTGCTGCTGCTGCCGACGCCCTGGCTCGCCCTGGTCGCGGCCGGGCTGGTGCTCGGCGGCCTGTGGGAATGGACCCGGCTGACCGGCCTTTCCGAGCCGCTGCCCCGGCTCGGCTACCTCGCCGCCAACGGCCTGGTGATGGCGGTGCTGGCCTGGGCGGCCGGCCCCAACCTGTTCGCCCTCAAGGCCGCCGTGCTGCTCGGCACCGGTTGGTGGGTGCTCTCGCTGGCCTGGCTGTGGCGCTTCGAGTTCGCGCAGGCCGACCGCGGCCGCTACCGCATGCTCAAGCTCGCCGCCGGCAGCCTCGCCGCCGTGCCGGCCTGGGCGGCGCTGGTGCTGCTGCACGAATCGCCCGATCACGGCCCGCGCTGGGCGCTGTTCGCGGTGGCCCTGGTCTGGGCCGCCGACACCGGCGCCTATTTCGTCGGCGTCCGCCTCGGCAAGCGCAAGCTGGCCCCCAGCATCAGCCCGAACAAGAGCTGGGAAGGCTTCTGGGGCGGGCTGGCCGGTGCCGGCCTGGTCGCGGTGATCGGCGTGCTGCCGCTCGGCCTCGGCTGGCCGGACCTGCCGGCCCTGCTGCTGCTGACCCTGGTCGCCTCGGTGATGTCGGTGGCGGGCGATCTCTTCGAGAGCCTGCTCAAACGCCATTCCGGGCACAAGGATTCGGGCCGCATCATCCCCGGCCACGGCGGCATGCTCGACCGGCTGGACAGCATCCTCGCCGCATTGCCGGTGTTCGTGGTCGGCAAGCTGTGGCTCGGCCTGTGAAGCGCATCGCACTGCTCGGGGCGACCGGCTCGATCGGCGGCTCGGCGCTCGACGTCATCGCCCGCCACCCCGGCCGCTACGCCGTCGACGCGCTCTCGGCGCATTCCAAGGTCGACGAACTGATCGCGCTGTGCCAACGCTTCCGCCCGCGCATCGCGGCGGTGGCCGATCCCGCCCACTACGCCGCGCTGCGCGACGGCCTCGCCGCCGCCGGCCTGCCGACGCGCGCCGCCGCCGGCCCGGAGGCCTTGGCCGAAATCGCCGCCGACGGCGGCAACGACACCGTCATCGCCGCCGTGGTCGGTGCCGCCGGCGTGGCCTCGACCCTGGCCGCGGCGCGGGCAGGCAAGCGCCTGTTGCTCGCCAACAAGGAAGCCGTCGTGCTGGCCGGCGAACGGCTGATGGCCGAGGTCGCCAGCGCCGGCGCGCGGCTGATCCCGATCGACAGCGAGCACAACGCCATCTTCCAGTGCCTGCCGGCCGAGGGCTCGCGGGCCGGCGTGCGCCGGCTGGTGCTGACCGCCTCGGGCGGGCCGTTCCGCGACCGCGACCCGGCGACGCTGGCCAGCGTCACGCCGGAAGAGGCCTGCGCGCACCCGAACTGGTCGATGGGGCGCAAGATCTCGGTCGATTCGGCCACGCTGATGAACAAGGGCCTCGAGGTGATCGAGGCGCACCACCTGTTCGGCCTGCCGGCGGAGCGCATCGAGGTCGTCATCCATCCGCAGTCCACCATCCACTCGCTGGTGGATTTCGTCGATGGCTCGATGCTGGCCCAGCTCGGCCAGCCGGACATGCGCACCACGCTGGCGGTGGGCCTCGCCTGGCCGGAGCGCATCGAGGCCGGCGTCGCCCCGCTCGACCTCGTCGCCCTCGGCCGCCTCGACTTCCGCGCTCCCGACACCGCGGCCTTCCCCTGCCTGCGGCTCGCCTACGCCGCGCTGCGCGCCGGCGGCAGCGCACCGGCGGTGCTGAACGCCGCCAACGAGATCGCGGTTTCAGCCTTTCTTCAGCACCGGCTGGCTTTCCTTGGCATCCCCGCGCTGATCAAGGCCACCCTGGACCGGCTCCCCGCCCTGCCCGGCGACACCCTCGACGACCGGCTGGCCGCCGACGCCGAGGCGCGCCGCGTGGCCGGCACCCTGCTCGCGCGCGGCGGGCTCGCATGAGCGAGGTGCTGGGCCCGCTGCTGTGGTTCCTAGTGGCGATCGGCCTCTTGATCACCTTCCACGAGTACGGCCACTACTGGGTGGCCCGGCGCTGCGGGGTACGGGTGCTGCGCTTCTCGATCGGCTTCGGCCGGGCGCTGTGGTCGTGGACCGACCGCGAAGGCGTCGAATGGCGGATCGCCGCGATCCCGCTCGGCGGCTACGTCAGCATGCTCGACGAGCGTGCCGGCGCGGTGCCCGCGGCCGAGCGCGAACGCGCCTTCAACCGCCGCCCGGTCGGCGAGCGCATCGCCATCGTCGCCGCCGGGCCGGCCGCCAACGCCCTGCTCGCCGTGCTGCTGCTCTACGCTATGCTGGTGGTCGGCAAGCCGGACCACGCACCGGTGCTGGGCGAACCGCAGGGCCTCGCGCTGGAGGCCGGCTTCGCCACCGGCGACCGCCTGCTCGCCATCGGCGGGCGCGAGACCCCGACCTGGACCGAAGCCACCCAGGCCCTGCTGACGCCCCTGCTCGACCGCGAGGCGGTGGCGGTGCGGGTGCTCGAAGCCGATGGCGACGAAGTGCTGCGCCAGCTCCCGCTGGACCGCATCGACCGCGCCCTGGCCGAGCCCGAGGCCTTCGCCGCCACCGGCCTACGCGGCCGCGGCCCGGTGCTGCCGCCGGTGGTCGCGGCGGTGGTCGCGGGTGGCCCGGCCGAGGGCCGGCTGCGGCCCGGCGACCGCGTGCTCGCCATCGACGGCACCGCCATCGACGACTTCGCCGACATCGGCGCCGCGCTGCGCCAGCACCCGCTGGACGGCCCGCCGCCCCGGCTGCTGCTGCGGATCGAACGCGACGGCGTGCTGCGCGAGGAGACCCTGGTGCCGCGCCTCGAGGACGGCCCGGACGGCCCCCTCTGGCGGCTCGGCCTGCAGGCCGGCGACGGCCGCGACGCGGTGCTTCGCTACGGCCCGGTCGAGGCGCTGCCGCAGGCGCTGGCGGCAACCTGGCGGCTGACCGGGGACACCGTCGGCGTGCTGGTCCGCATGGTCACCGGCGAGGCCTCGCTCGCCAACCTTTCCGGGCCGCTGACCATCGCCCAGGCCGCCGACAGCACCGCCGAGCGCGGGCTGGCTTGGTTCCTGTACTTCCTCGCCATGCTCTCGGTCAGCATCGCCATCCTGAACCTGCTGCCGATCCCTGTCTTGGACGGGGGGCACCTGCTGTATTACCTTATCGAGCTGGTCCGGAGGCGGCCGCTCAGCGACCGTGCGCTGGTCGCCGGGCAGTACGTCGGCCTCGCCCTGCTCGCGTCCCTGATGGGGCTCGCGCTGTTCAACGACGTGCTGCGGCTCGCCTCCTAGACCCGATCCCGCGGGCCCGCCGGACCCGTCGCCTTTGGACACCCCATGACGCATCGCCCGAATCGCCGCCTGCTCGCCCTCGCCCTCGCCGCCGCCCTTTCCGGCCAGGCCCTCGCCCAGCAGACCGGCGCCTTCACGGTGCAGGACATCCGCGTCGACGGCCTGCAACGCATCTCCGCCGGCACCGTGTTCACCTACCTGCCGATCGAACGCGGCGAGACCCTCGACCCGGCACGCGCCGGCGAGGCGATCCGCGCCCTGTTCCGCACCGGCTTCTTCAGCGACGTCTCGCTTTCCCGCGAGGACGGCATCCTGGTGGTCACCGTGGTCGAACGCCCGGCGATCAACAGCATCAGCCTCTCCGGCAACCGCGCCATCCAGACCGAGGAGCTGCTGCGCGGCCTGCGCGGCATCGGCCTCACCGAGGGCGAGACCTTCAACCCGCTGGCGGTCGACCGCGTCACCCAGGAGCTGATCCGCCAGTACAACAACCGCGGCAAGTACTCGGCCACCATCACGCCCACGGTCACCGCCCTGCCGCTGAACCGGGTCGACGTCGCCATCGCCATCGACGAGGGCGACACCGCCCGCATCCGCGACATCAACATCGTCGGCAACACCCTGTTCAGCGACGCCGAGCTGCGCCGGGGCTGGGAGTCGAACACCAGCAACTGGCTGTCCTGGTACCGCCGCGACGACCAGTACTCGCGGGAGAAGCTCTCCGGCGACCTGGAGCGCCTCACCAACTTCTACCTCGACCGCGGCTACGTCGACTTCAACGTCGAATCCACCCAGGTCACGATCAGCCCCGACCGCCGCGACATGACCATCGCCGCCGGCGTGGTCGAGGGCGAGAAGTTCACCATCTCCTCGGTGCAGGTCAGCGGCGACACCGTGCTGCCGCAGGCCGAGGTCGAGGCGATGGTGCTGGTGCGGCCGGGCCAGACCTTCTCGCGGCAGCTGCTGGAGATGACCTCCGACGGCATCGCCGCCGTGCTCGGCAACATCGGCCACGCCTTCGCCGAGGTCAACCCGGTGCCCACCATCGACCGCGAGAAGAACGAGGTCGCGATCAACCTGGTGGTCAACCCCGGCCCGCGCGTGCAGGTGCGCCGCATCGAGTTCCGCGGCAACGACACCACCGCCGACGAGGTGCTGCGCCGCGAGTTCCGCCAATTCGAGGGCACCTGGTACTCGCAGGCCGCGATCGACCGCTCCAAGATCCGCCTGCAGCGGCTCGGCCACTTCGAGACGGTCGAGATCGAGACCCCCGCCGTGGCCGGCCAGCCCGACCAGGTCGACGTGGTGGTGACAGTCAAGGAGCAGCAGTTCGGCCAGTTCCAGTTCGGCCTCGGCTACAGCCAGGTGTTCGGCACCTCGATCCAGCTGGGGCTGTCGCAGAACAACTTCCTCGGCTCCGGCAACCGGGTCTCGGTCTCGGTGCAGCGCAACAGCTTCAGCCGCAGCCTGGCCTTCTCCTTCCTCGATCCGTACTTCACCGACGACGGCATCTCGGTCGGCTACAACCTCGCCTACAGCGAGAACGACTTCAGCGATTTCAACATCGCCAATTTCTCCAGCGACAACGCCAGCTTCGAGGCGGTGTTCGGCCTGCCGCTGTCGGAAACCGACTCGATCACCGCCTCGTTCGGCATCGACAGGATCGACCTCACCACCACCGATGGCGCGACCCCGCCCGAGCTGATCGACTTCCTGGTGGGTGCGCTCGGCGACCGCGCGCGCTTCCCGGAGTTCTGCCTCGACACCGACAACGACCCGGCCACGCCCTGCGTGGTCACGCCCGGCGGCAACCGCCAGTGGACGGTGAACGCCTGGCGCACGCAGTTCGGCTGGGCGCGCGACAGCCGCAACCACTTCCTGACCCCGACCGCCGGCACCTTCAACCGGATCGGCGCCGAGATCGCCCTGCCCGGCTCCGACCTCGAGTACTACAAGGTCTTCTACGACTTCTCGAAGTTCTGGCCGCTGCACCGTGCGCTGGTGGTCGAGACCCGCACCTCGCTCGGCTTCGGCGACAGCTACGGCGACTCCGGCGACATCGGCCTGCCGTTCTTCGAGAACTTCTACGCCGGCGGCCCCGGCTCGCTGCGCGGCTTCGAGCAGAACACGCTGGGCCCGCAGTCCAGCCTGCAGTTCGCCTCCGATTTCCGGCAGTCGCTGGGTGGCGCGTTCAAGGCGATCGGCTCGGTCGAGGCCTACTTCCCGACCCTGTTCGACGCCCGCGGCGCCCGCCTGTCCACCTTCGTCGACTTCGGCAACGTCTGGCGCACCGCCCGCGAGTTCGGCTCCGGCGACCTGCGCGCCTCGGCCGGCGTGGCCCTGCAGTGGCAGTCGCCGATGGGCCCGATCTCGATCTCCTGGGCGGCCCCGCTGCGGCAGCGCGAGGGCGACCGGATCGAGCGCCTGCAGTTCACCTTCGGCGGCCAGTTCTAGAGGCCCGATGGACGGCAGGGCCGCCGGCCACCGCCTCTCCGAACTGGCCGCGCGCTTCGGCCTGGAGTGGCGTGGCGAGGACGTGCTGCTGCGCGGCGCCTGCACCCTGCAGGCCGCCGACCCGGCGCCCGGTTCGCTGGCCTTCCTCGCCAACCCGGCCTACCGCCGCCACCTGGCCGGCACCCGCGCCGCCGCGGTGCTGCTGCACCCGGACGAGGCCGCCGCCAGCCCGGTGCCGGTGTTGCTGAGCACGAACCCCTACGCCAGCTACGCCCGCGTCGCGGCGCTGTTCGACGCCGTGCCGGCGCGGCCGCCCGGCATCCACCCGAGTGCTGTCGTCGACCCCGGCGCGTCGATCGACCCCGCCGCCCACGTCGGCCCGCTGGTGGTGGTCGGTGCCCGCAGCCGCGTCCATGCCGGTGCCGTGCTCGGCCCCGGCTGCATCGTCGGCGAGGACTGCGAGGTGGGCGAGGGCAGCGAGCTGGTGGCCCGCGTCACCCTGGTGCGGCGGGTCCGGCTCGGCCGTCGCGTGCTCGTGCATCCGGGCGCGGTGCTCGGGGCCGACGGCTTCGGCATCGCCCCCGGCCCCGAGGGCTGGACCAAGGTGCCGCAGCTCGGCGGCGTGGTGGTCGGCGATGATTGCGAGATCGGCGCCAACACCACCATCGACCGCGGCGCCATCGAGGACACCGTGCTGGAGGAGGACGTGCGCCTCGACAACCAGATCCAGATCGGCCACAACGTCCGCATCGGCGCCCACACCGCCATGGCCGGCTGCGCCGCGGTGGCCGGCTCGACGCGGATCGGCCGCTGGTGCCTGATCGGCGGCGGCGCCGGCATCGTCGGCCACGTCGAGATCGCCGACCGTGTCAGCATCGCCGCCATGAGCCTGGTCACCGCCAGCCTCCCGGAACCGGGGGAATACGCCTCCGGCACGCCCCTGCAGGGCAAGCGCGAGTGGCGGCGCAACGCGGTGCGCTTTGGCCAGCTCGACCGGATCGTCCGCGCCCTCAAGACCCAGGAGCCCACCCCGCATGACTGACCTCCAACTCCCGCTCGACGTGCGCTGCATCGAGCGCCTGCTGCCGCACCGCTACCCCTTCCTGCTGGTGGACCGGGTACTGGCCTTCGAGGCCCGTCGCTCGATCGTCGCGCTCAAGAACGTCACCGCCAACGAGCCACACTTCACCGGCCATTTCCCCGGCAACCCGGTGATGCCGGGCGTGCTGGTGATCGAGGCGCTGGCCCAGGCCGGTGGCCTGCTGACCATCCTCTCCGGCGGCAAGGGCTGCGACGCCGACGGCAACCCGAACCAGTTCTACCTGGTCAAGGTGGACAAGGCGCGCTTCTCGAAGATGGTGGTGCCCGGCGACCAGCTCCGGCTCGAAGTGCTGCTCCGGCGCAGCATCCGCAACATGGCGCTGTACGAGGGCCGCGCCCTGGTCGATGGGCACGAGGTCGCCAGCGCCGAGATGCTGTGCGCGGAGACGAAGCCGGCATGAGCGCGCCCGCCGGCATCCACCCCTCCGCCGTGGTCGATCCCGCCGCCCGGCTGGGCGAGGGTGTCGCCATCGGGCCGTTCACGGTGGTCGGCGCGGACGTGGAGATCGGCGCCGGCACCCGCATCGGCAGCCATTGCGTGATCGAAGGCCCGACCCGCATCGGCCGCGACAACCTCGTCCACGCGCATGCCAGCCTCGGCGGCCCGCCGCAGGACAGGAAACACAAGGGCGAAGCCACCCGGCTGGAGATCGGCGACCGCAACACCATCTTCGAGTTCACCACCTTCTCGCGCGGCACGGTCGATGGCGGCGGGGTGACCCGGATCGGCGACGACAACTGGATCATGGCCTACGTGCACGTGGCGCACGACTGCGTGGTCGGCAACCACTGCATCCTCGCCAACAATGCCACGCTCGCCGGCCACGTGGTGCTGGAGGACTGGGTGATCCTCGGCGGCTTCGTCGGCATCCACCAGTTCTGCCGCGTCGGCGCGCACGCTTTCGTCGGCATGGGCAGCCTGGTGAATGCCGACGTGGCGCCCTACCTGACCGTGGCCGACCAGTACGCCGTGCCGCGCGGCATCAACGCCGAGGGGCTGAAGCGCCGCGGCTTCGCACCCGAGCGCATCGCCGCGATCAAGCGCGCCTACCGCGCGGTTTTCATGTCAGGCGCGCCGCTGGCCGAGGCCAAGGCGCAGCTCGCCGAGGCGGCCGCGGGCTCGGAGGACGTGGCGCGCATGCTCGCCTTCATCGAGAAGAGCGAGCGCGGCCTGCTGCGCTGATGGCGGCCCCGCGCATCGCGCTGGTGGCCGGCGAGGCCTCGGGCGACCTGCTGGGCGCCGCCCTCGTCCGCGACCTCAAGGCCCTGCATCCCGACGCCGGATTCGCCGGCGTCGCCGGGCCGCAGATGCGCGCCGCCGGCGTCGAGGCCTGGCACGACTGCGAGGAACTCGCGGTGATGGGCATCGTCGAGGTGCTGAAGCACCTGCCGCGCCTGCTGCGCCTGCGCCGCGCCCTGCGCGAGCGCCTGCTGGCCTGGAAGCCGGACGTCGTCGTCGGCATCGACGCCCCCGACTTCAACCTCGGCCTCGAACGCCGGCTCAAGGCCCGCGGCCTCTGCACCGTGCACTACGTCAGCCCCTCGGTGTGGGCCTGGCGCGAGGGTCGCGCCGCGAAGATCGGCCAATCCGCCGACCGCGTGCTCTGCCTGTTCCCGATGGAACCGGCGATCTACGCCCGGCACGGCGTCGAAGCCCGCTTCGTCGGCCACCCGCTGGCGACGATGCTGCCGATGCACCCCGACCGCGAGGCGGCGCGCCGCGCGCTCGGCATCGTCGGCGGAGGCCCGCTGCTGGCCCTGCTGCCGGGCAGCCGCGGCGGCGAGATCGCGCGGCTCGGCCCGGTGTTCCTCGACACCGTCGCCCGGCTGCTGGAACGCCGCCCCGGCCTGCGGGTGCTGGCGCCGATGGCCAACCCGCGCTGCCGCGAGCGGTTCCAGCGCCTGCTCGCCGCGCATCCGCGGTCGCTGGCCCTGCACCCCGCCCTGCACCTCGTCGATGGCCGCGCCCGCGAAGCGATGGCGGCCAGCGATGCCGTCCTGCTCGCCTCCGGCACGGCGGCGCTGGAGGCCATGCTGGCCAAGCGGCCGATGGTGGTGGCCTACCGCATCGCCCCGCTCACCCACTTCCTCGTCAAGCGCCTCGGCCTGCTCAAGGTCGAGCGCTACAGCCTGCCCAACGTGCTGGCCGGCGAGGCCCTGGTGCCGGAACGGATGCAGGACGACTGCCGCGCCGAGCTGCTGGCCGCCGACGTGGAACGCCTGCTCGACGAAGGCCTGGCACCGGCGCTGCGGCAGCGCTTCGAGGAGCTCCACGCCTCGCTGTTCGCGCCGAGTCCGCGCGCCGCCGCCGAGGCCGTGGCCGACCTGCTGCCGGGCCGCTGATCCAGCACCGCCATGCCACGCCACGCCGTCGCTTCCCTCGCCCCGCCCTTCCCCGACCCGTCCTGGGACGGCAGCGGCATCGCCGGAGTGGACGAGGCCGGCCGCGGGCCGCTGGCCGGTCCGGTCGCGGTGGCCGCCGTGGTGCTCGACCCGGCCCGGCGAATCGCCGGCCTCGGCGACTCCAAGCGCCTGTCGGAAGCGGCGCGCGAGGCCCTGTTCCCGCGCATCGAGGAACGGGCGCTGGCCTGCTCGATCGTGCTGGTCCACGCCGACGAGATCGACCGGCTCAACATCCTGCGCGCCACGCTGGAGGGCATGCGCCGCGCGGTGGCGGCGCTGGCGGTGGCCCCCGTGCGGGTGCTGGTCGATGGCAACCGGCTGCCACCGGGCCTCGCGATGCCGGCCGAAGCCATCGTCCAGGGCGATGCCCGGGTGGCCGCGATCGCGGCGGCGTCGATCCTCGCCAAGGTGGCCCGCGACCGCTGGATGCTGGCGCTCGACGCCGAATACCCCGGCTACGGTTTCGCCGCGCACAAGGGCTACCCGACCCCCGACCATCTCGACGCCCTGCGCCGCCTCGGCCCCTGTCCGGCACACCGGCGCAGCTTCGCGCCGGTCAGGACGATGCTGGCACCGGGCAACCCCGCGGCATGACTTCCAGCATTGCGACGGTGGTCACGCTGACTTCCGTGACTTACCGGCTTCGGGGTCGAGGCGGAAACTGCGCCCGAGTCGCCCCCCCACGGCGATGCCACGAGGAAGACCATGAACGCCATGAACGCCCCGAACCGCGGCGTCCCGACGACGAAGATCGACCGCGCCCCGCGCGACGAGCGCGAGCACCGCGAGGCCGAGCAGCTGGCCCTGCGCCGACTCGCCGATCAGGTGCGCCGCCTCGACCGCGAGCTGCGCCGCGAGCGCAGCTACGCCGTCACGCGCTACGCCGGCTGAGCGCCGAGTCAAGCCTTGCCGGACCCGGCCCGGCCCCGTAGCCTGCGGCGTTTGCCCCGGACGCCGCCATGCCGCCCCGCTACGTCCACCTCAACGTCCACAGCGAGTACGCGCTCACGGATTCGACCATCCGCCTGCCCGAACTCGCCAGGCGTTGCGCGGAACTGGGGCAGCCGGCGGTCGCCCTGACCGACCCGACCAACTTCTTCGGGCTGGTGAAGTTCTTCAAGGAGGCCGAGGGTCGGGGCCTCAAGCCCATCGCCGGGGCCCAGCTCACCCTCGATGACGGCGAACAGGTGCAGGGCCGGGTCACCGCCTGGTGCCTCGACCGCCGCGGCTACCTTTCGCTCTCCCGGCTGATCACCCGGGCCTATGCCGACGGCCAGCGCGCCGGCGTACCCGGCGTCCACCCGGACTGGCTGTTCGAGGAGCACGAAGGCCTGGTCCTCGCGCTCGGCGCCGACAGCCCGCTCGGCCTCGCCCTCGGCGGCGGCCGCGACGACCACGCGGCCGCGCTGCTCGATCGCTACGCGCGCTGCTTCGACGACCGCCTGTACCTCGAACTCACCCGCACCGGCAGGCCGGGTGAGGAGGCCTTCCACCGCGCCGCGCTCGGGATGGCGGCGGCACGCGGCCTGCCGGCCATCGCGACCAATGCCGTGCGCTTCCTCGACCGCGAGGAATTCGACGCCCACGAGGCCCGCGTCTGCATCGCGACCGGGCGCGTGCTGGACGACCCGAAGCGGCCGCGCGAGTTCAGCGCCGAGCAGTACCTGAAGTCGACGGAAGAGATGGAGGCGCTGTTCCACGACCTGCCGGAGGCGCTGGCGAACACCGTCGACCTCGCGGCGCGCTGCAATTTCGAGCTGCAGCTCGGCACCTACCACCTGCCGGCCTTCCCGGTGCCGGCCGGCGAGACGCTGGACAGCTGGATCCGTTCCGAGGCCGGGCGTGGCCTCGCCGCCCGGCTCGCCAGCCACGAACCGGCACCGGGCCTCACCGCCGACGACTACCGCGAGCGGCTGACGCGCGAAGTGGACGTCATCGTCCGGATGGGCTTCCCCGGCTATTTCCTGATCGTCGCCGACTTCATCAACTGGGGGAAGCAGAACGGCATCCCGGTCGGGCCGGGGCGCGGCTCGGGCGCGGGCTCGCTGGTGGCCTGGGCGCTCGGCATCACCGACATCGACCCGCTGCGCTACGGCCTGCTGTTCGAGCGCTTCCTCAACCCCGAGCGCGTGTCGATGCCGGATTTCGACATCGACTTCTGCATGGACCGGCGCGACGAGGTCATCGAGTACGTCAGCCGCAAGTACGGCAGCGACCGCGTCAGCCAGATCATCACCTACGGCACCATGGCGGCGAAGGCGGTGGTGCGCGACTGCGGCCGCGTGCTGGGGCATCCCTACGGCTTCGTCGATGGCGTCGCCAAGCTGATCCCGAACGTGCTGGGCATCGGCTTGGGCGATGCACTGGGCGAAACCGAGAAGGGGAGGGCCGACGACGGCGTGCGCTCGGCCGAGCTGATCGATCGCTACCAGCGCGAGGACGAGGTGCGCGACCTGATCGACCTCGCCCGCCGGCTCGAGGACCTCACCCGCAACGCTGGCAAGCACGCCGGCGGCGTGGTGATCGCGCCCTCGCCGCTCACCGACTTCTGCCCGCTGTTCTCCGAAGCCGGTGGCCGCAACGCGGTGACGCAGTTCGACAAGGACGACGTCGAGGCGATCGGCCTCGTCAAGTTCGATTTCCTCGGCCTGCGCACGCTCACCATCATCGACTGGGCGGTGAAGGCCATCGACCGGCGCCGCGCCGCGAAGGGCGAGCCAGCGCTCGACATCACCCGCATCCCGCTCGACGACCGGCTGGTGTTCGAGCTCTTCAGCCGCGCGCAGACGGTGGCGGTGTTCCAGTTCGAGTCCTCGGGCATGCGCAACCTGCTGCGCGAGGCGCGGCCGGACCGCTTCGAGGACCTGATCGCCCTGGTGTCGCTGTTCCGCCCGGGGCCGATGGACCTGATCCCCAGCTTCACCGCCCGCAAGCACGGCAGGGAGGCGGTCGAGTACCCCGACCCGCGCGTGCAGCCGGTGCTGGAGGAGACCTACGGCATCATGGTCTACCAGGAGCAGGTGATGCAGCTGGCGCAGTTGCTGGGCGGCTACTCGCTCGGCGGCGCCGACCTGCTGCGCCGTGCCATGGGCAAGAAGAATGCCGAGGAAATGGCCAAGCACCGCGTCGTGTTCCGCGAGGGCGCGGCCAGGAACGGCATCGACGCCGCCCGCGCCGACACCGTCTTCGACCTGATGGAGAAGTTTGCCGGCTACGGTTTCAACAAGTCGCACGCGGCGGCGTATGCGCTGGTGAGCTACCAGACGGCGTGGCTGAAGACCCACCACCCCGCCGAGTTCATGGCCGCGGTGCTGTCCTCCGACATGGACCACACCGACAAGGTCGTGACCTTCCTCGACGAGTGCCGGGCGCTGGGCCTCACCGTGCTGCCGCCGAAGGTGGACGAATCGGCGACGATGTTCGAGGCGGTGGATGCGCGGACGATCCGCTACGGCCTTGGCGCCATCAAGGGCGTCGGCGCGGGCCTCTGCGAGGCGATCGTGCAGGCGCGCGAAGCGAAGCGGCCGGGCGCTCCCGACGGAAGGTTCCGCGACCTCTTGGACTTCTGCGAGCGCGTCGACCCGACGAAGCTGAACCGTCGCGCCGTGGAGGCGATGATCAACGCCGGTGCGCTGGACGGCCTGGCGTCGAACCGGGCTTCCCTGCTGCTGCAGCTGCCGGAGGCGATGAAGGCCAGCGAGCAGGCCGCACACGCCGCGGCGGCCGGCCAGGTCTCACTGTTCGGCGGTATCGCCGAGGCGCCGATGGCGCGCATCGATCTGCCGGCCTGCGAGGAATGGCCGCTGGAGCAGCGCCTCGCCGGCGAGCGCGAGACGCTCGGCCATTACCTCTCCGGCCATCCGATCGACCCGTGGCGCGAGGAACTGGCCGGGCTGGTGAACCTGCACCTCGGCGAGGTCGAGGCGGCCTGGGCGCAGCGCAAGGACCGCCGCGGCGAGGCGACGATGGTGCTGGCCGGGCTGGTCGGCGCGGTGCGCAAGCGCGGCGATGCCATGGCCTTCGCGTCGATCGACGACGGCCACGGCCGGATCGAGCTGGCCTTCTTCCGCGAGGCCTGCGCCGACTTCGGGCACCTGCTGTCGCGCGATCGCATCCTGATCGTCGAGGGTCAGGTCGGCGCTGACCGGATCAGCGGCGAGCTGTCGATGAGGGTGCGGCAGGCCTGGGACTTCAAGACCCTGCTCGACACCCACGCCCGTGGCCTCGAACTGCGGGTCGACGCCCGCGAGCCGGGCCGCTGGGAGGCGGTGGAGGCCCTGCTCGCCGAATACCGGCCGGGGCCGACGCCGCTGCGGCTGGAGCTCCGGCGGCCCGGAGGCAGCGGAGGGCTGGAACTGGGCGGCCGGCTCGGCCTGCGGATCGCCGCCGAGCTGCTGTCGCGCCTGCGGCGGCTTCCCGGGGTGGCCTCGGTGCGGCTGGCCCTGCACCGGCCCTGGCAGCCCGGCTGACCTCCGACGCCGCACGCTTGCTAGACTGTTTGCTCTAACGCCCGCCGATCCCCTGCGGAACGCCGCCCAAGTCCCGTGCAATGAATCCGAACTTCCTCGATTTCGAACAGCCGATCGCCGACCTCGAAGCACGGATCAACGAGCTGCGGCACGCCAGCGCCGGGCCGGGACTCGACGCCGAGTCCGAGATCCGCGGGCTGGAGGCGAAGCTGAAGGCGCGCACGGGGGAGATCTTCGCCCACCTCACGCCCTGGCAGATCAGCCAGCTCGCCCGCCACCCGCAGCGGCCCTACACCCTCGACTACCTCGGGCTGATCGCCGAGGAGTTCCACGAGCTGGCCGGCGACCGCGCCTTCGCCGACGACGCCGCGATCGTCGGCGGGCTGGCCCGCATCGACGGCCACAGCGTGATGGTGATCGGCCACCAGAAGGGCCGCGACACCCGCGGCAAGATCCGCCGCAACTTCGGCATGCCGCGCCCGGAGGGCTACCGCAAGGCGCTGCGCCTGATGCAGATGGCCGAACGCTTCCGGCTGCCGGTGTTCACCTTCATCGATACCCCCGGCGCCTACCCCGGCATCGGCGCCGAGGAGCGCGGCCAGAGCGAGGCGATCGCCCGCAACCTGCTGGAGATGGCCGAGCTGCGGGTGCCGATCCTGTGCACTGTCATCGGCGAGGGCGGCTCCGGCGGCGCACTGGCGATCGGCGTCGGCGACGCCACCCTGATGCTCGAGTACGGCACCTACTCGGTGATCTCGCCGGAAGGCTGCGCCTCGATCCTCTGGAAGAGCGCCGACAAGGCCAAGGAGGCCGCCGAGGCGATGGGCCTGACCGCGGCCCGCCTGCTGGAGCATGGCCTGATCGACCGCATCGTCCCGGAGCCGCTCGGCGGTGCCCACCGCGACCCGGCGGCGATGGCGCGGACCCTCAAGGCCACCCTGCTGGGCGAGCTGGAAGCCCTGGCCGCCCTGCCCGTCGATGCTCTGGTCGAGCGCCGCTACCAGCGCCTGCGTCGCCACGGCGCCTTCGCGGTGCTCGGGGCCAACTGCGGCTGAACGGCGCGCCGGGTGCGGCGCTCCGTCACGTTTCGCGACGGGTGCGATGCAAACTGGCGGGCATGGACCTGCCTCCCCTGCCCGACCCCGGCTTTGCGCGGCTGCTGCTCGGCTTCAGCGGCGGCCGCGACTCCACCGTCCTGTTGCACCGGCTGGCGGCCCTGCGCGCGGAGCGCGGCTGGGGCTTGCGGGCGGTGCACATCGACCACGGCCTGCACCCCGACTCGACCGCTTGGGCGGACCGGGCACTGGCGGCGGCCGCCGCGCTCGCGGTGCCCTGCAGCGTCCGCCGGGTGGCGGTGCAGCCCGGCCACCACGGCCCGGAAGCCGCCGCCCGCCGGGCACGGATGGCGGCACTGGCCGCCGAGCGCCGGCCCGACGAGGTGCTGGTGCTGGCCCAGCATGCCGACGACCAGGTCGAGACCGTGCTGCTCGCCCTGCTCCGCGGTCGCGACCGCGGCCTCGCCGGGATGCGCCCCTGGACCGTCGACGCCCGTGGCCCGGTCTGGCGGCCACTGCTCGGCTGTCCCGCTGCGGTGGTCGCCACGTACGCCGCCGAACACCGGCTGGACTGGCTCGCCGACCCCTCGAACGCCGACCCCCGCTTCGACCGCAACGCCCTGCGGCACACCCTGCTGCCCCTGCTCCACGCCCGCTTCCCGCAGGCCCCGGCCGCCATCCTGACGCTGGCCGGACGTCAGGCCGCGGCCCAGCGGGTGCTGGACGCGCAGGCCGAGGCCGATCTCGCCGGCCTGCTCGACGCCGGCGGAGCGACGCTGGACGCCGAAGGCCTGCGGGCCCTGGGCGAGGATCGCGGCGGGCTCGCCCTGCGCCACTGGGCCGCGGCGCAGGGTGGGCGGCTGAGCGTCGCGGCACTGCGCCGGGTCTTCGGCGAATGGGCCGCGCTGCCGGCCACCCGCGCCACCCGGCATGCCCAGGGCGGGCACTGGCTGCGGCAATGGGATGGCCGGCTGTGGTGGACCCCGCGCCCGGCCGCGCCGATCGACCCGCCCCCGCCGATGCCGCCCTGGGACGGCCGCCAGCCGCTGGAACTGGGCGCCGGTGGCCGCCTGCGGCTGCTCGGGGCCGAGGCCCTGCCGGAAGCATTGCTCCCGCGCCGGCGTGGCGAGGGCGACTGGCGGCTGGCCGTGGACGGCGCCACGGCCGGCGAGCGGCCGCTCGCCGAGTGGCTGGCGCACTGGCGGCTGCCACCCTGGCAGCGGGGGGTGGTGCCGGTGCTGGTCGACCACCGCGGCGCGGCGCAGGCCGTGGCCGATCTCGGCAGCACGCAGTCCTTCGCAGGGTGGTTGCGGGAGCGCGGCGCGAGGCTGTCTTGGCAGCCCGGCCCCGGCCTTGGGTAGACTGCCGCCATGAGCACGCCCCCGAACGCGCCGCAGGCCTTCGAGCAGGCCCTGGACGAACTCGACGCCCTGGTGCGCCGGCTGGAATCCGGGGAAATGAACCTCGAGGACTCCCTCGCCGCCTACGAGCGCGGCGTCGGCCTCTACCGGCAGTGCCAGGGCGCGCTGGAGCAGGCCGAGTTGCGCATCCGCCTGCTCGCCGATCCGGCCGATCCCGCCAGCGCCCGGGATTTCCGGCCCGATGCGGAGTAAGCCAACACTCGACGCCTGGCGCGCCCGCGTCGATGCCTTCCTCGACACCCGCCTGCCCGCGGCCGCGGAGCCGCCGGCGGTGCTGCACGCCGCCATGCGCTATGCCGTGCTCGGCGACGGCAAGCGCCTCCGGCCATTGCTCGTGTACGCCGCCGCCGCGGCGCTGGGCGAACCGCCGCGCCAGGGATCGCCGGGCGGCCCCGGGGACCCGGCGACGGCCGACGCACTCGACCACGCCGCCGCCGCCGTCGAACTGGTGCACGCCTACTCGCTGGTCCACGACGACCTGCCGGCGATGGACGACGACGCCCTGCGCCGCGGCCGTCCGACCCTGCACGTCGCCTTCGACGAGGCCACCGCCATCCTCGCCGGCGACGCATTGCAGGCCGAGGCCTTCGCCGTGCTGGCGGCCGCGCCGGCCGCGCCGGCGACGGTGCTGGCGGCGCTGCGCGAACTCGCCCGCGCCGCCGGCTCGCGCGGCATGTGCGGCGGACAGGCCATCGACATGGCGATGACCGGGCAGGCGCAGTCGCCGGAGGCGCTGGCGGCGATGCACCGCATGAAGACCGGCGCCCTGATCGAGGCCGCCGTGGTGACGGGCGGGCTGTTGCGCGGGGCGGAGGGGAAGGTGCTGGACAAGCTGCGCCGCATCGGCACCCTGCTGGGCCTGGGTTTCCAGATCAAGGACGACCTGCTCGACGCCGAGGCCGACTCCGCCACGCTCGGCAAGACCGCCGGCAAGGACGAAGCGCAGGGCAAGAGCACCTACGTCACCCTGCTCGGTACCGACGGCGCGCGCGCGCGGCTGGACGTGGTGGCGGCGGAACTCGACGCCGCGCTGGCGGCCTTCGCCGCGCAACGGAGTGGCGGTGTCGCCGTGGACGGCGACGGCCAGGCCCTCGCGGACCTGGCCGTGCTGGCCGTCAGGCGCGGGCGCTGATCACCTGATCAGGCGAATGGCGAACGGGTAGCGGTACTCGCGCCCCTCGTTGGCGCGGACCGCGGCGATGATCACGAGCACGAGCCAGATCGCCACCGCCAGCACGCCGAGCGGCAGGGTGATGACGATGCCGATGCCGATCGTCAGCACCGTGAACAGCCACAAGGCGAGGAAGATCACGGCCATGGTGATGTTGAAATTGAGGGCTTCGCGACCCTGGTCGGCGACGAAGGGCATGCTGTCCTTCTTGACCAGCCAGATGATCAGCGGCCCGATGACGGTGCCCCAGCCTCCCGCCACGCCGGTGAGGGCACCGCCGATCAGGGCGGAGAGATGGGCGAACATCGCCCACTGGCGGTGGTCGGCGGGGATGCCGGAAACCGGGGGAGTCGGGGGTTGCACGTAGGGATCGTTCACGGGGACACCTGTGCGACGGGGGGCCATCGCACTGTGGTGAAAACGTGAAGGCCCGTCAAGGCGAGGAAGGTTTCAGCCTTCGCCACCGCCGGTGCCGCCCGCCACCGTCATCCGCCCGAGCAGCAGGCTGCCCACCGCCGTCGCCGAACGCGGGTCGATGTCCGCCCCCACCGCCTCGACGGCCTGGAACATGTCGCGCAGGTTGGAGGCGATGGTGAGTTCGTCGACCGGCCAGGCGATGGCGCCGTCCTCGACCCAGAAACCGGCGGCGCCGCGCGAATAGTCGCCGGTGACGGTGTTGACCCCCTGCCCCATCAGCTCGGTGACGACCAGGCCGCGGCGCATGCCCGCCAGCAGGGCGTCGAAACCTTCGGCATTGGCCGCCACCTCGAGGTTGTGGACGCCGCCGGCGTTGCCGGTGCTCGCGAGCCCGAGCCGCCGCGCCGAATAGGTGCCGAGCACGTAGCGCTGCAGCACGCCGGCCTCGATCAGCGCCGATTCGCGGGTGGCGACACCGTCGGCGTCGAAATCGGCGCTGCGCCAGCCGCCGATCAGGTGCGGCCGCTCGACGATACGGAACCAGTCGGGGAACAGGCGTTGGCCCTGCGCACCGACCAGGAAACTCGCCTTGCGGTACAGCGCCCCGCCGGAGACCGCGCCGACCAGGTGGGCGATCAGCGAACGCGCCACTTCCGGCACGAACAGCACCGGAAACTCGCCGGTCGGCGCGCTGCGCGGATCGAGCCGGGCGAGGGTGCGCCGGGCGGCCTTGCGCCCGACGTCCGCGGCGTTCTCCAGGGCTCCGGGGCGCAGGGCCGCGGTGTACCAGTACTGGCCCTGCATGGCGTCGCCGGCACCGGCGATCAGCGAGACACTGATTGAATGGCTGGTGCTCTTCCCGCGGCCGACGAAGCCGTGCGAGTTGGCATAGACCGAGAGGCCCTCGTGGGTCGAGACCGACGCGCCTTCGGAATTGCTGATGCGGGCATCGAAATCGCGGCCCGCCGCCTCGGCCTCCAGCGCCAGGGCGATGGCGGCCTCGGCTTCGATCGCCCACGGGTGCCACTGGTCGAAATCGCGCGGCGCGTGCGCCATGCGGGCTTCGTCCGCCAGGCCGTTCGCGGCGTCGGCCTCGGTATGCCTCGCGATCGCGCAGGCCATCTCGACCGTGCGGCGCAGGCTCTCCGGCTTCAGGTCGGCGGTGCTGGCCTGGGCCTTGCGTTGCCCGAAATACACCGTGACGGCGAGACCGCGATCGCGCGTGCGTTCGACCGATTCGACCTCGCCCATGCGCACGTTGACGTTGAGCCCGCGCTCGTCGTTGGCGCTGGCCTCGGCCTGCGAGGCGCCGAGACGGCGCGCCTCGGCCACGGCGAGGGCGGAGAGCTCGGCCAGCCGGTCGAGGGTGGCGGCGGCCGCGGCATCGGCGGCGGCGTGCGAAATCGTCACTGCGTTATCCTGTGCATGGTTTTCCTGTACGACCTACGGCGCATGCGCGGACGCGACCCCGAAACCGGTGAGTTCCTCGACAAGAGCCGCAGCCAGAAGCGGCGCGGGGCGCTCGACGTGCTGGCCATGGCCGGCAAGCTGATGGGCCTGGGCCCGGCGGCGCTGGCGCAGCTGCCCATGCCCGATGCGCTCCGTGAGCTCGTCATCGACTCGCAGCGCATCCGCTCGAACATCGCCCGCAAGCGGCAGATGCAGTGGCTGGCGAAGCAGATGCGCCGCGAGGACGACGCCGTGCTGGACACCCTGCGCGCCGCGCTGGAGCACAGCAAGGAGGATGCGCGCCGCGAGGCCGCGGCCCTGCACCGCATCGAGCACTGGCGGCTTAAGATCATCGACGGCGGCGACGAGGCCCTGGCCGAGTTCATCGCGCTCCACCCGCTGGCCGACCGCCAGCAACTGCGCACGCTGGCGCGCAAGGCCCGCGCCGAAAGGCTGGCCAACAAGCCGCCGCATGCCTTCCGCGAGCTCTTCCGCGTGCTCAGGACATGGATGGCGGATGCCGACGAGGCGGACATGGACGACGTGGACTTGATCGACGAGGCGTTGGAGGCCGAGGCCGGCGGCGCGGACCACGCGCTGGACGAGCTCGACGGGATCGGCGGCCTCGAAGGTCTGGACGAGTACCGGCACGACGATTTCGGCGGGCGCCGCGACGACTGAGCGCGCACCCCGCGGCGCATCGCCCCGCGCATCAGGCTTTCGTCCCGCCCACCGTCAGCTGGGAAATCTTGAGTGACGGCTGGCCCACGCCCACCGGCACGCTCTGCCCGTTCTTGCCGCAGATGCCGACACCGGCGTCGAGCTGCAGGTCGTTGCCGATCATCACCACCCGGTTCATCACTTCCGGCCCGTTGCCGATCAGGGTGGCACCCTTCACGGGTGCCGTGATCCGGCCGTTCTCGATCAGGTAGGCCTCGCTCGCCGAGAACACGAACTTGCCGGTGGTGATGTCGACCTGGCCGCCGCCGAAGTTGGGCGCGTACAGGCCGCGCTGCACCGAGGCGATCATCTCCTCCAGCGTGTGCGCGCCGGCCGCCATCGTGGTGTTGGTCATGCGCGGCATCGGCAGGTGGGCGAAGCTCTCGCGGCGGCCGTTGCCGGTGCGGGCGACACCCATCAGCCGGGCGTTGAGGCTGTCCTGCATGTAGCCCTTGAGGATGCCGTCCTCGATCAGCACGGTGCGCTGCGTCGGCTGGCCCTCGTCGTCGATGTTGAGCGAACCGCGGCGGGCGTCCAGCGTGCCGTCGTCGATGACGGTGACGCCGGGGGCGGCGACGCGCTCGCCGATGCGGCCCGAGTAGATCGAGGTGCCCTTGCGGTTGAAGTCGCCCTCCAGCCCGTGGCCGACGGCCTCGTGCAGCAGCACGCCGGGCCAGCCGGGGCCGAGCACCACCGGCATCGCGCCGGCCGGGGCGTCGATGGCCTCGAGGTTGATCAGGGCCTGCCGCAGCGCCTCCTTCGCCAGCGCCTCGGCGCGGCCGTTGGCGAACAGCTCCACGTAGTCGAAGCGCCCGCCGCCGCCGGCGTAGCCGGATTCGCGGCGGCCGCCCTGCTCGACGATCACCTGCACGTTGAAGCGCACCAGGGGCCGCACGTCGGCGGCCAGCGTGCCGTCGGCGCGGGCCACCAGCACCGTATCGACCGCCGCCGACAGCGAGGCGCTGACCTGCACCACGCGCGGGTCGGCGGCGCGCACCCAGGCCTCGATCTCGCGCAGCTTCGAGAGCTTGGCCTCGGGGGCGAAGCGGTCGATCGGGTCGATGGCCGGGTACAGCGCATGCCCCGACACGGACACGCGCTGGCCGCGCGGCGTCTTGGGGCCCTCGCGGCTGATGGCGCGGGCGGCGCGGGCCGATTCCAGCAGGGCCGGCAGGTCGATCTCGTCGGTGTAGGCGAAGCCGGTCTTCTCGCCGCTGATGGCGCGCACGCCGACCCCCTGTTCGATCGAATGCGCGCCGTCCTTGACGATGCCGTCCTCCACCGTCCAGCTCTCGCGGCGGCTGTGCTGGAAGTAGAGGTCGCCGTCGTCGACGCCGGGGCCGAGCAGTTCGGCCAGCACGCGGTCGACGTCGTCCAGGCCCAGGCCGGTCGGCGCGAGCAGCGTGTGTTCGGCGAGGGCGAAGGTCGGGGTCATGGCGGGTCCGGGGGGCGCACGGCGGGCGAAACGACGGGAGGGGCCGGCAGCGTGGACGGTGGGCCACGGGCGGTGGCGGTGGCGGCGGGCAAGCCAGGCAGTTGGATGGGGGCGGCGGCGGTCTCGGGCAAGGGCGGCGGGTCCGTTTCCGGCCGGCGCGGACCGCGCTCGATCACCTCCACCTCAGGGGTCGCCCACGGCCCCTGCACCCGGTAGACGGTGCGGGTGGCCTGCTTGAGCGGCAACTGGAACACCGCCTGCGCCACCGCACCGAGCGCCGCCCCGGCCGGGCCGCCGGTGAACGCACCGAGCGCGGGCAGCACGCCGCCGGCCTTGGGCAGCACCTCCACGCGCTGGTCGTAGCGGCGGGCGGCGAGCGCCGTGGTGCCGCTGACCCGGATCTCGGCCGAGGGGCCGTCGATGAGCAGGTTGCGGGTGGTCGCCGCCCCGGCCTCGAACAGGAAATCGCCCTGCATGGCGTTGAAGGCGAAGCCTTTGGCGAAGAAATCGCTGAAGTCGAGGGCGAGCCGGCGCGGGATCTCGGCGATCGAGACCAGCCCGAGCAGGCGGCCGGTGCCCGGCTCGACATCGAGCAGGCGGCCCTTGCCGACCTCGATGCGCAGGCTGCCGTCGTAGCGGTCGAGCCGGAAGCTGCCGGGCGAGCCGGGCCAGCCGCCGACCATGCGGGCGGTGATCGGCCCATCCTCGACCATCCCGGCAAAGCCGAGCGCATCCAGCATGTCGCCGAGGCTCTCGGCCTCGAAATCGAGCACGAAGCGCGAACGCGCCCGCCCGCCGATCCGTGTCCAGTGCCCGCTGGCGGACAGGTCCAAGGCTTCGGATTCGGTGCTGAAGCGGTCGATGTGCAGGCCCTCCGGCGTCGGGAAGGCCTGCAGCACGGCGCGCCCGAGCCGGGCCTCGCCGAGCCGGAAATCCTCGATGCGGAAGTCCATCGGTGGCAGCCGCGCCGGGTCGGTGTCGTCCACCGCCGGGGCGTCGTCGCCGCGCCCGGTCATCGCCTCGGTGTCCATCGGCGGCCAGTGCAGGCGGCTGAAGCGGCCCTGCACCGCCGCACCCTCGCCGCGCGGCACCCGCACCGTGCCGGCGATGGCCGCACCCTCGAAGGCCACCCGCAGGCCGTTGGGGTCACGGCCGAGTTCGACCCGGCCGTCGCCGAAGCTGCGGTCGAGCACGTCGATGGCCCCGACCTCGACATCGACCGATTGCAGGCCGCCCGGCCCGCCGCCACCGGCCGCGGCCGCGGCCACCCAGCCGCCGACATCGAGGCTCGGCACCCGGCCGTGCACGGCGATGCCGGCCTCGGGAATCGGGACGGGGCGGGCGATGCCGCCGAACTCGGCCACCGCCGCGAACGGCCGCACGCCATCGCCAAGACGGCCGCGCAGGCGCATCAGCCGGCCGAGGGCGAGGTGCAGTTCGCCGGCGGTGACCGGCAGGGGCAGTTCGAGGCGCAGCGGCAGGACGGTGGCGGCGCTCTTGCGCAAGGGGGCCGGCAGGCCGATGCGGGTGCCGGCCAGGTTGGAGGTCAGCTGCAATCGCGCCGGCGGCGCGCGGCCGTCGGCGCCCCGCTCCGGGATCGCCACCGCCACCCGCCAGTCGCTGCGGCCCTGCAGCCATTCCTCCAGCCAGGCCAGTTCCGGTGCCCGCCGCAACAGCACCGCGGGCGGCAATTCCGCCTCGAGACCGAACTCGGCGGCGTTCGCAGCATCGGTCACGCGGTCGCCGATCCGCAGGCTGAAGCGGCCCGGGTGCCCCTGGTAGCGCACCGGCAGGGCGTCGGCCAGCAGTCCATCCCCGGTGAAGGCGACCGGGCCCTGCACCGCGTCGAAGTGCAGGTCCCAGCGGCGGTCGGCGAGCCGGGCCTCGTCGAAGTGCAGCTCGCCGGCCACCTGCTCGCGCCCGAGTTCGCGCAGCAGCGGCAGCCGCAGGCGCACGTCGGCCCGGACCGGCCCGCTCGCCTCGAGGGCCTCGAGGTGCTCGCCGAGGTTGCGCCGCAGGGGCGAGGCGAGCAGCAGCCGGCGCAGCGCAGCGGCTTCCTCGCCGCCCTGCAGGTCGAGGTCCAGCCAGGCCGAGCGGAAATCGGCGATGCGGCCGTCGGCCCGTGCCACCGGCACGCCGAGCAGCCGTCCGCGCAGGCCCTGCAGCCGCAGGCCCGGGCCGTCGAACACCAGCTCGCCCGAGAGCCCGCTGGCCTCGGGCCATTCCGGGTTGAAGCGGAGCCGCAAGCCCTCGAGCGGGACCCGCGCCTCGAAATGGCCGCCGCCGGCGCGGAAGGGCCAGTCGGCCAGCGCCCCGGCCATCACCACCCGGGTGCTGCCGGCGCGGCCTTCCAGCAGGGCTTCCTCCAGCCAGCGCCGGGTCGGCTCCGGCATGGCCCGGCGCGGCCAGTAGGGACGCAAGGCGTTCACTTCGAAGGGCGCGACGGTGGCGGCGAGTTCCAGCCGCGGGCTGCCGCCGGCGGGCAGGTCGAGCTGGAAGCGCGGGTCGAGCCGCAGGCCCGGTGCATCGATGCGCAGGCCGGCGCTGCCCAGCCCGAAGCCGGGCGCGGCCGTGCCGTCCGCCGGCTCGCGCCACAGCGCGAGGTCGCCGTCGAGCCGCAACGGCACCGGGGCCGCCAGTTCGGCCGGCCAGTGCAGTTCGAGCGCCTGCTGGCGCAGGGCCAGCACGCCGCCCTGGCCGTCGAGGTGGAGTTCTCCGGCCAGCCCCTGGAGGCCGGGTTGGCGCCCGACGGCGGCGAAACCTCCCGCTTCCAGCCGGGCGCGGCCACGCAGATCGCCTTCGCCGTCGGCGCTGAAGGCGAGTTCGCGCAGGGTGCCGGCCGGTTGCGCCTCGGCCAGCCAGGAAGCCCATGCGGGCGGCAGGCGGTCGCTGAGCGCGGCCATCGCCAGCAAGGGTGCGATGTCGATGCGCCGCGCCTCGATGGCCCGCTGCGGACCGCCGGCCAGCCAGAGCGCCTCGATCCGGTGCTGTCGGCCGGCATGGCGGAAACGGCCCTCCGGCACGGACACCTGCCAGCCCCCGGCGGTGAGCGACCAGCGGGCGGCGAAGCGCGCCGCGTCCAGCGCCAGCGGCGTGCCACCGTCCTGGCGCGCCAGCACTAGGCCGTGCAGGTCGGCGTCGAGCTGCACGGCGGTGACACGGCCGCGGTCGAGGTCGCCCCAGGCCGCGAGGTGCCCTGAAGCGGCCCGGCAATCGATGCCGACCCCGTCGAGCAGGCCACCCCATTGGGCCAGGCCCTCGCCCTCCATGCCGACCCAGAAGCGCCCCGTGCCGCCGTCGCGGGCCAGACGCAGGGCGAGGTCGAGCGGTTCGCCGCCGTCCACCGGCCAGGCCCGGGCGCCGGCGCGCAGGCTCTGGCCGTCGACCCGCAAGCGCAGGTCGGCGCGTTGCAGCTGCTGCTGCACGCCCCAGCGTTCCGCGGCGATCACCAGCCGGGCGTCCTGCACCCGCAGCTCGCCGAAGCCCTCCAGCAGTTCGAGCGGATCGGGGATGGGTACCGCCGGCCGCGGCAGGCCCTCGACGGTCCAGTGCCCTGCGGCGTCCTGGCGCAGGGTCAGGGCGAGGCCGGCGACCCCGAGCTCGGTGAACGGCATGCCGGGCAGCAGCCCGGAGTAGACCGAGAGTTGCAGTTCGGCGGTGCCGATCGCCAGCGCCGCATCGCCCTCGCCGACCACCAGGTCGTGCAGGCGCAGGCGCGGGCCGCGCCGGGTCCAGCGGGCATCGACGGCGGAGAGGGCCACCGGCTGGCCGACCCGTTCCGACAGCCAGGCCGCCACCTCGTCGGGGTGGTCGTCGACCATCGGCAGCAACTGGTTGGCCAGCCCGACCAGGCTGGCCAGCAGGATCAAGCCGAGCAAGCCGCCGTAGGCGAAAGCCCGGCGGAAGCGGCGCCAGCGGCGGCGGGAGCGCGGCTGCACGCGGCCGGCGGCCTAGAGCAGGACCACGTCGTACTGCTCCTGGCCGTACTGCTCGTCGGCCTGGAAGCGGATCGACTTGCCGAGGAACTCCTCCAGTTCGGCCACCGCGGCGGATTCCTCCTCGGTGATGCGGTCGACCACGGCGGGCGCGGCGATCACCAGCAGGCGCTCGGCCTCGAACTGGCGCACCGCGCGCGTGCATTCGCGGAAGACCTCGTAGGTCACCGTCTCCGGCGACTTGACGACGCCGCGGCCGTTGCAGGCGGCGCAGGGCTCGCAGAGCTGGCGCTCCAGGCTCTCGGTGGTGCGCTTGCGGGTCATCTCGACCAGGCCGAGCGGCGAGAAGTCATAGACCGTCGTCTTGGCATGGTCGCGGGCCAGCGCCTTCTCCAGGGTGCGCAGCACCTGGCGGCGGTGGTCGGCGTCGTGCATGTCGATGAAGTCGATGATGATGATGCCACCCAGGTTGCGCAGCCGCAGTTGCCGGGCCAGGGCCTGGGCGGCCTCCAGGTTGGTGCGGAAGGCGGTCTCCTCGAGGTTGCGCTGGCCGAGGAAGGAGCCGGTGTTGACGTCCACGGTGGTCATCGCCTCGGTCTGGTCGAGCACCAGGTAGCCGCCGGATTTCAGCGGCACCTGCTTCTGCAGCGCGCGGGCGATCTCGTCGTCGACCCCGTTCAGGTCGAACAGCGGGCGCTCGCCGGCGTAATGTTCGATCCGCGGGGCCAACTCGGGCATGAACTGGCCGGCGAAGCGCAGCAGCCGTTCATGCGTCTCGCGGGAATCCACCAGCACGCGGTCGATCTGCGGGCTGACCAGGTCGCGCAGGGCGCGCAGCGGCAGCGACAGGTCCTCGTAGATGCACTGCCCGACCGGGGTGGCGGCGCTGGCCTCGCGGATCAGCTGCCAGGCCAGCCGCAGGTAGGCGACGTCGGCCTCCAGCGCCTCGCGCCCCAGCCCCTCGGCATTGGTGCGGACGATGAAACCCATGCCGCTGCCGTTCGCCAGATCGGTGACCAGGGCCTTCAGCCGCGCCCGCTCGGCGTCGTCCTCGATGCGCGCCGAGACGCCGATGACCTTCGAGTACGGCAGCAGCACCAGGTAACGCGAGGGGATGCTGACCTGGGTGGTGAGCCGCGCGCCCTTGCTGCCGATCGGGTCCTTCACGACCTGCACCACGACCTCCTGGCCCTCGTGCGCCAGCGCGGTGATGGCGGGCGGCGGGGGCGGCGGGCCCTGCTCCTCGCCCTCGACCGGCGCGCCCTGCGGCACCCGCACGATGTCGGAGGCGTGCAGGAAGGCGGCGCGGTCCAGGCCGACGTCGACGAAGGCCGCCTGCATGCCCGGCATGACCCGCTGCACCCGGCCCTTGTAGAGGTTGCCGACCACCCCGCGACGCAGGCTGCGTTCGAGGTGCAGTTCCTGCAGCATGCCCTGCTCGACCAGGGCGACCCGCGTCTCGCGCGGGGTGACGTTGATCAGGATCTCGGCGCTCAAACCGGCACTCCGTGGACGCGCAGCAGGCCGGCGGTCTCGAACAGCGGCAGGCCCATCACCCCGCTGTAGCTGCCCGACAGGTGGGCGATGAAGGCCGCCGCGCGGCCCTGGATGGCGTAACCACCGGCCTTGCCGCGCCATTCGCCGCTGGCGAGGTAGGCCGCGATGGCGGCCTCGGAGAGCGGCGCGAAATCCACCGTCGAGACCGAGCGGGCACTGCCCTCGCGGGCGGCGGAAAGCACCCAGACCACGGTCGCCACCTCGTGGCGACGGCCGGAGAGCCGGCGCAGCAGGACGGCGGCCTCGGCGGCGTCGGCCGGCTTGCCGAGCACCTCGCCGTCGAGGATCACCTCGGTGTCGGCGGCCAGCACCACGGCGTCCGGGCGCGAGGCCGCGGCCAGCAGGCCGGCGCCGGCCTTCTCGCGGGCCACCCGGTGCACGTAGTCGAGCGCCGGCTCGCCGGGCTGGCGCCGTTCGGCCACCTCGACGTCCAGGCATTCCGGGTCGAGGCCGAGTTGCCGCAGCAGGTCGAGGCGGCGCGGGGAGCGGGAGGCGAGCATCAGCATGCCCCAAGCATACCCAGCCCGCGCTAGGCTTGGCGGATGGCTCCGACCGCTCCCACCGCCGCCTTGCTGGCCCTGCTGCTGGCGCTGGCCGCCGGCCCGCTGGCGGCGCTCGACCCGGCGCGGCGCTTCACCGACCTCGCCCTCGACCAGTGGACCGCCGCCGACGGCCTGCCGCAGAACGCCGTGCTGGCGCTCGGCCAGGACGGCGAGGGCTACGTCTGGATCGGCACCCAGGCCGGGGTGGCGCGCTTCGACGGGGTGCGCTTCAAGCGCTTCGGCCGGCTGCACACCGGCGGCATCGACACCACCGCGCCGGAATCGAACTTCCGCGATGGCGCCGGCCGGGTCTGGTTCGGCACCCGCAGCGGCGTGCTGCGCCTGCACGGCAACCGCATCCACCGCAAGGCCGCGACCGGCACCCCGCAACCGGTGCAGGCGATCGCCGAATGGCCGGCCGGACGGCTGCTGTTCGGCACCCCGACCGGCCTCCTCGCCGAAGGCGAGGGCGACACCCTGGTGCCGGCCGCCCTGCCGGGGCGCGATGTCACCGCCCTGCTGGCGGCGGACGGCGGGCTCTGGGTGGGCACGCCCGGGCGGCTGCTCCGCCTCGAGGGCGAGCGCCAGCACAGCATCGCCCTGCCGGGCCAGCCCGGGCTGCGCATCCAGCATCTGCTGGCGGAGGGGCGAACGCTCTGGATCGGCACCAGCGCGGGCCTGTGGCGGATGGACGGGGCCGGAACACCCCGCCCGCTGGACGGGGTGCCGGAGCTCACCGGTCAGTCGATCAGCGAACTGTGCACCGATGCCAGCGGCAGCCTCTGGGTGTCGACCCCGCAGCGCCTGTTCCGGCGCCCACCGGGCGGCCGCTTCGAGGCGATCGCCGACCGCGATTTCGTCCGCAACCCGTGGATCTCCGCCTGCTTCGAGGACCGCGAGGGCAACCTCTGGCTCGGCAGCCACACCGAGGGCCTGTTCCGGCTCTGGGACGGCTTGATCACCCGCATCACCGAGCGCGACGGCCTCGCCGAACCCTTCGTCTGGTCGCTCGAACACGACCCCGCCGGCGGCGTGCTGATCGGCAGCAACCGCGGCCTGTACCGCTGGCAGGCCGGCCGGGTCGAACGCCTCGTCGCGCCCGAGGCCCTGCCCAACCCGGTGGTCTACGAACTGGGCCGGGTCGGCGCGGCGGCGGTCTGGATCGGCACCCGCGGCGGCCTGCGCGCCTGGCAGGACGGCCGGCTGTCGCTGCCGCCCGGCGCCGAGGCCTTGGAGGGCCTGCAGGTCAACGCCATCGTCGAGGCCCACGGCACCACCTGGATCGGCAGCAGCGGCGGCCTGTTCAAGGCCCACGGCAACGAACCGCTCGCCGCCGTCGGGCGGGGCGCACTCGACGGCACGCTGGCGCGGGTGCGGGCGCTGCTGCCGCTCGACGCCGACAGCCTGCTGGTCGGCACCGAATCGGGCCTGCGCCGGTTCGATGGCGAGGTGCTCGACAAACCGGACTGGGCACGGCTGCTGCGCGACCGCATGGTGACCGGCTTCCTGCCGCTGGACGACGGCCGGCTGCTGGTGGCCGGCCTCGACGCCGGCATCGTCGTGGTCGCCGGCGAGCAGGCCACACTGCTGGAGCCCGGCCTGCACCTGCCGGAAGCCAGCCTGTGGGCGCTGCGCCGGATCGGCAACTGGGTCTACGTCAGCTCGACCGAGGGCCTGTTCCGCCTGCCGCTCGCCGCCCTGCCCGACCCGCGCCGTGCGGTGGCGCCCCCGGCGCGCCCGCTGGCCGAATGGGTGGTGTCGATGGACGGCCGCAGCCAGAGCGGCCAACGCGCGCGCTGCTGCAACGGCGGCGCGCGTTCGCGGATGCTGCTGGTGGACGGCATGCTGTGGCTGCCCTCGATCTCGGGCGTGCTGAAGATCGAACCCGATGCGGCGAGCCGGCCGCGGATCGAGCCGCTGGTGCGGATCGAGGCGGCGCAGCAGGGCGAGCGCCGGCAGTTCGCCGACACCGGCCGCTTCCTGGTCGAGGGCGAGCGCCGCGACCTGCGCATCGACTACACCGCGCTCTACTTCCGCAATCCCTCGGCGCTGCGCTTCGAATACCGGTTGGAGGGCTTCGACCGCGACTGGGTCGCCGCCGGCGAGCGCCGCAGCGCCTTCTACACCAACCTGCCGCCCGGCGAGTTCCGCTTCCGGGTGCGGGTGCTCAATGGCCACGGGCCGCCCATCGAGGTCGCCACTCCCCTCGCCATCGTGGTGCCGCCGCACTGGCACGAGCGCGGCGACGTGCGGCTGCTGCTGCTCCTGCTCGGCCTGGCGGCGGTGACCACGACGGTGCAGCTGGCCCTGCGCGTGCAGCGCCGGCAGACCCTGCGCCTGCAGGAATTGGTGGCCGAGCGCACGGCTCAGCTGCAACGCGCCAACACCCGCCTGCAGCAGGCCAACGCGGCGCTGGCGATCGAGAGCCAGACCGATGCCCTGACCGGCCTGCCGAACCGCCGTGCGCTGTTCCGGCAGATGCCCGAGCTGCTGGCCCGGCACCCGGAGGGCGTGGTGCTGGCCCTGGTCGACCTCGACCATTTCAAGCAGGTCAACGACCGCTTCGGGCATGCCGGCGGCGATGCCGTGCTGCGCGAGTTCGCCGGCTTCCTGCGCCGCACCACCCGCGAGGGCGACCTGCTGGCGCGTTGGGGAGGCGAGGAGTTCCTGGTGGTGTTCACCGGGCTGGCGGTGGAGCACGCACCGGCGCGGATCGGGCGACTGCTGGAGGAAGGACGCGGCCTGCGCATCGAACTGGGCGGCCGCGGCATCACCCCCGCCTTCTCGATCGGCTGGACCCACCACCCGCTGGGCCGCACCGCCGCCAGCGACTGGGCGCACGCCCTCGAGCTGGCCGACGTGGCGCTCTACGACGCCAAGCGACGCGGTCGCGCCACCTGGTCGGGGCTGGTGGCGGGGCCGGCCGCGGCGGCGGGGCTGGCGCTGGAGCCGAATTGCGGGGCCCAGGTCGAAGCCCTGGTCGCCACCGGCCGGCTGGCCTGGCGGCGGGCGGCGGAGAAGGGCCAGCGCCCGGGCTGAACCCGCCCCGGCGAAAGCCGCGGCCCCTCAGGCCCGGTGGTAGGGGTGGTTCCCGAGGATCGAGCAGGCGCGGTAGAGCTGCTCGGCCACCAGCAGGCGCACCAGCATGTGCGGCAGGGTCGCCGGGCCGAGCGACCAGCCCTCGTCGGCGCGCGCCCGGACCTCGGGCGCATGGCCCTCGGGGCCGCCGATGAGGAAGGCGAGGTCGCGGCCCTGCTGACGCCAGGTCGCGAGGCGTCCGGCGAGCTGCTCGGAGCTGTAGGGCCGGCCGTCGCCGTCGAGGGCCACCACCCAGGCGTTCCTCGGCAGGGCGGCGAGCACGCGCCCGCCCTCGTCCTGCAGGGCGCGGGCGGCGTCGCGGCCCTTGCCGCGCAGCCCGGGCGGCACTTCGACCAGTTCGAGCGACAGCTCGCGCGAGAGGCGCTTCGCGTAATCGGCATAGCCCTCGGCCACCCAGGCGGGTGGGCGTTCCCCGACGGCGACCAGGCGGGCCTTCATCGGCATCGCGCCGCGACGGGGCGGCGGCCTCGCCGCCGGATCAAGCCTCCGGCGGCTGGTCGCCGACCGTCCACAGGCGCTCCAGCGCGTAGAACTCGCGGACGCGCGGCAGCATCACGTGGACGACGACGTCGCCCAGGTCGACCAGCACCCACTCGGCCTCGCGCTCGCCCTCGACGCCGAGCGGCTGGTAGCCGGCCTGCTTCGAGGCCTTCACCACCTCGTCGGCCAGCGATTTGACGTGGCGGGTGGAGGTGCCCGAGGCGACCACCATGTAGTCGCAGACCGAGGTCTTGCCGCGCACGTCGATCTCGACGAGGTCCTTGGCCTTGATTTCCTCCAGCGCGCCGACGGCGAGTCGCAGGAGGTCGGCGGGAGCCGGCAGCGGGTTCGGCGGCTGCGGCTTGATGACGTGCTGCGGGTGCGACAACGGGGCGATCCTGTGTGGGGTGGCGGCAGTATACCCGGGCTTCCCGGTTCAACCGCCCCGATGGGCGGCCCGGTACAGACCGCGGGCGGTGATGCCGGCGGCGACCGCCGCCGGAAGGCCCTCCGCCGGCCGGCCGAGGGCCAGGGCCTCGCGCACGGCGGTGGCGCTCTCCGGCCGCGCCGGCAGTTCGAGGCGGAACACCCGCCCGGCCGGGGTCGCCGCGAGCTCGGCGGGAGACCGCGCCCAGCGGCCGGCGACGGCGGCCCGCAGTGCCGGCAAGGCTTCCGCGCCGGATTCCGACACCGACGCCGGCACCGGTGCGGGGGCCGGCAGCGGCAGGTCGTGGCCGGGTCGGCAATCCACCACCGGCAGGTCGTGGCCGGGACGGCAGGCCACCACGAAGTGGGCGAGATCGAACAGGGCCCGCCAGTCCTTCCAGGCCGGCAGGCCGAGGAAAGCATCGGCACCGAGCACGAAACCGAGCGGCCGGGACTCGCCCTGCTCGGCCCGCCAGTCGCGCAGGGTGTCGACAGTGAAACTCGGTCCGGGACGCCGGCCTTCGCGGCGGTCGAGGCCCCAGCCGCCGGCGGCGGGGGGCGGTTCCGAACCCAGCGCGAGTTCGAGCAGGGCGCTGCGCTCCTCGAAGCCGGCACCGGGCACCGGGCGGTGCGGCGGATCGGCGGCAGGCAGGAAATCGAGGCGCGCGGCGGCGGTCGCCGCCAGTGCGGCGCGGGCCACCGCGAGGTGCCCCAGGTGGACCGGGTCGAAGGTGCCGCCGTAGAGCAGGTGCAGGGCCACGCCGGCCTCAGGGAGCCAGCAGGGTCCGCGCCGTGCGCGGCCGGGCGATCGCCAGCAGCAGGCGCTCCAGGGCGCGCCAGGCATCGCCCCGGGCACGGCCCTTGGCGATGCGCTCGACTTCGCCGGCGGCGATCGCGAAACGCTCCCAGTCGGCCGCCGAATGGCGCTCCAGGGCGCGCTTCACCTGCGCCATCCGGGCCTCCCACAGCCGCGCCTCGCGCATCGCCGCCAGCAGGTTGCCGCCGGCGGCCTGCAGGGCGGCGAAGCCGGCGATGCGGGTGATCTCCATCTGGGTCCAGCCGAGCAGCCCGGCCACCGCTTCGCCCTCGGCGCGCAGGCCGGCGAGGATGCGCGGCACGCGCGCGGCGTCACCGGCCAGCGCCGCCTCCACCAGCCGGAACACGTCGTGGCGGGAGACTTCCGCGACCAGCCGCTCCAGGGTGTCGAGGTCGATGGCCGGCGCATCGCGGCCGAGCAGCAGGGCGAGCTTGTCGATCTCCTGCGCGGCCGCGAGCAGGTTGCCCTCGACCCGCTCGACCAGGCACTCCAGCGCCTCCGGGGTGGCGACCAGGCCGTGCCGACGCAGGCGGGCGGCGAGCCAGTCCGGCAGCTCGTTCGGGCGCAGCGGCCAGACCGGCACGAACCAGCCGGCGGCGGCGATCGCCTCGCTCCACTTGCCGGCGTGCGCCTTGCTCCAGTCGAGGCCGGTGACCAGCAGCAC
>Ga0208370_100051_pt1 | contig 43011 bp, 33 predicted proteins | sample Subbio12Jun_QV11_FD_184822 | JGI IMG/M metagenome (GOLD analysis project Ga0208370, IMG submission 184822) | Serpentinite rock and fluid subsurface biosphere microbial communities from McLaughlin Reserve, California, USA -CR12Jun_QV11 (SPAdes) | ecosystem: Environmental > Terrestrial > Deep...
CACCGGCAGCGGCCTGCGGCTGACCGCGGCCGACGGCCGCAACATCACGGTGGGCGGCTTCGCCGTCGGCACCGCCACCGGCACCACGCTGGCGGACTTCGGCCTGGCGGCGGCCACCACCGGCGGCACCTTGAACCTGACCTACCGCGCCCCGGCCGGAGTCTCCGGTTCGGTCACCTTCACCGGCGCCTTCGATCCCGGCGCCCAGGCCATCACCGCCACCGGCACCGCGCTCAGCGCCGTGGACATCGCCACCGTGGCCGGCGCCAACACCGCGCTGACCGCGGTGGACGTCGCTCTGGAGCGCATCAACGGCAGCCGGGCCGACCTCGGCGCGGTGCAGAACCGCTTCGCCTCGGTGATCCAGAACCTCAACACCGCCTCGGAGAACCTTTCGGCCTCGCGCAGCCGCATCCGCGATACCGACTACGCCCGCGAGACGGCGGAGCTGACCCGCACGCAGATCCTGCAGCAGGCCGGCACCGCCATGCTGGCCCAGGCCAACCAGATCCCGCAGAACGTGCTCACCCTGCTGCGCGGCTGAACCGCCGGGCCAGTGGCGGCCGCGGTGCCGACGGCGTAGCTTCAGTCGTCGGCGCCGCGGCCGTTATCCCGGCAAGTGCGAGGAGTCGGCCATGGGTTCGCTGTCCAGTCCCGGCATCGGGTCGGGTTTGAACGTCAACCAGCTGGTCAGCCAGCTGGTGGCGGCCGAGCGCGCCCCGGCCGAGCGGCGCATCGCCCGGCAGGAGGCCGACGTCCGTGCCGATCTCACCGCCTTCGGCCAGATCCGCGCCAGCCTGACCGCGCTGCAGGCCGCCGCCAACGCCTTGGACGGCGCGGCCGGCCTTCCCGGGCGGCGGGCCACCGTGGCAGAGGGCGCCGGCTTCACCGCCACGGCCACGGCCGAGGCCGCCCTCGGCCGCTACGAGATCGAGGTGGCGGCACTGGCCACCGCGGAACGCCGGCAAAGTGCGGCGGTGGCCGAAACCGCCGACCTCGGCACCGGCACGCTCACCTTCACCGTCGGCGCCGACAGCTTCAACGTCGTCCTCGGCCCGACCACCACCGTCAACCAGCTCCGCGACGCCATCAACGCCGCCACCGGCGGGCGCGGTCTTTCCGCCACCGTGGTGCGCGGCGACGCCGGCAGCGTGCTGGTGCTGAACGCCGCCAGCACCGGCACGGCCGGGGCGATCGGCATCGCCGCCAGCGGCACCATCAGCACTTTTGCCAATGGCCTCGCCGTCACCACGGCGGCGGCGGATGCGTTGGTGCGGGTGGACGGCATCGCCCGGACCGCGTCCAGCAACCGCATCGACGACCTCATCGCCGGCGTTACCCTCGACCTGCGCCAGGCCCAGCCGGCCAGCCGCTTCGCGCTCGACATCACCGCCGACAACGCGCCGGTGCTCGCGGCCATGCAAGGCTTCGTCAGCGCCTACAACACCGCGCTCGGCGCCCTGCGCACGGCCAGCGCCTTCAACCCAGAAACCCGCAGCGGCGGCCCGCTGCTCGGCGACGCCGCCGTACGCGGCCTGCAGCAGTCGCTGCGCGGCGTGCTGGGCCAGGCCTTCGGCGATCTCGCCGCCCTCGGCCTGCGCAGCAGCAAGGACGGCAGCCTGAGCCTCGATGCCGGCCGGTTGGAGGCCGCGCTGGTGGCCGACCCGCGGGCGGTCGAGCGCGTGTTCGACAAGGCCCGCGCCGACAGCCTGGGAGCGGCGCTGGCCGGTCGCCTCGATGGCGCGATCGGCCCCGGCAGCGGCCTGCTCGAAGCCCGCACCAATGCCCTCAACGAACGCCTGCGCAACCTGCAGGCCGACCGCCAGCGGCTCGACGTGCGGATCGGCCGGGTCGAGGACGGCCTGCGCCGCCAGTTCACCGCCCTCGACGGCCTGGTGGCACAGTTGCAGACGACGCAGAACTTCCTCACCCGTGAACTCGCCCGCCTGCCGGGCGCGAGTACCCGACCATGACCTCCCGCAACCCCGCCGCCGCCTACCGCAGCACCGCCGTCGAGACCCGCGTCCACGAGGCCGATCCGCACCGGCTCATCGAGCTGATGCTGGAGGGCGCCATCCAGCGCCTGCGTACCGCCGCCGCCTGCACCGAGAGCGGCGACGTGGTGCGCAAGGCCCGTGCCGCCTCCGAGGCCGGGGCCATCGTCGATTCGCTCTCCGGCTGCCTCGATCTGGCCCAGGGCGGCGACATCGCCCAGCGCCTCGAGGCCCTCTACGACTACGCCGCCCGCCGCATCGTGGCCGCCAACGCCGGCAACGACCCGGCGGGTTTCACCGAGGTGGCCGGGCTGCTGGAGGAGGTGCACGGGGCCTGGAAGCAGATCCGTCCGGCCTGAGCGCCCCGCCATGACCGCCTACGAGGCCGCCATGCAGCGCCTGCGCGCGGTCCGCGATGCGCTGGGTGCGCTCGACCTTGCGGCGGCGGCGCGCGGCCTCGCCGAGCACGATGCCGCCCTCCGCGCGGCCCTGGCCGCCACGCCGCCGGCGCTGGCGGTGAGCGAGGCCGAGGCCCTGCACCACGCCCAGGCCGCGCTGCTCGCCCAGCTCGAGGCCGTGCAGCGCGGGGTGGCCGGTGACCTGCAACAGACCCGGCGTAGCGGCGCGGCCGCGCGCTCCTACCTGGGCCATGCCGGTGGCTGAACCCGACCCCGAGGCGTGGCTGTTCGCCGAGGCCCTGCACGTCGACGGCCCGCTGCGCCTGCGCCTGCTGCCCGATGCCCCCGATCCCGGCGCGCTGGAGGAGGCCACGCAAGTGCTGGCGGCGATCGCCTTGGTCGAGGATCGCCGCGGCGACGAGGCTGCCAACAGCGGCGAGACCACGCTGGCGATCCGCCGGCTCGAGGCCAAGCTCGACCTCACCTTGCTGCTGCTCGCCCGCCTGCTTCCCGGCCTGCAGGCGCCGCCGCCGCGCGAGGCCCGGCTGGGTGCCCGCGGCCTGCGCCTCGATGGCGAGGCCCCGGCCGGGCCACGGGCGACCCTGCACTGGCAGCCGGCCGACTGGCTGCCGCTGGCGATCCACCTGCCGCTGTACCGCCTCGATGGCCACGGCAGCACGTCATGGTGGGCGTTCGCGCCGCTGGGTGCGGGCTTGGAGGAAGCCCTGGAGCGCCATGTGTTCCGCTTGCATCGGCGTTGGCGGGCCAGCCGACGACCTTGAGTCGATCCAGCAGGCGGCATCGGACCGTCATCCGTCCTTGGCATGCTCCTTGCATACGGCCATGGCGCCCCCGGAACGACGTGCCGCCATGAAGAACCGCCTCGCCGCCACCCAGCTCCAGACGCAGGGTCTCAACGCCCAAGTGCTGCAATCGATCCGCCTGCTCGGCCTGACCGGGCAGGAACTGGAGCAGGAACTGGCCGAGGCGCTGGCGCAGAACCCGATGCTGGAACGCGAGGAGGACGAGCCCGTCACGGCCACAGCGGACGCGGCGGGCGCGTTGGACACGCCGGAGGCCCTGCCGCGGGAGCGCGCCGCGCAGGAAACCGCCGCCTTCGACGAGCTGCCGGAATTCCCGGCCCACGCCGGCACGGCCAGCGGCTTCGACCCCGACGAGGCCGAGGACCGGGTGGCGCGGATCGCAGCGCCGCTCAGCAACGACCCGGCGCTGCGGGTGCTGGAGGGCCTGGCGATGGAATTGAAGCCCGCCGACCTCGCCGTCGCCGCCGCCTGGCTGGAGCGCACCAGCGATGCCGGCTACCTCGACGGCGAGCGCGACCGCATCGACGCCGCGATCAGCGCCGCGTTCGGCCTGCGCCCCGGTCGCGCCGAGGCGATCCGCCAGCGCCTGCTGCACGGCACGCCGGCCGGCCTCGCCGCCGCCGACTTGCGCGAATGCCTGCTGGCGCAGGTCCACGACCTGCCCGCCGGTGACCCCGGCGTGGCGCTCGCCCGGGCGATGATCGAACAGAGCCTCGAACTCGTCGCCCGCCGCGACTGGCCGGCCCTGGCCGCGGTCCACGCCGCGCCGATGGAGGCGCTGCGGCTGGCGGCGCGGCTGATCCAGTCCTTGAACCCGAAGCCCGGCGAGGCGCTGCTGCCCGAACCGGCGGTGCATGTGTTGCCCGACGTGGTGGCCTGGCGCGGCGACGGCCGCTGGCAGGTGGCCCTGAACCCGCAGGCCGCGCCGCGGGTGCGGGTGGCGAACGAGTACGAAAGCGCGCTGGCCGAGGCCGGCGACCACCCCGGCGCCGGCCAGTTGCGGGCGCTGATGAACGAGGCGCGCTGGCTGGCCCGCGGCATCGCCCAGCGCCACGACACCCTGCTCCGCGTGGCCCGCGCCGTGGTGGCGCGGCAGCCGGCCTTCCTGGAGCGCGGCGAGGAGGCCATGCTGCCGCTCACGCTGAAGGACATCGCCGCCGACGTCGGCGTCCACGAGAGCACGGTCTCGCGCATCACCACCGGCAAGTACCTGCAAACTCCACGCGGCCTGTTCGAGCTGAAGCGCTTCTTCGGCGTGCGGCTGGAGGGCAGCGCCATCGCCGGGGTGGCGGTGCGGGCGCTGGTCAGGAAATTGATCGAGGCCGAGCGCCCCGAGGCCCCGCTGGCCGACGACGTGCTGGTGGCCCTGCTGGCCCGCCGCGGCGTGCAGGTGGCCCGGCGCACCGTCGCCAAGTATCGTGAGCAGCTGGACCTTCCGCCGGCCCGCCAGCGCGGGCGTGGTCCTCGCGCCGCCTGAACGCGGCCGTCCCCAGCCGCCTGCCGACCCGCCGCCCATGCCCATGCCCGTGCCCGCACCCCGCAAGCCGATCGCCGACGGCCCCGGACTCCGAGGCCCTTGGCGCGCATGAGCGGGCCGCGCATCCTCGTCGTCGAGGCCGACGACGCCCGCGCCGAGCACATCACCGCGCTGCTCGATTTCCTCGATTTCAGCCCGAAGCGGGTCGGCGGCATCGACGAGATCGACCTCGCCCGCGCCCGCCCGCAGGACTGGCTGGCGATCGTGCTGGGCGCCGTCGAGGACCTGGACGAGGTGTGCCGCTTCGGTGCCTGGCTCGCCCGCCTGCCGCTGCACCCGCCGCTGCTGGCGCTGCCGGCGCTGCACGGCGTGGTCGACCAGCTCGGCGTCCACCCCGAGCAGGTCTGGCCGCTCGACTGGCCGTTGCGCCATCCGCAGCTCGAAGCCCTGCTGCGCCGCGCCAGCCTGCAGGTCCGGCAGCCCGGCGAGGCGGCACCCGGCATCGGCCCGGAGGGTGCCAGCGAGCCGCTGCGCCGCCTGCGCCGACTGATCGCCCGGGTCGCGCCCTTCGACACCACCGTGCTGATCCTCGGCGAGAGCGGCACCGGCAAGGAGGTCGCCGCGCGCGCCGTGCACGCCGCCTCGGCGCGCGCCAAGGGCCCGTTCGTGGCGCTGAACTGCGGCGCGGTGCCGGCCGAGCTGCTGGAGAGCGAGCTGTTCGGCCACGAGAAGGGCGCCTTCACCGGCGCGCTCGCCGCGAGGAAGGGCCGCTTCGAGATGGCCGAGGGCGGCACCCTGCTGCTCGACGAGATCGGCGACATGCCACTGCCGATGCAGGTCAAGCTGCTGCGCGTGCTGCAGGAACGCTGCTTCGAGCGCGTCGGCGGCACCCAGACGGTGAAGTGCAACGTCCGCGTCATCGCCGCCACCCACCGCGACCTCGAGGCGCAGATCGCCCGCGGCAGCTTCCGCGAGGACCTGTACTACCGGCTCAACGTCTTCCCGATCGAGATGCCGGCCCTGCGCGAGCGCATCGAGGACCTGCCGGCGCTGGTGCAGGCGATCGTCACGCGGCTGGCCGCCGACGGTCGCGGCGACGTGCGGCTGGCGCCCGACGCCATGGCGGCGCTGGCGGCCTACCCCTGGCCCGGCAATGTGCGCGAGCTGCACAACCTGGTCGAGCGCCTGGCCGTGCTGCACCCCGGCGAGAGCATCGGTGCCGCCCTGCTGCCGCCGCGCTACCGCGCCGCCTGGGAGGCCGCCGGCCGCCCCGGCGGCGCGGCCATGGCCTGCGCGGCCACCTCGCCGCAACCGGCCCCGGAGCCGGCCGCGGGCGCGCTTTCCGAGGCCGAGGAACGGGCCGCCGAGCGTGCCGCCCTGTTCGGCACGCCGGCGGTGGCGGCGGCCGACGAGCTGCCCGAGCAGGGCCTCGACCTCAAGGAGCACCTCGCCGCCATCGAGGCGGCGCTGATCCGGCAAGCCCTGGCCCGCGCCGGCGGCGTGGTGGCGCAGGCCGCCGAACTGCTGCGCCTGCGCCGCACCACCCTGGCCGAGAAGCTGCGCAAGCACGGCATCGCGCGCGAGGGCGACGAGGTCTGAGAGCGAAGGGACTGCACAAGGATCGGCATGACGGCGATCTACCACATCACCCACGTCGACAACCTGCCCGCGATTCTGGCGGCGGGAGCGCTGTGGTCGGATTCCCGATTGAAGTCGTCGTCGACGCCGCCCAAGAGCATCGCGCACGGCAACATCAAGCGGAACCGTGATCGCGCGCCGGTCGGCTTGCCGCCCGGCGGATTCGTTTCCGATTACGTGCCGTTCTATTTCTGCCCGCGCTCGCCGATGTTGGCCGCACTGCACTATGGAACGGTCGAGAACGCGGCCGGCACGCAAGGAGACATCGTGCACTTGGTGCTTGAAGCCGAGTTGCTTGTGAAAGCCGGGCTGGAATGTGTACACACCGACGGACATGCCGCCATGCAGCCATTGCGGTTCTGGCCCGGCGTCTCGGGGTTCGCCGAACTGCCGTGGGATGTCATCCGCAGCTGGAGCTGGAAGAACAAGCCTGACGACAACGACAGGAAGCGGCGAAAGCAGGCCGAGTTCCTCGTCCACGATGCGGTACCGTGGTCGCATGTCCAGTCGATCGGCGTGATGACCGAATCGACGCGCGATCGCACCATCGCGGCGATCGCTGCCGCCGCCCACCGGCCGCCGGTGACGCTGCAACCTGACTGGTACTACCGATGATCACGACCGCCACCGGCAATCTGCTCACCAACGACGCCGAGGCCCTCGTCAACACCGTCAATCTCGACGGGGTGATGGGCAAGGGCATTGCGCTGCAGTTCGCCAAGGCCTTCCCGGAAATCCTCGCGCCCTACGAAGCCGCCTGCCGTAGCGGTGAACTCGCGCCGGGGCGCGTGCAGGTGATCGAGCGGCCGGGCCTGCTGAATCCGCGCTACATCATCAATCTGCCGACCAAGCGCCACTGGCGCGGCAAATCGCGCATGGCGGATATCGATGCCGGTTTGGCCGATCTCGTGCGCGTCGTGCGTGAACGTGGCATCCGCAGCATCGCCGTGCCGCCGCTGGGTTGTGGCCTCGGCGGCCTCGACTGGGATGACGTGCGTCCACGCATCGAGCGCGCGTTTGCGGCTTTGCCCGAGGTCGAGGTGCGGCTCTTCGCGCCCGCAGGCGCCCCCGCGCCGGCCGACCAGCCCAACCGGACGGCTGCGCCGGCGCTGACTCCCGCTCGGGCCCGCGTGATCCAGGTGCTCGGTGCCTACCTCGATCTCGGTTACGAGCTCAGCCTGCTCGAAGTGCAGAAGCTGCTCTATTTCCTGCAGGGTGCCGGTGACGACCTGAAGCTCGCCTACGGCAAGAACCGCTACGGACCTTACGCCGACAACCTGCGCCATGTGCTCAAGCGCTTCGAGGGGCATTACACGCAGGGCTATGGCGACGGTAATGATGCCCCCGACACCGAGATCACCCTGCTGCCCGAAGCCCGGGAGAAGGCGCAGGCCTATCTCGCGGCGCAGGCGGGCGAGGGTGAGGATGCCGCGCGACTGGCCCGCGTGGTGGACCTGATCGAAGGCTTCGAGTCGCCCTACGGCCTCGAGCTGCTGGCCACGGTGCACTGGGTGGCCGCCCGCGAAGGCGCCACGACGCTCGAGACGGCCGTGGACGCCGTGCACGCATGGAGCGAGAGCAAACGGCAGCGGATGTCGCGCGAGCACATCGTTCTGGCCTGGGAGCGGCTGCAGGCGCAGGGCTGGCTGCCCGAGCCGCCGCGCGAGGTCGTTGCACCCGCACCGTCACCGGCCAAAGCGGCTGGCAAGTACGACGCGCTGGATCGCGAGGCCCTGGTGCGCCTGCTGGAGCGCCGCGACGCCGAGCGCCAGCTTGGTCTCGTGTGGGAGCGCGACGAGCTGGAGGCCGATCACGCCGATCACCGCGACTACGTGGCCCTCGGCCTTGACGCGGCCCTGAGCCAAGGTGAGGGCCCGTGGCCGAACCTGATCATCGAAGGCGACAACCTCGACGCCCTGCGCGCGCTGCGCATGAGCCACGCCGGGCGCATCCGCTGCATCTACATCGACCCGCCCTACAACACCGGCAACCGCGACTTCGTCTACAACGACCGTTTTGTGGACAAGACCCACCGCTTCCGCCACTCGCTGTGGCTGGAGTTCATGCACAAGCGCCTGGTGCTGGCCCGCGAGCTTCTGGCGCCGGATGGGGTGATCTTCGTCAGCATTGATGACAATGAGCTGTTCCGACTCGGGATGCTGATGGATCAAGTGTTTGGTGAATCGAATTTCGTTGCGCAGTTCATCTGGCGAAAGGTGGACAGCCCGAACGACAACAAGGTTTCCGTAACGCCAGATCACGAAATGTTGCTGTGCTTTGCGCGATCCCGCGATGGGATCAGCCTGATGCCAAAAGAGGCTCCGGAGATCGTTGAGGCCTATGGCCAGCGTACGGAAAGCGGTTTGCGCTATCGCGATCGCCTGCTCAAGAAGAACGGGCGAAACAGCCTTCGTCAGGATCGTCCAACCATGTACTTCTCGCTGGTCGGCCCTGACGGTGCCGAGGTACTGCCTGCTCACGACAACGGTGAAGAAGCCGTTTGGGCCATGGGACGAGATGGCATCCAGAAGCACGTCGACGCCGGCACGTTGATCTGGAAGCAGCGGCAGCGCGGCGAGCGCACGGTCTGGGAGCCCTACACCCGCGAGTTCGCTCCCGAGAACCCCACGCGGCCATGGCCGACGATCTGGAACGATCTGCCTACCATGCGACAAGCCAAGGCGTTCTTGCGCGACATGTTTCAGACCACCGATGTATTCAGCACACCGAAACCCGTCGAGCTCATCGAAAGGGTGCTGCGGGTGATGGGCGGCAAAGACGACATCGTGCTGGATTTCTTCGCTGGCTCCGGAACCACGGCCCACGCGGTCGCGAAGCTCAACGCCGAGGACGGCGGGAATCGCCGCTTCATCCTCGTCAGCAGCACCGAGGCCACCGAAGATCAGCCTGACAAGAACCTGTGCCGCGACGTCTGCGCCGAGCGCGTGCGCCGCGTGCTGGGCGGCTACACCAACGCCAAGGGCGAAGCGGTGCCGGGCCTCGGCGGCGGCTTCGCCTACCTGAAGGCACGCCGCGTGGCACCGCATCGACTGAGCACCCGCCTGCATCACGCCGAAATCTGGTCGGCGCTGCAGTTGCTGCACGACCTGCCGCTGTCGCACTGGGACGGCCGAGGTCTGGCGGCGGCGGCCGACGCGCAGTCGGCGGTCGCCTACCTGCCGGAGATCGACCGCGGCGCGGAGGCTGCCGTCCGCGCATGGCACGAGGCGCGTGCGGAGCGCGCGCGCACGCTGTACAGCTGGACCCCGGAGCGCGTGCGCGCCTGGGCGCCGGAGGCACAGGTCTCGCCCATTCCTGAATCGCTGCGTCTGCGCTTCGGTCGCTGAGGACGCATCGATGCCCTTTCAGCCACTCGAGTTCCAGAAGCCCGTCATCGAGGGCGTGCTCGCCCGCCTGCGCCAGCAGGCGGCGATCTACCGGCAGACGGCCAATTCACCGGCGCAGGCCGCGCGCGCGCGTCTGCTGGACGCCGGCATTGTGCTGGTGGCGCCCACCGGCGCCGGAAAGACCGGCATGGCCATCGAGGCCATGGCCCGATTCGCCGATGAAGAACGCGAGCGCGTGCTGTGGTTCTGGTTCGCGCCCTTCAACGGGCTGGTCGAACAGGCCGCCAGCGCGCTGCGCGCGCAGGCGCCGCAATTGCCGCTGCTTGATTTGGCCAGTGATCGCCGATTGGAAGCGCTGCTCGGTGGCGGGGTGTTCGTCACCACCTGGTCGGCGCTGACGGCGGCCAAGGCGGAATCGCGCAAGGCCCGCACCTCGGGCGATGCCGGACAGTCGATCGACGTGCTGCTGCACCTGGCGCGCGAGCAGGGCCTGCGCATCGGCTGCGTGGTGGACGAGGCGCACCATGGCTTCCACAAGGCGAAGCAGGCGCAGGCGTTCTTCCGCGACGTGCTGAAGCCCGACTACGCGCTGATGATGACGGCCACCCCCCGCGACGGTGACATCGGCACCTTCGAGCGCGACACCGGCTACCGGCTGGGCCGCCCGGAAGACTGGGCTTCGGTCTCGCGCGCGGCGGCGGTGGGCGAAGGCCTGCTGAAGCCCGGCGTGCGTGTGGTGCGCTTTCTGGCCCGCGACGGCGATGAGCAGCAGCTGATCGACTTCGAGCGCTTGGCGCTGCGTGAATGCGCGGCGGTGCATCGCGTGCTGAAGACGCAGTTGGCCGAAGCCGGCATCGGCCTCACGCCGCTGATGCTGGTGCAGGTGCCGGACGGTAAGGCGGCGCAGGAGGCCGCACGCGCGTATCTGGTGGAGCAGCTTGGGTTCGCGGATCCCGCCGTTCGGCTGCACACCAGCGACGAGCCCGACCCGGACCTGCTCGCGCTGGCCCAGGACCCCGCCGTCGAGGTGCTGATCTTCAAGATGGCGGTGGCGATGGGCTTCGACGCGCCGCGCGCCTTCACGCTGGCGGCCCTGCGCGGCACGCGTGATCCCTCGTTCGGCATCCAGGTGGTGGGCCGCATTGTCCGCGTGCATCCGCTGCTGCGGCATCGCGGCGATCTCCCGGATTCCCTGCAGCAGGCTTACGTGTTCCTTGCCAACGCCGAGTCGCAGGAAGGCCTGATGGCCGCCGGCGCGCAGATCAATGCGCTGCGGACGCAGGCCCCTGACCTCGGCAGCACGGTGACGCTCACCGTCAGCGGCGGGCAGCAGGAGGTCCAAGTCGTTGATGCGAGCCGCTCGTTCGCGATGCCGATGTTTCCGCCAAAAGATGCGACGTCCGGAGCGTCGAACGCGCCAGTGGCGGTTGATGAGAGCGGCACGGCGGTCGAAGCACCCGCCGTTTGGTCGGACGCCGCGCAGTCAGCGCTGGGCCTGTTGGGCGGTGCGGCCACCGGTCTATCGCCGTCGACGCCCTCGCACGCCGGCAGTGGCGCCAGTCTTCCGTTCGCCATGCAGGTCGGCCCCAGCGTTCACCGTTACCCGCGTCGCGCGGGCGTGCCCGAGCGCATTGCTTCCGAGCGGCTGCCGGTGGCGCCGCAGGACTTTGAGGTGCGGCTGGTCGACCACGTCGACTTCAGCCAGACGGTGCTGGCAGACCGGATGAAGTCACGCGCAAAGGTGCTGCGCAGCGAGGCCGACATGTTCGGCCCGAACCACATCGGGGAGGGTGAGCAGGACCTCTGGGCCACGCTGTCGCCGGAGGCGGTCGCCAGCAAGGCCGAACAGATCGCGAAACGCCTCAGTGATGCCAATCAGCGCCTGATCCGCGAGCGGTTACTGGAGCGTTTCCGACGTGCGATCGAACAGAGCGGTGCTGCGCCGCCAGATGACGAGGAAGAGCTGGAGCAGCAGCTCGACCTCGTGCTAGTGCGTCACCCGAACCTGCTGAAAACTGCGTACAAAGCTGCCCGCCTGCATGCCCTGCAACGTCCCGATGCCGCATTGCGGACGTTCATCGAAGTCGCGGCGCCGCTGCCGCCGGCGAGGCGCAACGCCTACGGTGTGTTTGAGGACGGCATGAACGCTGACGAGATGGCCATCGCCCAGATGCTCGACGCTCATCCGCAGGTGCGCTGGTGGCATCGCAATCGTGACGATGCGCGCTACGCCGATGCCGTAGGCCTTTACGAATGGGACGAAGGCGACGGCTTCTATCCCGATTTCGTCGTTGGCATGGAAGGGCGGGAGACGCCCGACGGCATTGCCTTGGTCGAGGTGAAGGGCAGTCACCTTTGGGGTCAGCCGAAGGAAATCGAGAAGGGCGGCGCATCGCACCCGCAGCACGGCCGCGTCTACATGGTGGGTCGTCGCAAGGGTGAGTCGGAGTTCAAGTTCCTGCGCCCCTTGAAGGATCGTCTGGAGCCGGAAGGCGCTTTCGAGATCAGCCGGCTTCGTTGGGTGTGATGAGCCGTACGGTTTTCACCCCGCCGCGCCGAAAATCGCTTCAGCCCGATTGAATAGAATCCAGCTCGTCGCGATGTACTTGTCGCCGCCCTCCGGCCGGTTGCCGCGGTGGGTGTGGGTGAAGGCGGTCGGCGCGATCAGCAGGCTGCCGGTTTTCGGCACCACCTTGCGGCGCTGGTAGAGGAACTCGGTCTCGCCTTCGGCGAAACCGTCGTTCAGGTACAGCGTCCAGAGCAGGGTGCGGTGCAGGGTCTCGGCCTTGGCGTCGCGCGGGTAGAGCTCGCAGTGCCAGTACGGGTAGCCGCCTTCGCCGGCGCGGTAGCGTTGCAGGTTGATGTTGCCGGGGCGCAGCAGGTGCTGCACCAGCGCCAGCAGGCCACCGTCGTCCATCGCCGCCATGTCCTCCGCGCCGAGCCGTCGCGGCGGGCCGCCATCGGCGGGGCGGAACTCCAGCATCAGCGGCGCCACGATCGTGTACGGATATTTGCGCAGGTAGGCGAGCAGGCCCTTCAGCATCGCGCCCATCAGCACCCCGCTCACGTCGTTCCACTCCGGCCGGGTGCTGATGTCGAGGTCGCGGCTGCGCTTGAGCTCGGGGTGGACGCCGCCGCCGACCCGGCCCTCGACGTGCGGGGAGGCATCGAAGCGGCGGCACACCTGCGCGCACCAGGCCGGGTCGAGCAGGCCCGGGTAGACCTCGATGAAGTCCGGCGCGGCGACGGCCGGTGGGCACTCGGTGCCGGGAGGGGCGGCCACGGCTCAGGCTTCGCGCAGATGGCGTTCGTAGGCCGCCACTTCGTTCTTTGAGCCGAGCGCCACCGGCACCCGCTGGTGCAGGCCGGTGGGCTGCACGTCCAGCAGGCGCTGTGTGCCGGTGCTGGCCGCGCCGCCGGCCTGCTCGACCAGGAAGGCCATCGGGTTGGCCTCGTACATCAGGCGCAGGCGGCCGCCCTGGGCGCGGCACTTGGCGTCGACCGGGTACAGGAAGATGCCACCGCGGGTCATGATGCGGTGCACGTCGGCCACCATGCTGGCGACCCAGCGCATGTTGAAGTCGTGGCCGCGCGGGCCGGTCCTGCCGGCCTGCAGCTCCTCGACGTAGGCGCGTACCGGCGCATCCCAGTGGCGGGCGTTGCTGGCGTTGATGGCGTATTCGGCGGTGTCCTCGGGGATGCGGATGTCGCGGCGGGTGAGGATGAAACTGCCGGTGTCGCGGTCGAGGGTGAAGCAATGGGTGCCGTGGCCCACGGTGAGCACCAGCACCGTGCTCGGGCCGTACACGGTGTAGCCGGCGGCGACCTGCGCCGTGCCCGGCTGCAGGAAGTGCCGCGCCTCGGGCCGGGCCACGCCGTCCGGGCAGCGCAGCACCGAGAAGATGGTGCCGACGCTGACGTTGACGTCGATGTTCGAGCTGCCATCGAGCGGGTCGAACAGCAGCAGGAAGTTGCCCTTCGGGTAGGCGTCGGGGATGGCGTGCGGCTCGTCCAGTTCCTCGCTGGCGATGCCGGCCAGATGACCACCCCAGGCATTGGCCTCGAGCAGGATCTCGTTGGAGAGCACATCGAGTTTCTTCTGCGCCTCGCCTTGCACATTGCCGGTGCCGGCATCGCCCAGCACACCGCCCAGCGCACCCTTTCTCACCTCGTTGGCGATGCTCTTGCAGGCGCGGGCCACCACCTCGATCAGCAGGCGCAGCTCGGGCGTGATCTGCCCGGCGCGCTCGGCCTCGATCAGGAAGCGGGTCAGGGGCGTGCGGTTCGGCATGGCCTTCGGCTCCGGGAGGAAGTGCCGGATTCTACCCGTCCACCTGCGGTGCCGCCTCGGCGAAATCGCCGCCCAGGGCTTTGTAGAGCGCCGCCAGCGCGGTCGCCCGGGCGGTTTCGGCCTGCACGGCGGCGTCTTCCAGTTCGATCCGCGATTGCTCGGTCTGCAACAGGCTGAGCGGATCGTCGGTACCGGCCCGGAAGCGCAGCCGCGACAAGCGCGCCGCTTCGCGCGCGGCCTGGGCGGCCTGGCCCAGTTCGACGGCCGCCTGCTGGCTGCTGCGGAAACCGGCCAGGGCGTTCTCGGTGTCTTCGAGCGCGCGCAGCACGGTCTCCTGGTAGCGCGCCACCGCCCCCTCGGCGCGGGCCTCGGCGGCCCGCACCTGCTGGCGCACGCGGCCGGCATCGAGAAAACGCCAGGACAGCACCGGGCCCCACTGCCAACGCTCGGCGCCGGCGCTGCCCAGCGCAGCGGCCTGTTGGCCGGTCCAGCCGAAGCCTCCCTGCAGGTTCAGGCGCGGAAAGTACTGGGCGATCTCGGTGCCGACATCGTGGCGCGCCGCCGCCAACTGCCGCTCGGCGGCAGCGATGTCGGGCCGCCGCTTCAGCCATTGCTCTGGCGTGCCGGTGGCGACAAGCGCGGGCAGGGCGGGCACCCGGTCCGGGGCCACGCCAACCCGCTCGCGCACCGCCGCCACCGGCTGCGCACCCAGCACCGCAAGGCGGTGCTCGTGGGCGATCCGCTCGGCCTCGCGTTGCGGCAGGGCGGCGGCCAGGGCATCGCGCTGGGCCTGGGCGCGTGCGGCATCGACGGCATCAAGGCGACCGGCGGCGGCCAGCACGCGGATGATCCGCAGCACCTCGTCGGCGGCGGCCAGGTTCTCCCGCGCCAGAGCCTCGCGGCGCTGCGCCCCACGCAGGGCGAAGTAGGCTTGCGCGGTTTCCGCCACCATGCTGAGCCGCACCGCCGCGAGCTGGGCGGCCTCGGCCTCGGTGCGCCGGGCCTGGGCGCGGCTGGGGTTGCGCAGCGCGCCGAACAGATCGATCTCCCAGACCGCATCGAAACCGGCGCGGAAGGTGTCGGTGGTCGGCTGACCGGGGGGCAGGAAAGGGTCTTCGCGACTGGGGCGATTGCGGTTGGCGTCGGCCCCGGCGGTGAGGGTGGGCAGCCGGGCGAAGCTGCTCAAGCCGCTCAGGGCGCGGGCTTCCTCGAAACGGGCGCTGGCCTGCGCGATCGTGGTGTTGGCGGCCAGGGTCTGTGCGATCAGGGCCTCCAGCACCGGGTCGTCGAAGGCCTGCCAGACCGCAGAGGTGAGCGGTTCGGCCGCGGCGGGATCGGCCTGGTCGAAGCGTTCCGGCAGGGCCACCTCGGGCCGTACATGCGGCGGGCCGAGCGTGCAGCCGGCCAGCCCGAGGACGGCGAGAGCAAGGAGCAGCGGCTTAGGCATGACGGGCCTCGCGGGCAGCGCGGCGGGCGGCGGAACGCGCTTCCAGTTTGCGGATCACGACGTAGAACACCGGGGTGAAGAACAGGCCGAGGAACGTGACGCCGAGCATGCCGAAGAACACCGTCACGCCCATCACATGCCGCACCTCGAAGCCGGCACCGCTGGCGAACACCAGCGGCAGTACGGCAGCGCAGAAGGCAAAACTGGTCATCAGGATCGGCCGCAGGCGCAGTCGGCAGGCCTCGACGGCCGCCTCGACGATGCCGCGACCCTCTCGCTCCAGGTCGCGGGCGAACTCGACGATCAGGATGGCGTTCTTGCAGGCCAGGCCCATCAGCACGACGAGGCCGATCTGGGTGAACACGTTCATGTCGATGATGGTCGGCGGTGCGGCGGTCATCGGGTTGATCGTGCCCATCGCCATCTGGGCGACGAACCACAGGCCGTTGACGGTATTGAGCACCCAGATCGCACCGATCGCCGAGAGCAGGCACAGCGGCACGATCAGGATCACCGCCAGCGGCAGCGACCAGCTCTCGTAGAGCGCGGCCAGCACCAGATAGACCAGCAGCACACAAAGCACCAGCACGAGGTAGGGCGCCATCCCCTGCTGCACCTGCTGGTAGGTGAGTCCGGTGAAGGCCAGCGACATGCCCTGCGGCAGCACGCTGGCGGCGGTTTCGGCGGCGATCCGCACGGCATCGCTGCTGCTCACCGCCGCCGGATCAAAAGGATTGGCGCTGAAGTCGGCGGCCGGGTGGCCGTTGTAGCGGACCACTGGGTCGGGGCCGTAGTCGGGGCGCAGTTCGACAACGCTGCCCAGCGGCACCATCTGGCCCTGTGCATTGCGCACCTGCAGGCGTGCGATGTCGGAGGCCTCGTCGCGGAAGGGCGCATCGGCCTGCGCGTACACCGCGAAGGTGCGGCCAAACAGATTGAAGTCGTTGACGTAGGCGCTGCCCAGGTAGATCTGCAAGGTGGCGAACACATCGCTGAGTGCCAGACCGGCGGCCTTGGCCTGCTCGCGGTCGACCACGGCTTCGAGCTGCGGCACGTTGGCCTGGAACGAGGAAAACGCCGAGCCCTGCCCGAAACCGGGCTGCTCGCTGATCGCGGCGACCAGTGCTTGGGTAGCGTTGAACAGTTCGCCGTAGCCCAGTCGACCGTGGTCCATGACATAGGCCTCGACACCGGCGGCATTGCCGTAGCCGGCCACCGGTGGTGGCATGAAGGCAAAAGCCAAGCCGTCCTGGATGCCGCCAAAGGCGGCGGTCAATTCACCGGCGATGGCCGCGGCTGGCTTCGGCAGCTCCTCCTGCGGATCGAGGCCGATGAACATCACGCCAACGTTCGGGGTGGCGACGAAATGCACCGCATTGAGGCCCGGAATCTGCACCACGTTGGCCACGCCGGGTGTCGCCAGTGCGATCTCGCCCATCTGCCGCATCGCCGCTTCGGTGCGCTCCAGCGTGGCCCCTTCGGGCAGCTGCACGGCGGCGAACAGGTACTGCTTGTCCTGGGTCGGGATGAAGCCACCGGGAATCTGGGTGAAGCCCAGCACGGTCACGCCGATCAGGCCGGCGTAGAGCACGAGCAGGCGCGGCGCACGGGCGATGGTGCCGCCGATACGGCCGGCGTAGCGGTCGCTGCTGCGCTTGAAGCGGGCATTGAAGCCGACGAAGAAGCGTCCGAACAGGCGGTCGATGCCGCGGGCGAGGCGGTCTTTGCGGGCACCCACCGGTTGCAGCAAGCTGGCCGCCAGTGCCGGGCTCAGCGTCAGCGAATTGAACGCCGAGATCAGCACCGAAACGGCGATGGTCACCGCGAACTGCCGGTAGAACTCGCCGGTCACGCCGCCGATGAAGGCAAGCGGCACGAACACCGCCGCCAGCACCAGCGAGATCGCCACGATCGGCCCACTCACTTCGCCCATCGCCTTGTGTGCGGCGTCGCGGGGCGAGAGGCCGTCTTCGATGTGGCGCTCGACGTTTTCGACCACCACGATGGCGTCGTCGACCACGATGCCGATGGCCAACACCAGGCCGAACAAGGTCAGCACATTGATCGAATAACCAAGCAGCCAGAGCACCGCGAAGGTACCGACGATCGAGACTGGCACCGCCAGCAGCGGAATGATCGAGGCGCGCCAGGTCTGCAGGAACACCACCACCACCAGCACCACCAGCAGCACGGCCACCAGCAGTTTCTGCACCACCGCGTCGATCGAGGCGCGGACGAACACCGTGGGGTCGTAGGCCACTTCCCAGGCGATGCCTTCGGGGAAGCCGGTGGCCAGTTCCGCCATGGTCGCCCGCACCGCGTCGGACAGCGCGATGGCATTGGCACCCGGGGCCTGGAAGATGGCGATGGCGGCCGCCTCGCGGTTGTCGAGCAGCGAGTTCAGCGCATAGGTATTGGCACCGAGTTCGATGCGGGCGACATCGCGCAGGCGGGTCAGCGCGCCACCCTCGCCGGTGCGGACGATGATGGCGCCGAATTCCTCGGGCGTTTCCAGCCGGCCACGGACATTGACCAGAAGCTGCGTGCTGGAGCCGGCCGGCTGCGGCGCGGCACCGAGGGCGCCGGCCGAGACCTGGACATTCTGGTCGCGGATCGCGCCGACAATATCGAGCGCGGTGAGGCCGCGTTCGGCGGCGCGGTCGGGGTCGATCCAGATCCGCATCGCATACAGTCCGGCACCGAAGGCCTGGGCATTGCCCACGCCTTTCAGCCGGGCCAGTGCATCGCGCACGTTCATCGCCGCGAAATTGGACAGGTAGAGCCCGTCGTAACGCCCGTCCGGCGAGGTCAGGTGCACCAACATCGTGATGTTGGGCGAGACCTTCGCCGTCGTCACGCCCAGTGCCCGCACCGCTTCCGGCAGGCGCGGCAGGGCTTGGGCCACGCGGTTCTGCACCTGCATGGCGGCGAGATCGATGTCGGTGCCGAGCGCGAACGTGACCGAGAGCACCACGGTGCCATCGGAGGCCGAGGCCGAGCGCATGTAGATCATGTTCTCGACGCCGTTGATCGCCTCCTCCAAGGGAGCCGCCACGGTATCGGCGATGGTGCGCGGGTTGGCGCCGGGGTAGATCGCCGTGACCTGCACGGTGGGCGGTGCCACCTCGGGATATTCGGTGATCGGCAGCGCAGGCAGGGCCAGCAGGCCGGCGACGAAGATCGCGATCGACAGCACCGCGGCGAGGATCGGGCGGTCGATGAAGACCCGCGAGAGATCGGCGTGGGCCATGGCTCAGCCCTCGTCCGGGCGGCGGCTGTCGGAGCCGCTGTCGGCGTCCGGCGCATCCATCGCCACTTCGCGGGCGAGCACCGGCGCACCGGGGAAGAAGATGCGGCGCATGCCATTGACCACCACGCGGTCACCGGCGGCAAGGCCCTGTTCGACCACCACAAGGCCGTCGATCTGCGGCCCCAGCACCACGTCGCGGCGCAAGGCCACGTTGCCACCTTCAGGGCCCTCGCCCAGCACGAAGACGTAACGGCGATCCTGGTCGGTCAGCACCGCCTGCGGATGGATCAGCACCGCCTCGCGCTCGCCGGAACCGAGCAGGCGGACGCGGGCGAACAGGCCCGGCGTGAAGCGGCCGTCCGGGTTGGCCAACTCGGCGCGGGCGAGGATGGTGCCGGTGGCCGGATCGACGGCGTTGTCGACGAACACCATGCGACCCTCGTGGGGAAAGCCCTGCTCGTTGGCCAGCGCCACCCGCACCGGGTTGGCGGCATCGCGCGAGCTGGGCAGCTCGCCTTCGCGGGCCATGGCCTGGTAGCGCAGGTAGGCGCGCTCGTCGCTGCGGAAGCTGACGTGCACCGGGTCCTTGCTGACCACGGTGGTGAGCACCGGTTCGCCCACCCCGACCAGGTTGCCGGTGCGCAGCAGGATGGCGCCGGCGCGGCCATCGATCGGCGCGCTGATCCGGGTGAAGGACAGCTCCAGTTCGGCCTGTGCCACCCGGGCGCGGGCGGCCAAGGTGTCGGCCTCGGCCTGCCCGGCCTCGTTTTCGCGGGCCTCCACTTCGCCGGCTGAAACCGCGTTCTCGGCAAGCAATGAGCGGCTGCGCGCCAGTTCGCTGCGTGCCAGCCGTTGCCGTGCCTCGGCGCGGGCGAGGTCGGCGCGGGCCACATCGAGCGCCGCCCGGTAGGGGCGGTCGTCGATCTCGAACAGCAGCTGGCCGCGACGCAGCAGGGCGCCTTCGCGGAAATGCACGGCGGTGATGGTGCCGGCCACCTGCGGCCGGATTTCGGCCTGCTCGATGGCCTCGATCCGGCCGGTGAACTCGTCCCATTGCGCCACGCTGCGCACCAGAACCGGGGCGGCGCTGACCTCGGCCGGTGGCATGACGAACTCGCCGCCCCCGCTGCAGGCGACGAGCAGCAAGGCCAGTGCGGCGGTCAGCAGTGGGCGGGGGCCTGGCCCCAGGGGCTTGCGGCGGGCGGTGGTGGGGATCGAAGCGGTCATGGTTCAGGGGTCGGAAGACGAGGATGACGGAAAAGACGACGGGGCTTCGCTGGCGGCCAGGCCGGTCAGATCGCGCAGCCGCTGTTCGATCCGTGCGGCCAAGCGCAGGCGGACCTCGGCCGGCACCGGCGAGAGGCCGAACAGGCGTGACCAGAACAGGCCATCGGCGGCCAGCAGGAGCAGGTAGCGTTCAAGATCGGCCTCGTCCCAGCGCCAATCGGCGAACTCGCGCTGCACATGGGCGCGGACCGGGTCGAGCAATTCGGGATCGGCCATCGCCGCACTGAGCAGGCCGGAGACGAAGCGCCGGTGCGCTTCGTCGTCCCCGGCCAGACTGCAACGCACCTGGCCGAGCAGGCGCGCGGCCCTGGCCTGGCCTGGGCAGGCGGGCTCGCCCTGGGCCCGCACCTCGGCCTGGGCGGCCTCTTCCCATTGCGCCAGATCGGCCTCGATCAGGGCCTTGAGCAGGGCTTCCTTGGTCGGGAAGTGGTAGGTGATGCCGCCCCGGGTGATGCCACTTTCCTCGGCCAGGGTCTCGAAGGTGAGCTGGCCGGCGCCGCGCGTCTCGACGATGCGGCGGGCGGCATCGAGGATGATCGGGCGGGCATGGGAGGGGCGATTCATGCTGTAACTATACAGAACGTTCTGTATAGAAATTGCGAGTGTCTTCAGGCGCCTCCGCGCCCGCCCTGCCGCGGCGGCGGGGCGGGCGATATACTGTGGCGTCCGATTGGCCCGTCCTTGTCGCTCAGGGGTTTGAAGTGCGCAACCACGATTCCGTCTTCCTCAAGAATTTCACCCTGGTCATCGCCGCGCTGTTCGTTTTCATGCTCGTGCTGATCGCCCTCGCGCTCTACCTCAATTCGCGCAAGGAACACGCGCCCAATCCGGTGGCTGAAGCCGCGGTGGTCGAACGCATCCAGCCTCTGGGTGCGGTGTTCGCGGGTGAGACCGGTGCCGCGGCCGCGGCTGCCGCAGCACAAGCCGCCGCCCTGGCGGCCGCAGCCGGTGGCGCAGCCTTCGGTGGCACGCTGGACGCCGCGCTGATCTACCAGAACTCCTGCGCCGCCTGCCACGGCACCGGTGCCGGCGGCGCCCCGGCCCCGACCGCGGCGGCCTGGGTCACGCGGCTGGCCCAAGGCCAGGAGGTGCTGGTGCGTCACGCCATCGAGGGTTTCCAGGGCAGCCAGGGCTTCATGCCGCCGCGTGGCGGCAACCCGCGGCTGACCGACGAGCAGGTGACCGTCACGGTCGAGTACATGATCCAGAAATACCGTTGAGGCAACTCGCCGCGCCACTGGCACTGCTGCTGGCCGGCGCATCGCTGCCGGCCCTCGCCACTGCGTCGGTCGTGGCCATCGCCGAGGTGCAGGGCCACGGGGCGCAAAGCCCGCTGCTGGGTCGCACCGTGCAAATCGAAGGCGTGGTCACGCTGGTTTTTCGTGATGCCCGCGGCGGGGTGTTCGTGCAGTCTCTGGTGCCCGATACCGACCCGGCCAGCGCCGAGGGCCTGTTCCTGCTGCCGGCCAAGGGCCAGCCCGCCCTGCTGCCCGGTCAGCACCTGCGCGCCACCGGCCGGGTGGTCGAATCCGGCGGTGACGCCAGCCTCACCAGCCTAGCCGCTACTCGTATTGAGGTGCTGGGCCGGGCCGCCTTGCCCGAGGCCCAGGTGCTGCATGCCCCGCCCGCCGACTGGGAGGCGCTGGAGGGCATGCGGGTGCGCGTGGCGGTTCCGCTCACGGTCAGCGGCAACCACACGTTGCAGCGATTCGGTGAGGTCGAGCTGGCTTTCGGCGGCCGCTTGTTCACGCCCACCGAAAAAGTCGCACCGGGGGCAGCCGCGCGCCAGCGGCTGGCCGAGAACCGCGCCCGTCGCCTGCTGCTCGACGACGCCCGTGCCGACCCGGAGCCGGCCACGATCGACTGGCTGCCCGAGCCGCTTTCCGATGCCGCGCCCGTGCGCGCCGGCAGTGTCCTGCATGGTGTGAGCGGTGTGGTCGATGAACGCTTCGGCCGCCACCGCGTGCAGGCCGAGCGGCCGGTCGCCGCCGTGCTGCAGGCACCACGGCCACCGGCACCGGTCGTGGCCGGCGAGGTGCGCATCGTCGGCATGAACCTGCTCAATCTGTTCAACGGCGACGGCCGCGGCGGCGGCTTCCCGACCGCGCGCGGCGCCCGCGACGCGGCGGGTTGGCAGCGCCAGCTCGCCAAGCATGTCGCCGCGATCAGCGCGCTCGACCCCGACGTGCTGGCCCTGCAGGAAGTCGAGAACGACGGCAGCGGCCCGGATTCGGCGATCGGCCAACTGGCCGCCGCCCTCAATGCCGCACAGCCCGGTGCGCGCTGGACCGTGGTGGTGCCGCCCGAACGGCCGGGTGGCGATGCCATCAGCGTCGGCCTGCTCTACCGCGCCGATCGTCTGGAGGCCGTCGGCCGCGCGGCCTTGCGGCTCGGCCGGCCCTTCGACTGGGGCAACCGCCCACCGCTGGCGATGAGCTTCCGTTCGCCGGGCGGTACCCCCTTCACCGTGGTCAGCCTGCACTTCAAGAGCAAGGGCGGCTGCGAGGACGCCGACCCGGCCAACCGCGACCAGGGCGACGGCCAGGGCTGCTTCAACCCGATGCGGGTGGCCGCCGCCCGCGCGCTCGTCGAGTGGATCGCCGGCGACCCGACCGGCAGCGGTGCCCGCGCCGTCGCCCTGGTCGGCGACGTCAATGCCTACGGCGAGGAGGACCCGATCCGCCTGCTGCGCGAAGCCGGCTGGCAGGACGCCTTCGCCGGCCGCCCCGCCGCGCAGCGCTACAGCTTCGTGTTCGACGGCCAGGCCGGCCGGCTCGACCATGCCCTGCTGAATGCCGCGATGGCCGCCCGCCTGCGCGGTGCCGCCAAGTGGCACACCAACAGCGACGAAACCCCGGCCTTCGGCTACGACGGCACGCTGCGCAGGCTCCAGCGCTCGCGCCAGGCCGAACCCGGCCACGCCGCCCCCGGCCGCCCCGGCAGCGCCACGCCATGGCGCGCCTCCGACCACGACCCGTTGCTGATCGGCATCGCGCCGCGTTGAGCGCGGTCGCCGAGGCTGGATTCCCCCGCATGCCTGCTCCCACCTTCCCCACGCAGTCCGGCGCGCTCACCCTCGACGGCCCGGCCGGCGCCTTGGAGGCACTGGTCGAGTGTCCGCCGCCCGAGCGGGAACGCCGCGCCGTGGCGGTGGTTGGCCACCCGCATCCGCCGGACGGCGGCACCCTGCACAACAAGGTGGTCAGCACCATCGCCCGTGCGCTCGCCGAGCTCGGCATCGCCTCGGTGCGCTTCAATTTCCGCGGTGTCGGTGCCTCGGCGGGGCAGTACGACGAAGGCCGCGGCGAGACGCTCGACTACCTCGCCGTCGCCCAGTGGGCCGCGGCGCAGCGACCGGGCGACGCGCTCTGGCTGTGCGGGTTCTCGTTCGGCGCCTGGGTCGCACTGCGCGCCGCCCGCCAGTTGCCGGTGCAGCAGATGGTGCTGGTGGCCCCGCCGGTGGGGTTCCGCGATTTCGTCGGCGTGCCGCCACCGTCCTGCCCTTGGCTGCTGGTGCAGGGCGAGGCCGACGACGTGGTGGCCCCGCAGGCGGTCTACGACTGGGCCGCTGCCGCCACGCCGCCCCCGACGCTCGTGCGCATGGCCGAGACCGGGCACTTCTTCCACGGCCGGCTGGTCGACCTGCGCGGGGCCATCCGCAACGGCGTCGCCAAGCCCCTGCCGCCGTTCCGGGGCACCGCCTGAACGGCATGGCGGAGCGGCCCGCGCAGCGCCACCAGGCCAGCACGGCGGAGCGGCCCTCACAGCGCTACCAGGCCGGCGTGGCGGCGGGGCGCTGGCGGCAGGACCCCGGCCAGCTCGCCGCGCTGGTCGAGCTCGACCGCGTGGCGGAAGCCCTGCTGGCGCGACGCCGCGCCGGCCCGCTCCGGCGGCTCGGCCTGCGCTTGGCCGGCCACGGCGGCGTGCGCGGGCTCTACCTGTGGGGTGGCGTCGGCCGCGGCAAGACCCTGCTCTGCGACCTGCTGCTGGAGGCCTGCGCGGGGCTCGCGCCGACCCGCCTGCACCACCACCGCTTCATGCAGGACGTGCACGCCCGCATGAAGGCGCTCACCGACACCGCCGACACCCTGAGCACGGTCGCCGCGCAGTACGCCGCACGCTCGCCGCTGCTGGTGCTGGACGAGTTCCATGTCGCCGATATCGCCGACGCGATGATCTTGGGGCGCTTGCTGGAACGCCTGTTCGACCTCGGCACCACCCTGGTTGCCACCTCGAACATCGCGCCGCAGGGCCTCTACGCCAACGGCTTACAGCGCGCCCGCTTCCTGCCGGCGATCGCCCAGATCGAGCAGCACTGCGTGGTGCACCGGCTGCGGGGCGAGACCGACTTCCGGCTGCGCCAGCTCACCGCCGCCGGCACCTGGCACGTGCCCGCGGACGCCAGCGGCGAGGCGGCGCTCGCCACGGCCTTCGGCGAGCTCAACGGCGTCGGCACCGTCGAGCCCGGCCCCTTGCGCCTGCACGGTCGCGACATCCCGGCCCGGGCGCTCGGCGAGGGCGTGGCGTGGTTCGACTTCGAGGCGCTCTGCGAGGGGCCGCGCTCGGCCGCCGACTACATCGAGCTGGCGCGCGAGCACCACAGCCTGCTGCTCTCCGGCGTGCCGCGCTTCGACGACGGCGCGCTCGACCCGGCGCGCCGCTTCGTGCACCTCGTCGATGAACTCTACGACCGCAACGTCAACCTGCTCGCTACCGCCGCGGCGGCGCCCGGTGCGCTCTACGCCGGGCAGCGCCTGCGCCTCGAGTTCGAACGCTGCGCCTCGCGGCTCGTCGAGATGCAAAGCCACGACTACCTGGCGCGCCCGCACCGGCCCTGAACCCGGCGGCGCGGTATCCTTGCCGGCGATGAACACCCCCGAATCCTCAATGCTGGGCCGCGCCGTGGCCTGCCCCACGACCTACGACCCCGGCCTGCTGTTCCCCATCCCGCGCCGCGAGGCCCGCGCCCGCCTCGGCCTCGACGAGGCCCTGCCCTTCGTCGGTGTCGATATCTGGAACGCCTACGAGTTGTCCTGGCTCGACCCGCGCGGCAAGCCGCAGGTGGCGCTGGCCGAGATCCGCGTGCCGGCCGCCTCGCCGAACCTCGTCGAGTCGAAGAGCCTCAAGCTCTACCTCAACGGCTTCGCCCAGGAGAAGCTCGCCAACGCCGAGATCCTGCGCACCCTGGTCACCGCCGACCTCTCGGCCGCCGCCGGTGCGCCGGTGTCGGCCACGCTGATCGCCCCGACCTCGCCGCAGGCCTTTCCGGTCGGCGTGCTGCCGGGCGAGCTGATCGACGGCGTGGCCATCGCCATCGAGCACTACGGCCCGCCCGCGCCCGAGCTGCTCAAGGTCGATCCCGAGGCGCTGGTCGAGGAGACTCTGGTCTCGCACCTGTTCCGCTCCAACTGCCCGGTCACCGGCCAGCCGGACTGGGCCAGCGTGCAGGTCGCCTACGCCGGGCCGCGCATCGACCGCGCCAGCCTGCTGCGCTATCTCGTCAGCTATCGCAGCCACAGCGACTTCCACGAAGCCTGCGTCGAGCGCATCTTCCTCGACCTGCGCGAGCGCTGCGCCCCGGCCAGGCTTTCGGTCTACGCCCGCTTCACCCGTCGCGGCGGGCTCGACATCAACCCGTTCCGGGCCTTGCCGGGTGCGGCGATGCCGGACAACCTGCGGCTTTCCCGCCAGTAGCCGGAGCCGCCCGATGCCCGCCGCCACGCCGTCGTGCCCGCCGCCACGCCGCGACGCTGCCCACCCGCCGCCGCTGCCGTCGCTGCGCCGTGTTGCTGCCGTCGCCGTCGCGGGGTTCGCCCTGCTGCTCGCCGCCTGCGCGCCGGAAGCGCCACCGGCCGAGGGCGTGGCCGACCCGGCACCGGCCGTGGTGGAAACAGCACCGGCCGAGGCCGGACCCGCCGCCGTGCTGCCGGCCGGCGACGTCGAGGCGGTGGCGCTGGAGATCGGCAGCCGGCTCGATGCCGACGGCCGGGTGGCTGCGGTGCAGGAGCGCTTCCGTCCCGCCGACACCGTGCAGGCTAGCCTGGTCACGGTGGGCAGCGCGCCGGCGGCGATGCTGGAGATCGAATGGCGCAGCGCCGACGGTCGCGTGCTGGCCGCCGACCAGCGCGCCATCGCCCCGGCCGGGCCGGCGGTGCACAGCTTCTCGCGCAGCGTCGAGGGCGGCTGGCCACCCGGGCAGTACGCGGTCGAGGTCCGGCTCGACGGCGAGAGCGCCGGCATCCGCGCCTTCGAGGTGCGCTGAGCGCCGCGGCCGCTCAGGGCCGCAGCAGGAAGTTCAGCAGGTTGTTCTGGAAGTAGCGGTTGGCCAGCAGCCGGGCGTGGTTCTCGCACAGGAAGAAGCTCTGCTGGATCGGCACGAAACCGAAGTCGGCGGCGTCCTGCGAGGTGCGGGTAACGAGGCCGTCGCCGGGCGCCTCAAGGAGGCTCCGATAATCCACTTCGGCATTCGGGCGCCTCACGTCGCGCGGGCGGAAAGCGAGCATGGCACGACCCTCCTCGACCTCCAGCACGGCACCGGCGAGCGTGGCCCCGCAGTCACCGCCGAAGGCGGCGATTCGCAGGCCCGCGGACGGAAAGGGCCGGGCCAGGGCCTCGTTGAACTGGCGGGCGCGCCACAGGTTGCGGGCGAATTCGTCCTGCAGCACCGCGAGCACCGCCGGGCCGTCGGCGCCGAAGTCGCGCAGCACCCGCTGTTCGACCTCGGGCGAGAACACCGACCAGCGGTTGTCGCGCCAGACGGTGGCGTCGAACAGGTCGAGCGCCAGCGGTTGGCCGTCGCGGTCATGCACCACCTGCGTGAGCGGGTGCGGCAGGGTCTCGAACACGGTCGGGAAGGTGGCGAGGGCCCATACGGGGACCGTCCGCACCGTGAAGCGGAAGCCTTCCAGCAGGCGTTGCAGGCTGGCCACCGCCCCGAGGTTGGGCGTGCCCAGCATGGCCACCCGTCGCACCCGCTGACGGCCCTCGGCCCAGGGCTGCGGGTCGGCCTGCTCCAGCACATCGTAAGGCCCGTAGCGCAGGTAGTACTGGGCGATCAGGCCGCCGTTGCTGTGCGCGATCAGGTCGACCCGCAGCGTGGGGTCGCCGTGGTCGAGGCGGATCTGGTCGATCAGCGCGTGCAACTGCCGCACCGCCACGATGTTGGGCTGCCGCCAGTCGTAGGCCAGGGTGTAGAAGCGGCGGCGGTCGCCGTCCTGCACCGGCTCGCCGGCCTGACCCGGGCGGAAGCGGCCGGCGTGCTCGAGGGTGTCGAGCAGGGCGCCGTGGATGTCGATGCCGCCGATCTCGCGGAGGATCGAACCGGCGCGGATGGAGTCCTCGCCCGCCCAGGCCGGGCCGATCCGCGCCAGCCGCGCGTAGTCGCTGAAGGCGAGGTCCTGCAGGCGGCCCGGCCAGACCGACTCGCCGCTGCGGGCATCGACCAGGCTCGATCCCATCAGGCCGGGGATGACGATGACCGGGGGCGCCGTCTCGGCGGCGGTGGCGCGTGCGTACAGCGCGGCCAAGTCCGGACCGCGCGGCGTGGTGGCGCAGCCGGAAAGCAGCAGGAGCAGCAACAGGAGCGGCAGCGGCAGGAAGCCGGTCCTGCCGCCGGGTCGGGCCGGGATCATGCCCCGAGCATAAGCGGCGAATCCCGTCACGGAATGAATCGCCGCCGAGCCAACCCGGTCACGGAACGCGCATCTGCCGCTGGCATCCTGCCGCGCGGCTTCCGAGGATGCCATTGCCGGCGCTTCCGTGCCGCCGGTGGAACCGCCCGCCCCACTGGGCAGTACGCCGGGCCTGGCGTAGGCTGGAACAGCGTCTGCCGTCGACCCGTCGAGCCCGCCCGGCCCCCGTTTTGAGGAGACCGCCATGCGCCACCGTTCCCCCCTCGTCCCCGCCGCCCTCGTCGCGCTGCTCTCCGTCCCCGCCAGCGCCCTCGGCCAGGCCGGTGCCGGCGCCGTGCGCGGCGAAATCCCGGCCGCGCAGGCCGGCGAGTTCGTCGGCCGCACCGCCACCGTCTGCGGCGTGGTCGACGGCACCCGTTTCGCCGAGACCACCGAGGGCCAGCCCACCTTCCTGTTCATGGCCGGCAACTTTCCCAACCACCGCTTCTCGGCGCGCATCTGGGGCCGCGACCGTGGTGATTTCGACCCGCCGCCCGAGCAGCTCGCTGGCCAGACCGTCTGCGTGACCGGCGAGATCCGCACTGCCAACGGCCGCCCGGAAATCATCGTCCGCGGCGCCCGCAACCTGCGCGTGCGCTAATCCCGCTCCGACCCCGCCCACTGCCCTTCCGCCGAACCCAAGGACGCCCCATGGATTTCCTGCGCAAGCTCAAGATCGCGCCCAAGCTGCTGGCCGCCTTCGGTGCCATGGTGCTGCTGATCCTGGTGCTGGCCGCCACCGCCTACCGCGGCCTGGCCACCCTCGACGCCGCCACCACCGAACTCGGCCAACGCTGGATGGTGCAGCTCTCGCAGGCGCAGGAACTGGGGGCCACCGCCAGCAGCCACCGGCTCTGGGCCTTCCGGCTGGTGCTGCCGGTCTCCGAGCAGGCTCGCGAGGAGGCCAAGCTCGAGATCGAAAACGCGTCGCAGACCTTCATCGAGAGCCTCGATGCCCTGGCCGCCGCCGGCGAGGCTGACGCGGCCGAAGCCGAGCAGCTGGCGGCCATCCGCAGCGCCTGGGAGGCCTACACCACGCACCTCGTCGAAGTGACCTCGGCCTACGAGATGGGCTTCACCGAGGAGGCGCTCGACCTCTTCCTCACCGACAACCGGGTCAAGTTCGACACCGTGCAGGAGCAGCTGCTGCCCTTCATCACCGCCAAGCTGGAAGGCTCCACCCGGGCCCGCGAGGCCGCCGATGCCGCTGCCGACACCGCTCGCACCATCATCCTCGTGACCTTGCTGGTGGCCGTGCTGCTGGCCGTGGCCTTGGGCCTGCTGATCGCCCGCAGCCTCTCCCGCGGGGTCGGGAGTGCGGTCGCGGTGGCCAACGCGGTGGCCGCGGGCCGGCTCGACAACCGCATCGACGACCAGCGCGGCGACGAGATCGGCGACCTGTTGCGCGCCCTGGCCCGCATGCAGGACGACCTGCGCCAGCGCATCGAGGCCGAGCGCGTCGTCGCCGAGGCCAACCAGCGGATCAGGACCGCGCTGGACAGCGCCAGCGCGGCGGTGATGATCGCCGACACCGACGGGAAGGTGATCTACGCCAACCAGTCCCTGCGCAGCCGCTTCGCCGAGACCGAACCGGCGATCGCGGCCGTGGTGGCGGGTTTCCGCGCCGAAGCCCTGGTCGGGCTCGGCCTCGGAGCTTTCGCGCCCTGCGTGCCGGCGCTCGCCCCCGCGGCCTTGGCCGCGCTGGAGGGCAGCCGCGGGTTCGAGGCCGAACTCGGCGGTCGCGTCTACCAGGTCACCGCCACGCCGATCCGGAACGAATCCGGCGAGCGCATCGGCACGCTGATCGACTGGCTGGACCGCAGTGCCGAAGTCGCCGCCGAGCGCGAGCTGATCGCCGTCTTCGAACGCCAGGCCGAGGGCGATTTCACCGCCGAGCCCAGCCTCGAGGGCAAGCAGGGCTTCTTCCTCAACCTCTCGCGCATGTTGCGCGAGGGCACCGCCACCGTGCGCCAGTCGCTCTCGGAAGTCCGCAAGGTGATGGCGGCCCTGGCGGAGGGGGACCTGACGGTGGGGATGAGCGGCGATTACAAGGGGGTCTGGGCCGAGATCCGCGATGCCAGCGCGTTGACGACGCGACAGCTCCGCGAGTTGATCGGCCAGATCCAGCAGGCGGCGGTGCAGATCAACACCGGGGCCGCGGAGGTGTCGGCCGGGAATCTCGATCTCTCGCGCCGCACCGAGCAGCAGGCGGCCAACCTGGAGGAGACGGCGGCCTCGATGGAGGAACTGACCTCGACGGTGAAGCAGAACGCCGACTCGGCGCGTCAGGCCAACCAGCTGGCGACCGGTGCCGCTTCGGTGGCGGAGCAGGGCGGCGTGGTGGTGGGCCGGGTGGTCGAGACCATGGCCGAGATCGACCGCAGCAGCAAGCGGGTGGCGGACATCATCGGCACCATCGACGGCATTGCGTTCCAGACCAACATCCTGGCGCTGAACGCGGCGGTGGAGGCGGCGCGGGCCGGCGAGCAGGGCCGCGGCTTCGCGGTGGTGGCGGCGGAGGTGCGCAGCCTGGCGCAGCGTTCGGCGAACGCGGCGAAGGAGATCAAGGAGCTGATCGAGGCCTCGGTGACGAAGGTGGGCGAGGGTTCGCAGCTGGTGAACCAGGCCGGCAGCACGATGGCGGAGATCGTGGGCTCGGTGAAGCGGGTGACCGACATCATGGCCGAGATCAGCGCGGCTTCGGCGGAGCAGAGCGCCGGCATCGAACAGGTCAACCAGACCATCGTGCAGATGGACGAAACGACGCAGCAGAACGCGGCGCTGGTGGAGGAGGCCTCGGCGGCGGCGCGTTCCATGGAGGAGCAGGCGCAGGCGCTGGCGGAGGCGGTGGGGCGGTTCAATGTCGGCACGGCGGCGGTGACGGCTGCTCCAGCGGCCCTGCCGTCCGCCGCTCGAGCCGCGGGCCGTGCCGTGGCCCCGGCGAAGCCCGTGCCCAAGGCCGAGCCGAAACCCGAGCCGAGGCCAGCGCCCAAGGCCACGAGCAAGCCGGCGGCCAACAAGCCCGGAGCCGCCACCCCGCGGCCGGCTCCGGGCAAGGCCGATGCCAGCGACGGGGAGTGGACCGAGTTCTGAACGTGGCGCGGCGGCCGCCCCGCGACAGGCGGCCAAACGGAGGAGTTACTCGATCGGCTCCTCGAACACCGGCCTCGGCTTGAGCCGGGGCTCGGCGCGCTCGATGTGGCGCGGCTCGGGGAAACGCTCGGGCCGCTCGAAGCGCGCCGGCGGTTCCTCGAAGCGCTCGGGCCGTTCGAAGCGCGCCGGCGGTTCCTCGAAGCGCTGCGGCCGCTCGAAGCGTGCCGGTGGTTCCTCGAAGCGCTGCGGCCGTTCGAAGCGCGCCGGCGGTTCCTCGAAGCGGCGCGCAGGCAGTTCGAGCCGGCGCGGCTCGCCCCACTGCCGCGGGCCGTCGCGGAAGGCCGGGGCCGGCAGCACGGGCGTGGCCTCCACCACCATCGGCCGTGGCTTCGGCATCGGCCGTACAGGATCCGGGCGGGGCGCGGGGGCCGGCACCACCCAGACCGTGCCGGGTCCGGCCCAGCCGCGGTGCCAGTACGGCCAGCCGCAGTGCCCATGTGGCCAGCCGCAGCGGCTCCAGTGCGGCGCACCGTGCCAACCCCAGCCCCAACCCAGCGAACCGCCCCAGCGCGGGCTGCCCCAGCCCCAGCCGATGTGGCTGGACCAGGACCAGTGGCTGCCGGGGCCGAAGCCCCAGGGGTCGTGCACCCAGCGGTCGATGCCGTGGACCACCGTCGGCCGCGCCGGCTGCAGGAAATAGGCACCGTGGCCGGCATGCCCGGGCACGTGGCGCACGCCGTCGTGCAGTTCGTAGAAGCCGCCGCGGTCGACCACCTGGTAGGTGACGCAGCCGGCGAGCGGCAGGGCGAGCAGGGCGGCAAGCGCGGTGCGGCGCAGCATGGCGGCGGTCTCCAGAGGACATCCCATCTTGGCCGGCGGGGGTGAATCGCGACTTAAGGCTGCATCACGGGGACTCATCGGCGAGGCTTTTCGGGGCGTGAGGTTCCTTGTGGCTGGCAAGAAGGCGCAGGATCGCCGCCTCCACCTCCTCGCGCGCAGGCCACGCGCCGCCGCCACCCAGCACCTCGGCCCGCGGCGACCAGGGCCGGCAGCGCGCCGGGGCGGTCGGGCCGAACACGGCGAGCAGCGGCGCGCCGGCGGCGGCGGCGAGGTGCGCCGGGCCGCAGTCCGGCGCGATCACGAGGCGCGCCCCGGCCGCCAGCAGGCCCAAGGCGACGAGGTCGAGGCCCGCCAGCACTTCGGCCCCCGGCGCGGCGGCGGCGAAGGCCTCGGCCTCGCCGGGGCCGGGCGCCATCAGCACCCGCAGGCCGGCCGCGCGCAGCAGGGGCAGCAGCGCGCCGAAATGCGGCCAGTCCTTGCTGGCCCCGCCGTGGCCACCGCCGGCGTGCGGCACCAGCAGGGCGTAGGGCGCATCGTGGCCGAGCGCCTGCCGCAGGCGCCGGGTCGCGGCGGCGAGGCGGGCGGCGTCGGCGCGCGGGCCGGGCCAGACGGGGGACCAGGGTGGCGCTCCGTCCGCGGCCCGTGGCGCGGCACCGGGCACCCGATCCACCAGCCGCTGGTAGCTCTCGACCAGATGCACCGCGGGCAGCGGGCCGGCGCTTTCGTGCAGCAGCAGGCGGCGCCCGTGGCGCGCGTAGCCGAGCGGCCGCAGGCCCGCGAGCCGCGCCTCCAGCGCGCTGCCGAGGCCGTTCGTCAGCAGCAGGATGCGGCGCGTGCCCTGCGCCTGCGCGGCCTCGCGCAGGGCCGCCGCGCGGGCGCGCAGGCCCTGCGGGTAGGCTTGCGCCGCGATGCCCGCCGCGGCCAGCAGGGGCAGCGCCCAGGGCTTCCCGAACGCGAGCAGTGGGCCCGCCGCCGCCAGCCGATGCAGGGCGGGCAGCGCGCAGACCGTGTCGCCCACGTAGTTCGGAAGCCGCAGCAGCCAGCCCGGATCCGCCGCCATGCCCGGATCAGGCCGCGAGGCCGTGGCTCCTCAGCAGCGCGGTCGGGTCCGGCTCGCGGCCGCGGAAGGCGATGAAGCTCTCCAGCGCCGGACGCGAGCCGCCGACGGCGAGGATCTCGCGACGGTAGCGGGCGCCGGTGGCGGCGTCGAACACCGTGCCGCCGGTCTTCGCCGCGTCCTCGAAGGCGTCGAAGGCATCGGCGCTCAAGACCTCGGCCCACAGGTAGCTGTAGTAGCCCGCCGCGTAGCCGCCCGCGAAGATGTGGCTGAAGGCCTGCGGGAAGCGCTGCCACGCCGGCGGCCTGATCACGCTCACTTCCGCGCGCACCTCGTCGAGGATCTCGAGCGTGCGCGGGCCCTTCGCCGGGTCGTACTCGAGATGCAGGCGGAAGTCGTACAGCGCGTACTCGAGCTGGCGCACGAGGAACAGGCCGGCGTGGAAGTGTCGCGCCGCGGTCATCTTCGCGAACAGTTCCTCCGGCAGCGTCTCGCCCGTTTGCCAGTGGCGGGCGAAGCGGTCGAGCGCCTCGCGCTTCCAGCCGAAGTTCTCCATGAACTGGCTGGGCAGCTCCACCGCATCCCACTCGACGCCGTGGATGCCGGAGACGGCCGGCCAGCCGATCTCGGTCAGCAGGTGGTGCAAGCCGTGGCCGAACTCGTGGAACAGGGTGAGCACGTCGTCGTGGTTGAGCAGGCTGGGGCGGCCTTCGCCGGGCGGTGCCGCGTTGCAGGTGAGGTAGGCCACCGGGATCTGGCCGGTCAGGCCGAGCCGCGAGCGGCACACGTCCATCCAGGCGCCGCCGCGCTTGCCCTCGCGGGCGTAGTGGTCGAAGTAGACGCCGGCGCGCAGCGTGCCGTCGGCGTCCAGCACGTCGAAGTACTGCACGTCGGGATGCCAGGCCGGCACGTCGTGGCGCTCGCGGAAATGCACGCCGAACACGTCGGTGGCGATGGCAAGCACGCCCTCCAGCACCTTCTGCTGCGAGAAGTACGGCTTGAGCTGCTCCTCCTCGAAGGCGTAGCGCGCCACGCGCAGCTTCTCGCTGGCGTAAGCCAGGTCCCAGGGCTGCAGGTCGTGCAGTCCGAGTTCGGCGGAGGCGAAAGCGCGCAGCTCGTCGAGCTCAGCGAGAGCCACCGGCCGCGCCTTGGCGGCCAGTTCGCGCAGGAAGCCGAGCACGCGCTCGGGCGTGCCGGCCATCTTGTCGTCCAGCGACTCGTGCGCTGCCGTCGAGAAGCCCAGCAGCCGTGCGGACTCGTGGCGCAGCGCCAGGATGCGGGCGATGCGTTCGGAGTTGTCGAACTGCCCGGCCTGCGGGCCCTGGTCCGAGGCGCGGGTGTGGTACGCGGTGTAGATCGCCTCGCGCAAGCTCCGGTCGTCGGCGTGGGTCAGCAGCGCCTGCACCACCGGGCCTTTCAGCGTGGCGAGGAAGCCGTCCTGCCCCTTCGCCTTCGCCTGCCCCGCCAGCAGCTCGCGCGCCGAGGGCGGCAGGCCGGCGAGCCGGGTCTCGTCGAGCGGCAGCGACCAGGCCTCGGTGGCGTCGAGCACGGCCTCCTCGAAGGCGGTGTCGAGCTTGGAAAGTTCGGTCTGGATCTCGCGGAAGCGGGTGCGCGCCGGCTCCTCCAGCGCCACGCCGGCGTTGCGGAAGCCGCGCAGGCTGTCCTCGACGAGGGTGCGCTGCGCGCGGTCGAGCGCCGCGAAGCCGGCACCCTCGCGCACCGCCTTCATCGCCTCGAAGAGACCGCGGTGCTGGCCGAGCTCGGTGGTGAAGGCGGTGATGCGCTCGTCGGCCTCCGCATAGGCCTCGCGCAGCGCCGGCGAGTCCTTCACCCCGTGCAGGTGTGCCACCGGCGACCAGGTGCGCGAGAGCCGCTCGTCGAGCTGCGCGAGCGGCGCCACCAGCGAATCGAAATCGCGAGCGGAAGGGTCGGCGACGAGGCGCTCGACGGCCTCGCGGTAGTCGGCGATCACCGCCTCGATGGCGGGCACCACGTGCGCCGGTTCGATGGCCGGGAAATCCGGCAGCAGGGCCGGCGAGAGCAGAGGGTTGGTCGTCGTGGAAGCGGCGGTCGTGTCCATGGCGCAAGGATGGGGGCCGGGGCCTCACCGGACAAGGCGCGAGAAATTGCTAGCGTCGATCCTCGCGGTGATGCCAGACGCGCAAGATGACCAGCGACGCCTCCAATCGCAGGTAGCGGACGACGAAGTCACCAAACGCGAATTCGCGCAGCGGCAGAGATTCAGGCGCCTCGGGCACGGCATGTCCCATGTCCGGGAAGGTTTTCAGGTACGCGATGCGCTCGCGGAGATCCGACGCGATGCGCGAGGCAGCCACGGGGTCATGCGTTGCGATGAAGGCACGAAGCCGCACGAGGTCTTTCGACGCCGTGCGCGCCAGGATCAGCTTCATTCGCCGACTTTCGGCGGCGGGAGCTCATTCGCGGTGCCCCAAGAGGCCAACCACGCCTCGACCGCTTCGCCCGACACCACTCGCCCTGCCGCAACATCCTCCAGTGCCTCGAGGGTTTCCGCCCAGCGCGCGTCATCCAGCTCGCGCTTCGCGACGTACTCGCGCACCGCCTCGTTGATCACCCAGTTGCGGCTGCGCTGCAGCTTCTCGGTGATCGACGCGAGGCCGGCTTCGACATCGGGCTGCAGGCGGACGCTGGTGGCGGTCATGTCCGGATCCTCGGGGATCGCGAAGGGCTTGGATGCAACGTACTACACTGTAGTCGGGACGTGCAAGGTCCCTGACCGGTGCCGCACGGCGCCCGCCGCCGCGACCGGCAGCGCGCGGCGCCCGCCGCCGCGACCGGCAGCGCGGCGCAAGCCTCGCTCCTCACCGCGTCAGGAAATCGAGCAGCCGCTGGATCAGCTTCGAGTACGGCGGGTCGAACAGGCCCATGCCGTTCAGGCGCGCCTGCCGCATCACCGGCATGGCCTTGCTGAAGGTGAGGAAGCCGGCATGGCCGTGGTAATGGCCCATGCCGGAGGCGCCGACGCCACCGATCGGCAGCTCGTGCTGGCCGAACTGGATCAGGGTGTCGTTGACGCAGACGCTGCCGGCGACGACGCTGTCGAGCGTGCGCTCCAGGCGCTCGCGGTCGCGGTCGAAGGGGTAGAAGGCGAGCGGGCGCTCGCGGCCGAGGATGTAGGCGATGGCCTCGTCGTGCGTGCGGTAGCCCTTCACCGGCAGCAGCGGGCCGAAGATCTCCTCCTGCATCACCCGGGCCTCGTCGGGCGGGTCGATCAGCACGGTGGGCGGGAGGATCTCGCCGGGTGCCGTCGCGCCGTCGTCCGGCGCATGCTGGCGGATCGCCACGCCGCGCTGTTTCGCGTCGTCGAGCCACTCGCGCAGGCGGGCCGCCTGCCTCGGGTTGATCACGCAGGTGACGTCGGGGTTGCCGGCGAGCTGCGGATGCCGTTTGGCCACGGCGGCGAGGTAGGCGCTGACGAATTCGTCGCGCTGCGCTTCCGGCACCAGCACGTAGTCGGGCGCCACGCAGGTCTGGCCGGCGTTGAACAGCTTGCCCGTCGCGATGCGCTCGGCGGCGTGGGCGATGTCGAAGCCCGGCGCGATCAGGGCGGGCGATTTACCGCCGAGTTCCAGCGTGACCGGCGTGAGGTTCGGTGCAGCGGCGGCCATCACCTTGCGGCCGACGGCGGTGCTGCCGGTGAACAGCAGGTGGTCGAAGGGCAGGGCGGTGAAGGCGGCGCCGACCGCCGCGTCGCCCTCGATGACCGCCACCCGCTCGGCGGGGAAGACGGCGGCGCAGAGTTCGCGGATCAGCGCGCTGGTGCGCGGCGTGAACTCGCTGGGCTTGATCATCACGTGGTTGCCGGCGGCGATGGCGTCGACGAGCGGGATCATCGCGAGCTGGAACGGATAGTTCCAGGGCGCAACGATGCCGACCACGCCGAGCGGCAGGTAGCGGATCTCGCCGCGCGCCGGCAGGAACAGGGCGTTGATCGGCGCGCGCCGCGGCTTCATCCAGCGCTTCAGGTGCCGGCGCACATGCTTGATCTCCTCCAGCGTCACCATCAGGTCGGCGGCGAGCGTCTCGACGGTGGCGCGGCGGCCGAAGTCGGCATTGATCGCCTCGACGATCGCCTCGCGCTGCGCCTTGATGATGGTGGCGAGGCGTTCGAGCTCGTCCATCCGTTGCGCGTAGCCGGGCCGCTGCTGGAGCCAGGCATTGCGCAGGGTGGCGAGGGTGGTGGCGAGGCTTGCGGCCGGATGCGCGGCCGGGGGTGGAGCCGGAGCGGCCGGATACGCGGCCGGAGCGGACGGATCGGGAGGCATGGGCGTCGGCGGCGGCGGGTCGGGTCTTGCAGTCTACCCCCCGGCACCGCCGGCCGCCGGACGCCGGCTCCGCCGAAAGTCGCAGCGACGCCCGGCCCCGGCCGTGGCAGCCTTGCGGCATGGCTGCCGTCCCCGGTTTCGATTTCAGCGTGCCGCCCTTCGACCTGCTCGACGCGGCCGGCCGTGCCCGGGTCGAGGCGGCGATCGACCTTGCCTTCTACCCGCCCGGCAGCGTGCTGATCGATGCCGGCAAGCCCTCGGCCCAGGTGTTCGTGGTGCTGCGCGGCGAGGTCGAGGCCGGTGATGTCGAGGACGGCCGCGAGCGGCTGTTCTCCGACTACGGTCCCGGCGAGGTGTTCGGCGCCTTCGCCGTCATCACCGGCCGCGCCCGCCACCGCTACCGCGCCCGCGGCGAGGTGCTGGCCTTCCTGCTGCCGGCGGCGGTGTTCCAGGCCCTGCTCGCCGACCAGCCGCGCTTCGCCGCCTGGTTCCACGAGGGGCTGTCGGCGAAGCGGCAGCTGCTGGCCGAGAAGAACGCCCCGGCCGAGTCGAACCGGCTGATGCTGACCCGTGTCCGCGACGCCCGCTTCGCACCGGCGGTGCTGCTGCCGCCGGCCACTCCGATCGCGGCGGCGGTGGCGGCCCTCCGCCAGCACGCGGTCGAATGCCTGCTGGTGGCGCCCGGCCCCGGCGAGGACGGTCCCGGCATCGTCACCCGCACCGACCTGCTGGACGCGCTGGCCCTCGAAGGGCATGGCCTGGAGGCGCCGGTCGGGCCGCTGGCGCACCGCCCCCTGATCGGCGTGCGCGAGGACGACGTGCTGTTCCAGGCCCTGGTGACCATGACCGAGGCCCACATCGAGCGGGTGGCCGTACGCCGCGGCGCCGAGGTGGTCGGCACCCTTGGTTTGGCCGAGGTGCTGAGCCACTACGCCAGCCAGTCGCACCTGATCAGCATGCGCCTCGCGCGTGCCGGAACCGAGGCCGAGGTGGTGGAAGCGGCGCGCGAGATGACCGGGCTCGTGCGCACCCTGTTCGCGCAGGGCGCCAAGATCAGCTACCTGATGGAACTGGTGAGCGCGCTCAACTCGCGGCTGCTGGCGCGGCTGTTCGAGTTCTGCCTGCCGGCCGAAGAGCGCGCCGGCCTCTGCCTGCTGGTGCTGGGCAGCGAGGGCCGGCGCGAGCAGATCCTCAAGACCGACCAGGACAACGCCCTGATCATCGCCGGCGAGCGGCCGCCACCCGGCCTCGCCGCGGCGATGGACCGCTTCTCGGCGCAGCTCGCGGCGATCGGCTACCCGCCCTGCCCCGGCGGCGTGATGGCGAGCAACCCGCACTGGCGGCAGACCTTGGCCGGCTGGCGTGGGCGGATCGCCGAATGGCGGCGCAGCAGCGATCCGGTCGCCCTGATGGAGCTGTCGATGGTGGTCGACGCCCGTCCGGTCGCCGGCGAGCGCAGCCTGGTGCAGCCGCTGCACGAGGACCTGATGGCGCTCGGCCGCGACGAACTGCTGATGCACCGCATGGTCGAGGCGGCCTTCCAGTTCGACACCCCGCTCACCCTGCTCGGCCGCGTCCGCCAGGGCGAATCCGGCACCGACATCAAGAAGGGTGGCATCTTCCCGCTGGTGCACGGCCTGCGCACGCTGGCGCTGCGCCACGGGGTGGCGCGCAGCAACAGCTTCGCCCGCTGCGAGGGGCTGGTCGCCGCCGGCGTGCTGCCGGTCGAGCTGGGCCGCGACGTGCCGCAGGCGCTGGCGGTGTTCCAGCGGCTGCGGCTGGCCCAGCAGTTCGACGCCCTGGCCGCCGGCCGCCTGCCCGACAACCTCCTCGACATCGCCGCCCTGCGCCACCTCGACCGCGAACTGCTGCGCGACGCGCTGCGCGTGGTCAACCGCTTCAAGGGCCACCTGCGCGAGGTCTTCCACCTGCGCGGCCTGGCATGAACCCGCTGCATCGCCGCTGGCTGGCCTGGCAGCACGGCGACGGCCCGTGGGGCGCGCTGTTTGGGCGCGCGCCGGCCGACGAGGTGGTCAGCCTCGACCTCGAAACCACCGGCCTCGACCCGGCCCACGACCGCATCCTGCGGTTGGCCGCGGTACCGGTGCGCGGTAACCGCGTGCTGCTCTCCGAGCGTTTCGAACGCTGGGTGGCGCCGGGGCGCAGCTTCGGTATCGAGTCGATCCGCCACCACCGCATCCTCCCCGGCGACCTCGCCGATGCCGAGGCGGTGCCGGCGGTGGTGGCCGACTTCCTGCACTGGCTGGGGCCGCGGCCGCTGCTTGGCTACTGCATCGCCTTCGACATCGCCATGCTCGACCCCTGGGTACGGGCGCTGGCCGGCTTCCCGCTGCCGCACCGGCGCATCGACCTCGCCGCGGTGCACCTCGCCCACCTCGAGCGCACCCGGCCGGAGCGCGCCCAGCGCGGCAACCTCGACGCGATCCTCGCCGACACCGGGGTGCCGGCGCTGAACCGCCACGACGCGCTCGCCGACGCCACCGCCACCGCACTGGCCTGGCGCGTGCTGCGGGCGCGCCGAACCGGGCCTGCCGGCGCGGCCTAGAATCGGCGCGGAAATCCACGCAACGGGGCATCGATGGTCCACGGCTTGAGCCTGCTGCTGGTGTCCCTGCTCTACGTCGGCCTGCTGCTGGCGGTGGCCTGGCGCGGCGACCGCGCTGGCCCGGCGCGCGGCCCGCTCCGGCCCCTGCTGTTCGCCCTGACGCTCGCGGTCTATTGCAGCTCCTGGACCCTGCTCGGCGCCGTCGGCGTGGCCGCCGGCAACCCCTGGAGCTACCTGCCGATCTACCTCGGCCCGCTGCTGCTGCTGGCCTTCGGTGGTGGACTGATGCGGCGCATGGTGCTGATCGGCCAGCGCCAGCGCACCGCCTCGATCGCCGATTTCCTCGCCGCCCGCTACGGCCGCGCCCGCGAGCTGGCGGCGCTGGTGGCGGTGGTCTCGGTGGTGGCGGCGGTGCCCTATTTCGCCCTGCAGTTGAAGGCGATCGCGCTCTCGGTCGAGGTGCTGACCGGCCGCCCGCCGAGCGGCCTGCTCGACGACCCGGCGCTGTTCGCCGCCGCCCTGCTCGCGCTGTTCGGTATCCTGTTCGGCACCCGTCACGTCGATGCCACCCGCCACCACCGCGGCTTCATGTGGGCGATCGCGCTGGAGTCGGTGGTCAAGCTGCTGGCCCTCGTGCTGGTGGCGCTGTTCGCCTGGCGGCTGCTCGGCGGCGCGGTGCCGGTCGCGGTGCGCGAGGCCCCACTGCCGGAGTTGCCCGCCCCCTTCGTGGCCCAGACCCTGCTCGCCTTCCTCGCTCTGTTCTGCCTGCCGCGCCAGTTCCAGGTGCTGGTGGTGGAGTGCCAGAACCCGCAGGACCTGAACCCGGCGCGCTGGGCCTTCGGCTTCTACCTCGTGGTGATCTGCCTTGCGGTGCTGCCGATCACCTGGGCCGGCGCCAGCCATGTCGGCGAAGGGGTGAGCGCCGACGCCTGGGTGCTGGCCCTGCCGCTCTCGCAGGAGCGCATCGATCTCGCGCTGCTCGCCTTCCTCGGCGGCGTCTCGGCGGCCACCGGCATGGTGCTGGTGGCGAGCCTCGCCATCGCCACCATGGTGAGCAACGACCTCGCCATGCCGTGGCTGTTGCGCAGCGCGCACGACTCGGCGCGCTTCGGCCGGCGCATCCTGCAGGTGCGGCGCGCCACCATCGTCGGCCTCTGCCTCGCCGCCTGGGTCTACTACCACACCGTCACCGGGCAGGAGGCCTTGGCCGCGCACGGGCTGCTCGCTTTCGCGGCGGTGGCGCAGTTCGCCCCGGCCCTGCTCGGCGGCCTGTACTGGCGCGGAGCGAGCCGGATCGGCGCGCGTTGGGGCATCGCCGTCGGCTTCGTGCTGTACGTCTACACGCTGTTGCTGCCGGCGGTGGCGCGCGGGTTGGATGTCGGTGCTGGCTGGCTCACCGACGGCCCGTTCGGCCTCGCCCTGCTGCGCCCCGAGGCGCTGTTCGGGCTCTCGGCCTGGGACCCGCTGACGCACGGCGCGGTGGTTTCGCTGGGCGCCAACGCCGCGGTGTTCGTCGCCGCCTCGCTGCGCCACCGGCCGAGCCTGGCGGCGCGGCTCGCCGCCGAGCCCTTCCTGCGCCCCGACGCCGAGCGCCCGGAGGCCGCGCCCGACGCCACCGGCCGCGCCACCGAGGGCGATGTGCTGGCCCTCTGCGCCCGGGTGCTGGGCGAGGCGGCGGTACGCGCCGACTTCGCCGCCTACGCCGGCGAGCGCGGCCGCCCGCTCGACGAATCGGCGCTGGCCGACCGCCACTTCCTGCTGTTCGGCGAGCGTCTGCTGGCCTCGGCGGTGGGTGCTGCCTCGGCCCGCGCCCTGCTCACCGCCGCGCTGCGCGGCAGCGGCATGGCCTTCGGCGAGGTGGTGGCCCTGCTCGACGACGCCGGCCAGCAGCGCCGTTTCAACCGCGAGCTGCTCAACACCACGCTGGAACACGTCAGCCACGGCGTCAGCGTGGTCGACGCCGAGCTCAGGCTGATCGCCTGGAACCAGGCCTACCAGCGGCTCTTCGACTACCCCGACGGCCTGCTCCACGTCGGCAAGCCGGTGGCCGAGCTGATCCGCTGGAACGCCCTGCGCGGCGAGTGCGGGCCGGGCGACGTCGAGGCGCACGTGCACCGCCGGCTGGAGCACCTGCGGCGCGGCACGGCGCACGTGTTCGAGCGCATCCGCCCGAGCGGGCAGGTGGTCGAGATGCGCGGCCAGCCCCTGCCCGGCGGCGGCTACGTCACCACCTACACCGACGTCAGCGACTACAAGCGCGTCGAACTGGAACTGCGCGACGCCGCCTCGCAGCTCGAACGCCGGGTCGAGGACCGCACCCGCGCGCTTTCGGCCGCGCTCGCCGAGACCGCGCTCGCCAAGGGCCATGCCGAACAGGCCCGACAGGCCACCACCCGCTTCATGACCGCCCTGAGCCACGACCTGCTGCAACCGCTGCACGCCGCACGCCTGTTCTCGGCGGCCCTGCACGAGTCCGAGGGGCGCGACGAGCAGCGCCGCATCAGCGGCCGCATCGATGCTTCGCTGCGCGCCGCCGAGGAACTGCTGGACGGCCTGCTCGATCTCTCGCGCATCGAGTCCGGGCAGTGGCAGGCGCGACCGCTGCCGGTGGCGCTCGGGCCGCTGCTGCGCGGCCTCGTCGACCAGTACGAACCGCTGGCGCGCGCGCGTGGGCTTTCGCTGCGCGCCGTGCCGAGCCGCGCCTGGGTCCATACCGACCCCGCCCTGCTGCGCCGGGTGCTGCAGAACTTCATTGCCAACGCCCTGCGCTACACGGTGGCGGGCGGCGTGCGCATCGGCGTGCGCTGGCGGCCGGGGGGCTGGGCGGTCGAGGTCTGGGACACCGGCCCCGGCATCGCCGAGGCCCACCGCGAGCTGATCTTCGAGGAGTTCCGCCGCATCGGCGAGAGCGCGGTGGCCGGCGAGCGCGGCCTCGGCCTCGGGCTTTCGATCTGCCAGCGCATCGCCCACAGCCTCGGCCACGCCCTCACCCTGCGCTCGCGGCTCGGCCGTGGCAGCGTGTTCGGCATCCTGCTGCCGCGCGCCGCGCCACTGCCACCCGCCGCCGCACCGGCCCCGGCGGGCGGCGATGCGCTCGCCGGCCTGCGCGTGCTGTGCATCGACGACGACGCCGACATCCGCGATGCCCTGCAGGCCCTGTTCACGCGCTGGGGCGTGCGGGTGCAGTGCGTGGGCACGGTCGCCGAGGCGCTGGCCCTGGCCGACGGGCCGCCGCCGGACCGGCTGGTGGTCGATTTCCACCTGCACGACGCGCTCGACGGCCTCGCCCTCGCCCGGCGCCTGCAGGAGGGCTGGGGCCCGGTGCCGACCCTGCTGCTGACCGCCGAGGGCGGGACGGCCCTGCGCGGCGCGGCGCGCGAGGCCGGCTTCACGCTGGCGCACAAGCCACTCCGCCCGGCGGTGCTGCGGGCCTGGCTGGCGGCGGCCCGGCCGCTCGGCGACGACGCCACGCTGACGCGGCCTGCGTTGGGATGACGCTCCCTTCACCGAAGATGCCGCCATGGCCCT
>Ga0208370_100055_pt1 | contig 40767 bp, 36 predicted proteins | sample Subbio12Jun_QV11_FD_184822 | JGI IMG/M metagenome (GOLD analysis project Ga0208370, IMG submission 184822) | Serpentinite rock and fluid subsurface biosphere microbial communities from McLaughlin Reserve, California, USA -CR12Jun_QV11 (SPAdes) | ecosystem: Environmental > Terrestrial > Deep...
CGGGCGTCCTGCCCTCACGCGCGGCGCTCGGCTCCTGCCTCGCTGCCGCAGGTCGGCCCTCACCGCCGCGGCTCGCCCACCACGGCACCGCGCTCCACCGGAGACCGCCCGGGCACGACGATCGAGTGCCGCTTCCGGCCGCAAGGGAACGATCTGCGGCCCGTTCTTGTCATTTTCTTCACGCGCTATCGCGTACCGACTCGGGGGTTCACGCTCCTTGCGGCGTGACCTGGAGGATCACGGCATGGCGACGCCCGACGGCCTTTTCTTCACCGGCAGCGACATCGTCGACCAACTGTTGCAGGAAGCCCTTCGCGCGGTCCGCACCCACCTGGGCCTGGAGGTCGCTTTCATCTCGCAATTCACGGCCGGGCGGCGTGTCTTCCTGTACGTGGATTCCGATTCCGGGTTCAGCCCGCTGCGTGTCGGCGATGGTGATCCGCTGGAGCAGAGCTTCTGCCAGCGTGTTGTGGATGGCCGCCTTCCGCCGCTGATCTGCGATGCCCGGGACCATGCCGAGGCCATGACCCTGGCGGTGACAACGCAGTTGCCCGTCGGAGCCCACCTCAGCGTCCCGATAAGCATGGACGGCAAGGCCTTCGGTACCTTCTGCTGCTTCAGCCGGAAAGGCAGGACGTCGCTGGATGGCAAGGACCTGGCGCTGGTGCGGTGCTATGCCAACTTCGTATCGCGCATCTTCGCGAAAATCTCGCGGGAACGGCAGAAGGTCCTGGAACGGCATACCCGGATCCGTGAAGTGCTGGACGGTCGGCTCTACCGCATGGTCTACCAGCCGATCATCCGTATCGACACGGGCCAGATCACCGGCCATGAAGCACTCGCCCGCTTCACCGCCGAGCCGCAAAGATCGCCCGACAAGTGGTTCAACCAGGCCGCGGAGGTCGGGTTGCAGGACGAACTGGAGCTTGCCGTGATCCGCCGGGCACTGGCCGATCTGGAACAGATCCCGGGAGGCAGCTACGTGTCGTTCAACATCTCGCCGCAGACGATCCTGGGCCATCCGGACCTCCACGTCTTCGATGGCCACGCCCTCGGCCGCATCATGCTGGAGGTGACCGAGCACGCCTCGATCGACGACTACGGCGTCATCGCCGACACATTGGCCCAGCACCGTCGACGCGGGCTCCGCCTCGCCGTGGACGACGCGGGCGCGGGTTACGCCAGCTTCCGCCACATCCTCAAGCTCAAGCCCGACGTGATCAAACTCGATACCACGCTCGTCGCGGAAATCGACAAGGACAACGGCATGAGGGCGCTTGCGGCGGCAATCGTCCACTTCGCTGAGGAAACAGGCGCCAAGGTGGTCGCCGAAGGCATCGAAACCGAGCAGGAACTGCGCGCACTTCGTGCGCTCGGCATCACCAATGGGCAGGGGTTCCTGCTCGGGCGCCCGAACCCGCTGGCATCACCGGCCATGTAGACCTCGGGCTGCTGCTGGCGGCAGAGGAGGCATCTCCTCGGCGCGGTGGGGCTTCTGCCCCCAGATGCCCCCCGATGTGCCCCCAGAACCCTTCGGATGCAATGGGCCGGCGCTGGACGCCCTGAAACAAGAAACCCGCCAAGTAGGCGGGTTTCAGGGGGATCGCTGGACTTGTTCGGACCGCTTCGGAGGGTCACATGGTGCCGGAGAAGGGACTCGAACCCCCGACCTACGCATTACGAATGCGCCGCTCTACCAACTGAGCTACACCGGCATCGGACCGCCGATTCTAGGCCGCCGGCCGCTACGGGTCAAACGCCGGCCGGGCCGTCGACCAGGACGAGGCGCAGCTCCTTCGGCAGGGCGAACACCACGTCCTCCGGCTTGCCGGCGAGTTCGACCGGCGCCGCGCCGCCGAGCTCGCGCAGCCGCTCCAGCACGCCCTGCACCAGCAACTCGGGCGCCGAGGCGCCGGCCGTGACCCCGACGCAGCGCTTGCCGTCGAGCCAGCGCGCATCGATGTGCTCGGCGCCGTCGATGAGATGGGCCTCGATGCCGTTCTTCTCCGCGAGCTCGCGCAGGCGGTTGGAGTTCGAACTGCTCGGGCTGCCGACCACGAGGATGAGGTCGCAGCGTGCGGCCAGTTCGCGCACGGCGTCCTGGCGGTTCTGGGTGGCGTAGCAGATGTCGTCGTGGCGCGGCCCCTGGATGGCCGGGAAGCGCCGCTGCAGCACGGCGATGATGTCGCGGGTGTCGTCGACCGAGAGCGTGGTCTGGGTGGTGAAGGCGACGTTGTCCGGCTGGTCGATGACGACCGCCTCGGCCTGGGCCACGTCCTCGACCAAGTGGATGCGGCCGGTACCGGCCTCGGCGCGCCACTGCCCCATCGTGCCCTCGACCTCGACGTGGCCGGCATGGCCGATCAGGATCACGTCGCGGCCGGCGCGGCAGTGCCGGGCCACCTCGATGTGGACCTTGGTGACCAGCGGGCAGGTCGCGTCGAACACCTTGAAGCCGCGCCGCCGCGCCTCCTCGCGCACCGACTGCGGCACGCCGTGGGCGCTGAACACCAGCGTGGCGCCGGGCGGCACCTCGGCCAGGTCCTCGATGAAGACCGCGCCGCGGGCGCGCAGGTCCTCGACCACGTGGCGGTTGTGCACCACCTCGTGGCGGACGTGGATGGGCGCACCGAGCTGCGCCAGCGCGCGCTCGACGATCTCGATGGCGCGGTCGACGCCGGCGCAGAAACCGCGCGGGTTGGCGAGCAGGATGGCGAAGCTCATTCGGGCCTCCGCGGCAGCAGGGTGAGCACGATCAGGGCCACGACCCCGGTCGAGATGGCGGCATCGGCGATATTGAAGACCGGCCAGTGGAAGTCGCGCCAGTACCAGTGCACGAAATCGACCACGTAGCCGAAGCGCAGGCGGTCGATCAGGTTGCCGATCGCGCCGCCGATGATCAGGGCGAAAGGCAGCGCCTCGCGCCAGTGCTGGCGGGGCATCCGGCGCATCCAGTGGACGAGCAGCAGGCTGATGCCGATGGCCAACGCGCTGAAGAACCAGCGCTGCCAGCCGGAGGCATCGGCGAGGAAGCTGAACGCCGCGCCGTGGTTGTGGACCAGGGTCCAGTTCCAGAAACCCTCGATCACCGGCACCGGGCGGCCGTATTCGAGCACGGCGATGAAGTACAGCTTGCTCGCCTGGTCGAGCACGATGAGGACGAGGGACAGCCAGAGCCAGACGAGGGCATTCGGGGAGGCGGGGGTGGCGGAGGGCGGAGGGGATGGGGTCACGGCGGGGATCGTCGGGAGGGGGGGCGTAGGCCGGCGGGGCTTGGATCAGAAGTGGCGGCGGTCCTCGCCGGGGCCGTCGACATTGTCCACGCAGCGGCCGCAGAGCTCGGGGTGCGCGGCGTGCGTACCGACGTCCTCGCGGTAGTGCCAGCAGCGCACGCATTTCGCCGCCGAGCTTGCCACGGCGCGGATGAACGCCCCGGCCACGCCCTCGGCCGGCACGGCATCGGCGGGCTTGGCCGCGACCGGGTGCAGCCGCAGCTCGCTGACGATGAACAGGAAGCGGAGTTCATCGGCGACCGGCGCCAGTGCCGCGAGCGTGGCCGCGTCGACGTAGAGGTCGACCTCGGCCTCCAGCGAGGCGCCGAGGGCACCCGCCGCGCGCATCGGCTCCAGCACCTTGGCCACCGCCTCGCGCAGGGCGAGCAGGCGTGCGAAGCCGTCCTTCGACAGGGCGCCATCCCCGGGCAGCGGGTCGAGATCACTGCTCCAGGTGGTGAACAGCACATGCGCCTCGCGCTCGCCCGGCAGGTGCTGCCAGACCTCGTCGGCGGTGAAGCTCAGGATCGGGGCGATCCAGCGGACGAGGGCATGGACGATGCGGAACATCGCCGACTGCGCGGAACGCCGGCCGCGGCTGTCCACCGGCATGGTGTAGAGCCGGTCCTTGGTGACGTCGAGGTAGAGCGCGCCCAGGTCGTTGGTGCAGTAGTGCTGCAGCGCGGCGACGACGGCGGCGAAGTCGTAGCGGGCGTAGGCCGCCACGATCTCGGCCTGCACATCAAAGGCGCGGGCCACGGCCTGCGCGTCCAGCCAGACGAGGTCGGCGTTCGGCAGCAGGTGCAGGGCCGGGTCGAAGCCGTTGAGGTTGGCGAGCAGGAAGCGCGCGGTGTTGCGGATGCGGCGGTAGGCGTCGGCGCTGCGCTTGAGGATGTCGTCGGAGACCGACATTTCGTTGCGGTAGTCGGCGCTGGCGATCCAGAGGCGCAGCACGTCGGCGCCGAGCTGGTCGATGACCTTCTGCGGCTCGACCACGTTGCCGAGCGACTTGCTCATCTTGCGGCCCTGCGCATCGACGGTGAAGCCATGCGTCAGCACCTGCCGGTAGGGTGCCGTACCGTCCATCGCGACACCGGTCAGCAGCGAGCTCTGGAACCAGCCGCGATGCTGGTCGGAGCCTTCGAGGTAGAGGTCGGCCGGCTTGGCAAGCCCGTCGGCACCGCGGGCGGCAAGTACCGCCTCGTGGGTGACGCCGGAGTCGAACCAGACGTCGAGGATGTCGGTGACTTTCTCGTAGTCGGCGGCCTCGGCCCCGAGCAAGTCGGCGGCATCGAGCGCGTACCAGGCGTCCACCCCGTCCTGCTCGATCTTCGCGGCGACGGCTTCCATCAGCTCGACCGTACGCGGGTGGATCTCGCCGGTGATGCGGTGCGTGAACAACGCGATCGGCACGCCCCAGGTGCGCTGCCGCGAGATGCACCAGTCCGGGCGGCCCTCGACCATGGCGCGGATGCGGGCCTCGCCCCAGTCCGGGAACCAGGCAACGTTCTGGATCGCCGCCAGCGCGTCGGCGCGCAGGTTCGCCTGCGTCATCGAGAGGAACCACTGCGGCGTGGCGCGGAAGGCCACCGGCGTCTTGTGCCGCCAGCAGTGCGGATAGCTGTGCTGCGTCTTGCCCGAGGACAGCAGCAGGCCACGGGCGGCCAGCGCGGCGACGATCAGGTCGTTCGCCTTCCACAAATGCACGCCGGCGATCGCGACCTCGCCCTCGGGGGTGGGGATCGGCGGCGTGCCGGGCAAGTACAGGCCCCGGCCATCGACCGGGTTGATCTGCGCGGCGGTGTAGCGGTCGGTGAGCCCGTAGCGCTTGCCGACGGCGAAGTCCTCCTGGCCGTGGCCGGGTGCGGTGTGCACCGCACCGGTGCCCTCCTCGGCGGTGACGTGCTCGCCGAGGATCAGCGGGATGTCGCGCTCGTAGAACGGATGCGCGAGCACGAGGCCCTCGAGCGCGCGGCCCTCGACGCGGCCCAGCACCACCGCTTCGGCGACGCCGTAGCGCGCGAGCGCCTTCTCGACGAGCGCCTCGGCCAGCACCAGCAGCATGCGCTTCCCGCCGCGGGCCGGGCCTTCCACCAGCACGTAATCGAGTTCGGGGCCGAGCGTCACCGCCAGCGAGGCCGGCAGCGTCCACGGCGTGGTGGTCCAGATCGGCACCGCGACGATGGCGTCGCCGCAATCCACGCCGAACTTCGCCACCAGCGCCTTCGCATCGCGAGCGTCGTAGGCGACATCGACCATCGGCGAGGTCTTGTCGGCGTACTCGATCTCGGCCTCGGCGAGTGCGGAGCCGCAGTCGAAGCACCAGTGCACCGGCTTGGCGCCGCGCACGAGGTGGCCGCGCTCGACGATCTTCGCCAGCGCCCGGACCATGTCGGCCTCGAAGCGGAAATCCATCGTGCGATACGGGTGGTCCCAGTCGCCCAACACGCCGAGGCGCTGGAAGTCGCGCGACTGGCCGGCGATCTGCTCGGCGGCGTACTCGCGGCAACGCTGCCGGAACGCGGCGGCGTCGAGCTTGTCGCCGACCTTGCCGGACTGCTTCTCGACGGCGAGTTCGATCGGCAGGCCGTGGCAGTCCCAGCCCGGCACGTAGGGTGCGTCGAAGCCGGAGAGCAGCTTCGACTTCACCACGAGGTCCTTCAGCACCTTGTTGACCGCGTGGCCGATGTGGATGCTGCCGTTGGCATACGGCGGGCCGTCGTGCAGCACGAAGCGCGGGCGGCCGGCGGCGCGGGCGCGCACCTGCTCGTAGAGGCGGCCGTCCTGCCAGCGCTGCAGCGCGGCGGGCTCGCGCTTCGGCAGGTCGCCGCGCATCGGGAAGGCCGTGTCCGGCAGCGAGAGGGTGGACTTGTAATCGATGCTCACGGCGTCGTCGGGCTCGGGGGTCGGGTGGGCGTGCCCTCAGGGGCGCAGCGCCGCGGCGGTGGTGGCGGCAGGGGGCGGAGCGGCCGCAGCGAGCAGGGCGCGGGCGGCGGCGGCGTCGCGGTCCATCTGCTCGACGAGGGCCGGCAGGCCGTCGAACTTCACTTCGTCGCGCAGCTTGGCGACGAACTCGACCTCGATGCGGCGGCCGTAGAGGTCGCCGTCGAAATCGAACAGATGCACTTCGAGCAGAGGTTCGCGGCCGTCCACCGTGGGCCGGGTGCCGAGGCTCGCGACGCCGGGCATGGGTCGTTCGCCCACGCCGCGCACCCAGGTGGCGAAAATGCCCTGCAGCGGCGGGCGCCTGCCGCCGAAGCGCAGGTTCGCCGTGGGGTAGCCGAGCGTGCGGCCGAGCCGGCGGCCGCGCACCACGCGGCCGGGGATGGCGTAGGGCCGGCCGAGCAGGGCAGCGGCACGGGCGAAGTCGGCCGCCGCCAGCGCGGCGCGCACGGCGGTGCTGGAGACGCGCTCGCCCTCCGCCGCGACCAGCGGCAGCGCCTGCGTGCGGAAGCCGAGCCCTTCGCCCAGGCGTTCGAGCAGGGCGACGTCGCCGCCGCGGCGGTGGCCGAAGCGGAAATCGGGGCCCACCCAGACCTCGCGCGCGTGCAGCTTGTCCACCAGCGCGGCGCGGACGAAGGCTTCCGCCGGCATGGCCGCCATCGCGGCGTTGAAGCGCAGCAGGCCGACCCCGTCGACCCCGAGGGCGCGCAGGCCAGCGACCTTGGCCGCCGGCCCGAGCAGGCGCGCCGGCGGGTCGGCGGCCAAGAAGAACTCGCGCGGCAGCGGCTCGAAGCTCAAGCACACGAGCGGCAGGCCGAGTTCGCGCGCACGGGCACGGGCGCGGCCGACCAGCGCCTGATGACCCCGATGCAGGCCGTCGAACGCACCGATGCAGACCACGCTGCCGGCGGGGGTGGGCGGATCGCCCCCGAGATCACGGAACAGCAGGTTCATGAGACCGCCGAGTATAGCCGCCGGGTGGCCGGCTCACGGTGCCCGGAGCTGCCGTGGCCGGACCCCGGCGAGCAGCAGCCCGAGCGCGTAGGCCAGGGCGCCGGCCGCCACCGTGGCGAGCAGCCAGCCGACCCGCTGCAGGGCCGGCAGCACGCCGAAGTCGCCGACCTGCTGGCGCAGGGCCAGCACCACCACCGCCATCAGCAGCAGGCCGAGGCCGGCCTGGGCGAGCAGCCGCCCCCAGCCCGGCTGCGGCTGGACGATGCCGTCGCGGCGCAGCCAGCGCCAGAGCAGGACGGCATTGGCGATGCCGGCGAGCGCCGTGGCGAGTGCGATGCCGACGTGGGCGCCGGGCACCTCGAACCACCACAGCGGCGTGGTGATCAGCACCATCAGGCCGATGTTGATGAACACCGTGGCGATCGCCGCCCGCATCGGCGTCACCGTGTCCTGGCGCGAGAAATAGGCCGGCAGCAGCACCTTGGAGAGCATGAAGGCCGGCACCGCGAGGCTGGTGGCCGAGAGCGCCAGGGCCGCCATCTCGGCGTCGTGGGCGGTGAAGCGGCCATGCTGGAACAGGGTGTCGGTGAGCGGCCCGGCGAGCAGCAGCAGGCCGAGGCCGGCCGGCAGGCCGACCAGCACCACCATCCGCAAGGCCCAGTCGATGGCGCGGGCGCAACCGACCTGGTCGCCCTCGGCGAAGCGTGCCGAGAGGTGGGGCAGGATCACCGTGCCGATGGCCACGCCGAACAGGCCGAGCGGGAACTCGCTCAGGCGGTCGGCGGTGTAGAGCCAGGTCTGGCTGCCGGTCACCAGCAGCGAGGCGAACACCGTGCCAACCAGCAGGTTGAGCTGGGCCACCGAGGAGGAGAACAGGGTCGGCAGCATCAGCGTGCCGACCCGGCGCACCGCCGGATGGCGCAGGTCGAAACGCAGCCGCGGCCGCAGGCCGAGCCGGCCGAGCGCCGGCCAGAGCAGCAGGAACTGCAAGAGCCCGGCCAGCAGCACGCCCCAGGCCAGCGCCATCGGCGGCACCTCGAACAGCGGTGCCAGAAGCAGCATGGCCGCGATCATCGCCACGTTGTGCAGCACCGGGGTGAGGGCGGCGAGCCCGAAGCGGCCGTGGCTGTTCAGCACCGCCCCGGCCAGCGCGGCCAGGGCGATGAACACGAGGTAGGGGAAGGTGATCCGCAGCATCGCGCTGATGCGCTCGAGCTGCGCCGGGTCGTCCAGCGCGCCGGGGGCGAACAGCATCGCCACCAGCGGCGCGGCCAGCATGCCGAGGCCGGCCACCAGCAGCACCACCGCGCACAGGGCGCCGGCGACATGGTCGCGGAACTCGCGCAGGGCGGCCGCGTCGCCCTGCTCGCGCAGGGCCGCGTAGGCCGGCACGAAGGCCGAGGCGAAGGAGCCCTCGGCGAAGATCCGCCGCAGGTAATTGGGGATGCGGTAGGCGATGACGAAGGCGTCCATCGCCGCCGAGGCCCCGAACAGGCTGGCCTGCAGGATGTCGCGGACGAAACCGGCGACCCGCGAGAGCAGGGTCATGCCGCCGAACACGGCGCTGGAGCGCAGCAGCCCCCGATTCACGCCGGCATCCTGAACACCGGCCGGCGCGGCGCGCTTAGTTCTTGACGCGACAAGGTTTTTCCCCAATACTCGGCGGTCTTTCGTCCCGCATCTTATCCGTTTTCCAGGAGCCGTCCGTGGCCAACATCAAGTCCGCCAAGAAGCGCGCCAAGCAGGCCGCCGTCCGCAACGCCCGCAACTCGGCCCAGCGCTCGATGCTGCGTACCGCCGTCAAGAAGGTGGTCAAGGCCATCGGCGCCAAGGACGTGGCCGCCGCCGAGGCCGCCTTCGCCGTCGCCCAGCCGATCCTCGACCGCTACGCCTCGCGCGGCCTGATCCACAAGAACAAGGCCGCCCGCCACAAGGCCCGCCTGAACGGCCACATCAAGGCGCTCAAGGCCGCCTGAGCCGGCACCGCGGGTGGCCTTGAAGGCCGCCTGAGCCGACGCCCAGGGGGCCTCGCCCCCCTGAACCGGCAGCCCCGCGGCGGGGCTTGACAGCACTGGCACACTGGCAGGGCCTGTCCTGCCCGGAGCCGCCGATGACCCCGCTCGCCCACCACGTCCCGCGCACGGCCTTGCCGCCGTCGGCCGCCCTGCCGCCCGGCGCCACGCTGGAACTCGACCGCCCCGACGACTGGCACCTGCACCTGCGCGACGGTGCCGAGCTCGCCGCCGTGCTGCCGCACACCGCCGCGCAGTTCCGGCGGGCCATCGTGATGCCCAACCTGAAGCCGCCGGTGACCACCACCGCGCTGGCCGCGGCCTATCGCGGGCGCATCCTCGCCGCCCTGCCGCCCGGCTCGGACTTCGAGCCGCTGATGACGCTCTACCTCACCGACAACACCCCGGCCGAGGAGATCCATCGCGCCAAGGCGAGCGGCTTCGTCCACGCGGTGAAGCTCTACCCCGCCGGCGCCACCACCCACTCCGATTCCGGCGTCACCGACCTCAAGCACACCTACAAGGCCCTCGAAGCCATGCAGGAGGCCGGGATGGTGCTCGCCATCCACGGCGAGGTGACCGACCGCGACATCGACGTGTTCGACCGCGAGAAGGTCTTCATCGACGAGAAACTGATCCCGGTGCGCCGCGACTTCCCGGCGCTGCGCGTGGTGTTCGAGCACATCACCACCAAGGACGCCGCCGACTACGTGCGCGAGGCGGAAGGCGACATCGCCGCCACCATCACCGCCCACCACCTGCTCTACAACCGCAACGCGATCTTCCAGGGCGGGATCCGGCCGCACTACTACTGCCTGCCGGTGCTGAAGCGCGAAGTCCACCGCCAAGCCCTGCTGGAGGCGGCGACCAGCGGCAACCCGCGCTACTTCCTCGGCACCGACTCGGCCCCGCACGCGCTCGGCGACAAGGAATCCGACTGCGGCTGCGCCGGCTGCTACACCGCGCTGCACGCGCTGGAGCTCTACGCCACCGCCTTCGAGGCGGTGGGCCGGCTCGACCGGCTGGAGGGCTTCGCCAGCCACTTCGGCCCGGACTTCTACCGGCTGCCGCGCAACCCCGGCCGGGTGGCGCTGCGCAAGGCCGACTGGACCATCCCCACCGCCCTGCCCTACGGCGACCGTACCGTGGTGCCGCTCGCCCACGGCGAGACCCTGGGCTGGCGCTTCGTCAGTCAAACGAATGACGCGGGCGAGTAATGCCATCAAGGCAGGGTAACGGACGCGCCGGCGGCAACGGCGCGCCCTCTTCCCCAACCCGACGAGGCAATCCCGTGAACCACACCCTGTTCCTGCGCATCGCCGCAAGCGGCTTCGCCGCCCTGCTGCTGATCGCCCCTTCCCTCGGCCAAAGCGCCAGCTTCACCGGCCGCGTGCACTCGGTTTCGGATGGCGACACCATCATCTTGGAGCGCTCCCTGCCCGCCCCACTCAGCACCCGTGAAGTCCGCCTGGTCAGCATCGATGCGCCCGAGACTTTCTTCGTCGATGGCGTCCCGGCCGGTGACCAGGTGGTGCATGGCCGCGCCTCACGCGACGCGCTGCGCAGCCTGCTGCCGCGCGGCACCCAGGTCACCATCGTCACCGACCGCATCCAGACCGACGCTTTCGGCCGGGTGCTGGGCCATGTCTACCGTGGCAGCTTGAACCTCAACGCCGAGATGCTGCGCCGCGGCCATGCCGTCACCTACGTGCGCTGGCCCAACAGCTACAGCCGTTTCACCGCCCATCGGGCCGCCCTGCAGGAAGCGCGGCTGGCCGGCCGCGGCATGTGGAACCCGACCAACCCGATCGACGAATTGCCCTTCGAGTACCGGTTGCGCGTCAACGAGCGCACCAACACCCGTTATTTCGGTGATTTCTCGACCAAAACTTTCGTGCGCCCGGCCGACTACCAGCGGATCCCGGTCGAACAGCGGCTCTCGTTCGCCTCGGCCGCGGAAGCGGGCTCCGCAGGCTACCGCCTACAATAGTGCCGCGGGCCGCCGCCCGCAACTCTGATCCGAGCCCGCCGCGCTAGACCAGCATCGTCTCGCCCGGACGGGCGAGGTCGGCGACCACGTTGCGCTTCTGGAGCATTTCCGCGAGGACCTGCCGCGGCCGGTCCTCGCCATGCACCAGCACCACCCGTGGTCGGCCGCCGATGCGGGCGTACCAGTCGAGCAGCCCCGGCTGGTCGGCGTGGGCGGAAAGCCCACCGACGGTGTGGCGCTTCGCGCGCACCGGCACCTCGTGGCCGAGCACCCGCACGTGGGCGGCACCATCGACCAGCCGCCGGCCCAGCGTGCCACGGGCCTGGTAGCCGACGAACAGCACGTGGTTGCGCTCGTAGGGCAGCTGGTGGCGCAGGTGGTGGCGGATGCGGCCGCCGGTGCACATGCCCGAGCCGGCGATGACGATGGCCCCGCCGCGGATCTGGTTGATCGCCATCGACTGCACCTGGTCGAGGCTGATGTGCAGGTTCTTCATGCGGAAGGGATGCGGCTTGCCGGCCCAGACCCGGCGCGCGTCCTCGTCGAACAGCCGGGTGTGGCGGTCGTAGACCTCGATCACGCGGGTGGCCATCGGGCTGTCGAGGAAGATGCGCCAGCGGCCGAGGCCCCAGTCCTCGTAGTGGCGGGCGAACCAGTACAGCAGCTCCTGGCTGCGGCCGACGGCGAAGGCCGGGATCAGCACGTTGCCGCCCTGCTCCCAGGCCTCGTGGAAGATCCGCCCGAGTTCCTCGATGGTGGCGGCGCGCTCGCGGTGGACGCGGTCGCCGTAGGTGCTCTCCAGCAGCACCAGGTCGGCCCTCGGCGGCACCACGGCGTCGCGCAGGATCGGCGTGCCCTTCGGTCCGAGGTCGCCGGAATAGACCAGCGTGCGCGGCTCGGGGCCGCTCGAATCGACCAGCTCGACGCTGGCCGAGCCGAGGATGTGCCCGGCATCGCGCAGGGTCAGGGTGAGGCCGGGGAACAGCGCCAGCGGCTCCTCGTACTCCAGCCCGCGCACCAGCCGCAGCACCGCCTGCACGTCGGCCTGGGTGTAGAGCGGCTCCAGTTCGTCGGCGTCGAAGCTGCGGCCCTCGGCACGGCGGCGGCGGGCGCGCTCGGCGTCGCCCTCGGCGATCCTGGCGGCGTCCTCCAGCATCACCCGCAGCAGGTCGGCGGTGGCGCGCTGCGCCCAGATCGGGCCGTCGAAGCCCCGCTGCACCAGCAGCGGCAGGCGACCGCAGTGGTCGAGGTGGGCGTGGCTCATCACCACGCCGTCGATCCGCGCCGGGTCGAAGTCGAAGGGATCGCGGTTGCGGCGCTCGTCCTCGCGGCTGCCCTGGATCAGGCCGCAGTCGAGCAGCAGGCGGCGGCCGGCGGCCTCGACCTCGTGGCAGGAGCCGGTGACCTCGCCGGCGGCACCATGGAAACGGATCTTCATGGCCCCCTCAGCGCGCCGCCGCGTCGAGCTCGGCCAGCACCCGCGGGGCCGGGAAGGCGTGTTCCATCACCCAGAGCATGTAGCGCGAATCGACGGCGATCATCCGCGTCATCGCCGGGTCGAACACCCAGTTCGAGCTGACCGACTCCCAATTGCCGTCGAAGGCGAGCCCGACCAAGCGGCCGCGGGCATCCAGCACCGGCGAGCCGGAATTGCCGCCGGTGATGTCGAGGTCGGACAGGAAGTTGACCGGCACCGTGCCCAGCGCGGCGTCGGCATGGCGGCCGTGGCGGCGCTCGCGGATGGCCTCGAGCTGGGCCTGCGGGGCGTCGAACGGTGCCACGCCGGTGGCCTTGGCGGCCAGGCCCTCCAGCGTGGTGAAGGGCGTGTAGGCCACGCCGTCGCGGGGGGCATAGCCCCGGACCTGGCCGAAGGTGAGGCGCAAGCTGAGGTTGGCGTCCGGGTAGACGGCCCCGCCCTGGGCGCGGCGATGCGCCTGCACGGCGGCAAGGAAGGCCGGGCGGTCGCGCAGGTCCTCGCCGGCGAGGGCCCGGCCGGCGTCCTCGATCGCCTGCCAGGTCGGGAACAGCGCCACCACCAGCCGCAGCAGCGGGTCGGGGTGGGCTTCGAGTTCGGCGGGCGGGAGCGACAGCAGGGCGAGCCGGGCCTCGGTGCCCTCCAGCGTGGTGCGTGCGTAGAGCGCGCCGAGCGCCTCGCGGATCGCCGCCGGGCTGCCGTCGCCGAGCAGCGCGTCGAGCGCCGGCACCCGCTGCGCCGCCGGCAGGCGGGCGTACTCGCCCAGCCAGTAGGCCAGCAGTTCGATCTCCATGGCACGCACGTAACGGCGTTCGAGTTGGCGCTGCGCGCCCTCGATGGCGGCACGGTCGCGCTGCTGGAAGCCGGGCATGCGCTCCGCATCGGGCTTGGCCGATTCGCGCGAAAGCCGGTAGGCCTGGCGCAGCGCGGCGAGCAGGCCGGTGTTGCCGATCTGGGTGAACACGAGGTTGCGTTCGCGCTGGGCTCGCGCGGCGAGGATGTGCGCCACCAGCCGCTGATGGGCGGCCAGCGCCTCGCGGCGGGCGGCGGCGTCCAGCCCGCCCCCCGGCGCACCGGCGCGCAGCCAGTCCAGCACGGCCATCTCGGCCGCGCGCTTGCGCGCGGCGGCGTCGATACGGGCGAAGCCGGCGAGTTGGCCCTCCCAGTTCTTCATCGCGTTCTGCCAGCCGCGCACGGTGGCGGCGTAGCGCACCGCGACCTCGGGGTCGGCGGCACCGGCGCGCTCGACCAGGGCGACGGTGTTGCGCAGGTGGCGGCCGAGCACCGGGAACTGCCAGTCGGCGGCGTTGCGGAATTCCTCGTAGAGGGCGTAGCGCTGGGTCCGGCCGGGGAAGCCGGCCACCATCACGAAATCGCCGGCCTCAAGCGGCGCATCGGCGAGCCGCAGCCAGTGGCGCGGCCGGAAGGGGACGTTCTCCGGCGCGTAGGCGGCGGGGCGGCCGTCCGGGCCGACGTAGGCGCGGTAGAAGGTGAAATCGCCGGTGTGGCGCGGCCACATCCAGTTGTCGATCTCGCCGCCGAAATTGCCGATCGACGAGGGCGGCGCGTAGACCAGGCGCACGTCGCGGATCTCCAGCTGCCGCACCAGCCGGAAGGTCTGGCCGCCGAAGAAGCCAGACAGGGTGCAGCGGTAGCCCGGCTCGCGCTCGCAATCGGCGACCAGCGCACGCTGCACCGCCTCGAAAGCCGCCTGCCGGGCGAGGCCGTCGCGGGCGGGGGCCAACGCGCGCCGCACCTCGGCGGTGACGTCGGTGATGCGGTCCATCACGAACACCCGGGCGTTCGGGCCGGCGGAGAGTTCCTGCTCCTGCGTGGCGGCGTTGAAGCCCAGCGCCATCAGGTTGCGCTCGGGCGTGGAATTGAGCTGGATGGCGCCGTAGGCACAATGGTGGTTGGTCGCCACCAGCCCTTCGGGGGAGACGAAACTGGCGGTGCAACCGCCGAGCGCCACCACCGCGCCCAGCGGATCGCCGGTGAGGTCGGCCAGCTGTTCCGGCGGCAGTTCGAGGCCGGCCTCGCGCAGGGGGCCGGCGATCTCCGGCAACTGCTGCGGCACCCACATGCCCTCGGCGGCGGCGAGCGGCGCGGCGAACAGGCCGGCGGCCAAGGCGAACGCGGTGGGGAAGCGGCGCATGGGGAAGCCCTCTGGAGCGGCGGATGGAGGGCGCAGTCTATACTTTGCGGCGTCCGGGCCGGGCGGCCCGCGGAGCGCGCGACGATGGGCATGAGCATGAAGGCGCTGGTCAAGCGCCATGCCGGCAAGGGCATCTGGATGGAGGAGGTGCCGGTCCCGCGGATCGGCCCCAACGAGGTGCTGATCAAGCTCGAGAAGACCGCCATCTGCGGCACCGACCTGCACATCTACAAGTGGGACGAGTGGAGCCAACGCACCATCACGCCGGGCCTCGTCATCGGCCATGAGTTCGTCGGCCGCATCGTCGAACTGGGCGCCAGCGTCACCGGCTACCACGTCGGCCAGCGTGTCTCGGCGGAAGGCCACATCGTCTGCGGCGTCTGCCGCAACTGCCGCGCCGGCAAACAGCACCTGTGCCCGCACACGGTCGGCATCGGCGTGAACCGCGCCGGCGCCTTCGCCGAGTACATCGCGATGCCGGCCGCCAACCTGTGGCCGATCCCGGACCAGATCCCCTCGGAGCTGGCGGCGTTCTTCGACCCCTACGGCAACGCCGCACACTGCGCGCTGGAGTTCGACGTGATCGGCGAGGACGTGCTGATCACCGGCGCCGGCCCCATCGGCATCATCGCCGCCGGCATCTGCAAGCACATCGGCGCGCGCAACGTGGTCGTCACCGACATCAACGACTACCGCCTGAAGCTCGCCGCCGACATGGGCGCCACCCGCGTGGTCAACGTCTCCAAGCAGTCGGTGAAGGAGGTGATGGCCGACCTGCACATGGAGGGCTTCGACGTCGGGCTGGAGATGTCGGGCAACCCGCAGGCCTTCAACGACATGCTCGACTGCATGTACCACGGCGGCAAGATCGCGCTGCTCGGCATCCTGCCCAAGGGCACGGGTGTCGACTGGGACTGCATCATCTTCAAGGGGCTCACCGTGCAGGGCATCTACGGCCGGCGCATGTACGAGACCTGGTACAAGATGACGCAGATGGTGCTGACCGGCTTCCCGCTGCAGAAGGTGCTGACGCACCAGATCCACATCGACGACTTCCAGCGCGGCTTCGACCTGATGGAAGCCGGCAGCTGCGGCAAGGTCGTCTGCAGCTGGTTGTGACCCGCGGCGGGGCCAGGTCCCGCGCCGCCCACTCCGACGAGGGTCCCGCCCATGTGCCCCGCTTCCACGGTCCGGATCACGGTCGACCCCGACCTCGACGGCGAGCGTGCACTGGCGATCCGCGAGATGCTGCGCGACTACAACGCGCGCTTCATCGGCCGCCCGGACTGGCTGCCGCTGGTGATCACCGCGCTGGACGGCGACGAAGGGCTGGCCGGCGGCCTGGTCGGTGAATACGGCCTCGGCTGGCTGCACGTGACCATGCTCGCGGTCGCGCCGGAGCGCCGCCGCACCGGCATCGGCGCGCAGCTGCTCGAACACGCCGAGCAGTGGGCGCGGCAGCGCGGCGCGCTCGGCGTCTACCTCGACACCATCGAGTTCCAGGCTCTCGAGTTCTACACGCGACTCGGTTACCGCAGGTTCGGGGAGCAGGCGGACAATCCACCGGGCTTCGTCCGCTACCACCTCGAGAAACGCTTCGACTGATGCCCCGCCTCCCGCGACCGGCGCTGGCCCTGCTGGCCGGCGTCCTCTTGGCCGCCGCCCCTGCGCACGCCTCCTCCCTGCCGGACTGCCCCGACCCCGATGCCCTCCCGGCGGCACGCATCGCCCCGGCCAGCCTGCTGGAGGGGCAGCACTTCGTGGTCGAACCCTGTGCCCGGCTGGTCGGGCACCTGGCACGGTTCCGCCTGCATCCCCGCCTGCCCCCCGGTGCCGATGCCCTCGACCCTCCGCTGCTGGAGGTCGAGGGCCTCGACCTGCTGGCGCAACGGGTCGCCGAGATGGAGGTCTTGCAGGAACTGCGGGCCATCGGCCGCGCCGAAGCCGCCGGGGCGGCGGCCTGGGCCGTCCTGGAGGACACCGGCAGCGCACTCGGGGCCGTGGTCGGGCGACCGGTGGAGAGCGTGATCGGCCTGCCGGCGGGGGCCCTGCGCTTGGTCGGCCGCCGTGCCGGTGAACTGGGGCGGCAGGCCGCCGACGCCGGTGAGCGCGCCGCCGAAGCGATGGCCGCGCCGGCGGCCGGGTCGGAACTGCGGCTGCGCCCCGGCATCGAGTTGGAAACCGGCCCGGAAAGCGAACCCTGGTGGCGGGCCGGCGGTAACCTGGCGCTGCGGCTCGGGCAGCGCTGGCTGGGCTACGGCGATGCCCGCCGCGAACTGGCACAGCGGCTCGGCATCGACCCCTACTCCGGCAACCCCTGGCTGGACGCCGAGATGGATCGCCTGGCCTGGGCCGCACTGGCGGGCCGGCGCAGCCTCGGGGCCGGCCTCGGCCAACTCGGGCCCGCGGCCGGCGCCGCGCTCTCGACCGGCCATCGCGTGCACCGGCTGGTGTGGACGCGGTCGCCGGAGACGATCACGGCCTGGAACCGACAGCGGCTGGCAGTGTTGCGTTGCGGCACGACCGCCCGCGACGGGTTCCTCGACAACGCCCGCTTCAGCCCGCCCCTGCAGACCGCGGTGGTCGAGGCCCTGCTGGCGCTCGCCCCGCAACAGGGTTGCGACCTGCTGCTGGACGTGGCCGCCGCGGTCGAACGTGAGGTCGATGCCCGTTACCTGGTCGACCTGCTGCACCTGCTGGTCGCGGCGCAGGCGCGCTTCCCGCTGCGTTTCGAGGCGGTCGGCCAGGCGCTGGTGATGCGCGACGGCGAGGAGCGCTTGTGGCTGGCCCTGCCGGTGGACCGGCTGGCGTGGACGCCGGACACCGCCGCCCACTTCGCGGCGCCGGGCTTCGCCGCGGTGGCCGACCGCCATCTGCTGGTCGGCCGCAGCGCCAGCCCGGAGGCGCGCGCCGCGCTGCTGGCGCAGGGCTGGTCGATCCTCGAGGAGGCGATCGGGCCGGCGCGGATGCAGGTCCCTGCCCCGGCCCTGCCACCGCCCTGAGGGCGCGGCGCCCGGCCTTCAGCCGGTCTGCGCCTCCGACATGGGAAGGGCGGGGGGATCCTCCGGCTGGGCGCGGACCAGCCGGTAGCCGTGCTGGTAGATGCCTTCCAGCCGCCACTCGCTGCCATCCTGCAGGCCGAGACGCTTGCGCAGGCGGCTGACGTAGGTGTCGATGCTGCGGGTGGCGACGTTCGGCCCGACCTTCCAGACCTGCGAGAGCAGGGTCTCGCGGCTGACCACCTTGCCGCGGCGCTGGAACAGGAACACCAGCAGGTCGAACTCGCGGTCGGTGAGTTCCACCGCCTCCCCGTGCAGGGTGAGGCGACGGCGCTCGAGGTCGAAGCCGAAGGGTTCCGAATCCTCGATCACCGGTGGCCCGCCGGAGGGCGCGGAACGGCGCAGCGCGGCCTGGATGCGCGCCATCAGTTCACCGGGCCGGGCCGGCTTGACGATGTAGTCGTCGGCACCGGCCTGCAGTCCGGTGACGATGTCGGTCTCCTGGTCGTTGCCGGTCAGGAAGATCACCGGCAAGGTGCTGCTGGCCTGGCGCAGTTCGCGCAGCAGTTCGAGGCCGGAAACCCCGGGCAGGTTCCAGTCGAGCAGCAACAGGTCGATCGACTCCGGCCCGAGCCGGCGCCGGAACTCCAGCTCGGAGGCGTAGTGCAGGCAGTCCATCCCGGCATTGCGCACCAGCGTGCCGATGATCTTCGCCTGCGTGGGGTCGTCTTCGACCAGCCCGATTTGGAGTGCGCGCGACATGGTTTCCTGGGCCGGAGCAGAAGGTCCGGACCCTCAACATGTTTTACAAGCGTGAAGTGTGTCAAGCGGGAGCCGCCAGCGGAAGCCGCTCGTCCCGTCTTCGGCACCGCTCGCCGGCACGGGGTGACCGCGGCAGGGGCCATAATGTCGCCCCTTCCCGCCGCCCCGCCCAGGACCGACCCGATGGCCGAGAACCACCCCGCCGCGCCCGCCCAGGATCGATTCGCTTCCGAACTCGCCGAGATCCGGCGTGCCGGCCTGTTCAAGGCCGAACGCGTCATCGTGGGCCCGCAGTCGGCCGAGATCCGGCTCGCCGACGGCCGCACGGTGCTCAACTTCTGCGCCAACAACTACCTCGGCCTCGCCGATCATCCGGAGATCATCGCCGCCGCCAAGGCCGCGCTCGACAGCCACGGTTTCGGTGTGGCCTCGGTGCGCTTCATCTGCGGCACCCAGGACCTGCACAAGCAGCTGGAGGCGAAGATCGCCGGGTTCTTCGGCACCGAGGACAGCATCCTCTACGCCGCCTGCTTCGATGCCAACGGCGGCCTGTTCGAGCCGCTGCTGGGCGAGCAGGACGCGATCATTTCCGACAGCCTGAACCACGCCTCGATCATCGATGGCGTTCGCCTGTGCAAGGCGAAGCGCTACCGCTACGCCAACGGCGACATGGCCGACCTGGAGAAGCAGCTCCAGCAGGCCCGCGCCGACGGCGCACGCGATGTCCTCATCACCACCGACGGCGTGTTCTCGATGGACGGCTTCATCGCCCCGCTCGACGAGATCACCGCGCTGGCGGCGAAGTACGGCGCGATGGTCCACATCGACGAGTGCCACGCCACCGGCTTCCTCGGCGCGACCGGCCGTGGCAGCGCCGAGGTCAAGGGCGTGATGGACAAGATCGACATCTTCACCGGCACGCTGGGCAAGGCCATGGGCGGCGCGCTGGGCGGCTTCACCACCGGCCGCCGCGAGACCATCGAACTGCTGCGCCAGCGCTCGCGACCCTACCTCTTCAGCAACTCGCTGCCGCCGCACGTGGTGGCCGCCGGCCTCACCGCCTTCGACATGCTCGGCAAGGCCGGCGAGCTGCGCGAACGGCTCGCCGCGAACACCGCCTACTTCCGCGCGGAGATGGTCAAGCTCGGCTTCGAGATCAAACCCGGTACGCACCCGATCTGCCCGGTGATGCTGCACGAGGCCCCGCTCGCCCAGCGCTTCGCCGAGCGTCTGCTGGAGGAAGGCATCTACGCCATCGGCTTCTTCTTCCCGGTGGTGCCGAAGGGCCAGGCCCGCATCCGCACGCAGATGAGCGCCGCCCACACCCGCGAGCACCTCGATCGCGCCATCGCCGCGTTCGCGAAAGTCGGCCGCGAGCTGGGTGTGATCAAGGCTTGAGAAAGCGATCAAGTACGCAGGGCCTCCACCTCCTCGGCCTTCAGGTGCCGCCAGCCGCCTTTCGGCAGTTCGCCCAGGGCCAGCGGCCCGATGGCGACACGGATCAGGCGCAGCACCGGATGCCCGGCGGTCTTGGCCAATCGGCGGATCTGCCGGTTCTTGCCCTCGTCCAGCACCACTTCGAGCCAAGCCGTCTTGCCGCCGCTGCGCAGCAGGCGCACGGCCTTGGCCGACAGTCGCTCGCCACCCTCGTCGAGACCTTTGACCATCGCCGCCAACGCAGCATCGCCGGGCACGCCCTCGACCTGGACGTGGTAGGTCTTGTCCGGGCCGGTGGCCGGATCGGTGATGGCGGCGGCCCAGGCCGGGTCGTTCGAGAACAGCAGCAGGCCCTCGCTGGCCCGGTCGAGGCGACCGACCGGCGCCACCCAGGGCAGGCCGGCACCGTCGAGGCAGCGGTACACGGTATCGCGGCCCTTCTCGTCGCTGACGCTGGTCACCAGGCCACGCGGCTTGTTCAGGGCCACATAGACGCGGGCCTCCGCACCGAGCGGGCGCCCATCGACGCACACCTCGTCGACGTCGGCGCGAACCGGATGCTCCGGGTCGCGCACCACGCGCCCGGCCACGCTGACGCGCCCCTCGCGCACCCACGCGGCTGCCTGCGTCCGCGAGGCGATGCCGGCCTTGGAGAGCACGCGGGCGACGCCGTGGCGGGGTGGACGGGCGGGTGGGACGGTGGGCATCGGCGGATGATCGGCGAGGGCGCGCCGGTTTGGCTACGCTGGACACCCTTCCCAGGAGCACCCCGATGTCCGAACACACCGCCCACGTGGCCTGGTCGCTCGATGGCCGCGAGTTCAGCCACGAGTCCTACTCGCGCGACCACGTCCTGCGCTTCGAGAACGGCCAGTCGAACCTGGCCTCCGCGGCCCCCGACTACCTCGGCAATCCGGCGGCGCTGAACCCGGAGACCCTGCTGGTCGGCGCCTTGGCCTCCTGCCACATGCTGACCTTCCTCGCCGTCTGCGCCAAGCGCGGCTACGTCGTCGAACACTACGCCGACGATGCCGCCGGCCGGCTCGACAAGAACGCCGACGGTAAAATGGCGATCACCCGCATCCGCTTGCGGCCGCAGGTGCGCTTCTCCGGCCCGAAGCAGCCGGATGCCGCCGAACTGGCACGCCTGCACGAGCGGGCGCACGCGAACTGCTTCATCGCCCAGTCTCTGCGCGCCGAGGTCGACGTCGAGCCGGCGTGAGGGCCGGCGGGGCGATTCACCGGCTTCTCACCGCCGGGCCGCCCAGAATGCCGGCATGCCACACGACCCCGCATCCGCCCCCTGGCGCAGGGCGCTGACCGCCCTCGTGCGCTGGTTCGACACCAGCGCACCCGAGGCCGTACCGGAAGCCGAAGCCCGCCGCATCGACTGGCTGCGCGCCCTGCCCTTCATCGGGCTGCACCTCGCTTGCCTCGGCGTGCTGGTGGTCGGGGTGTCCTGGTTCGCGGTGGCCGTGGCGGTGGTCCTGTACGCGGTGCGCATGTTCGCGATCACCGGCTTCTACCACCGCTATTTCTCGCACAAGGCCTTCCGCACCTCGCGACCGGTGCAGTTCGTGTTCGCGGTGCTCGGTGCCAGCAGCGTGCAGCGCGGCCCGTTGTGGTGGGCGGCGCACCACCGCCAGCACCATCGCGCCAGCGATACCGAGGCCGACCCGCACTCGCCCAGGCAGCACGGCTTCTGGCACAGCCACATGGGCTGGTTCCTGACCCGCGGAGCCTTCCGCACCGACCTTGATGCGGTCAAGGACCTCGCCCGCTTCCCCGAGCTGCGCCTGCTCGACCGCTTCGACCTGCTGGTGCCGGTGCTGCTCGCGACCGGGCTGTTCCTGCTCGGCGCCTGGCTGGAGGACGCCGCGCCGGGGCTCGGGACCAACGGCCCGCAGCTGCTGGTCTGGGGCTTCTTCGTCTCCACCGTGGTGCTGTTCCACGTCACGGTGACGATCAACTCCTTGGCCCACCGCTTCGGCACGCGGCGCTTCGCCACCCGCGACGACTCGCGCAACAACTGGTTCCTCGCCCTGCTCACCTTCGGCGAGGGCTGGCACAACAACCACCACCACTACCCCGGCTCGGCGCGGCAGGGCTTCCGCTGGTGGGAATACGACTTCACCTACTACGGCCTGAAGGTCCTGAGCTTCCTGCGCCTGGTCTGGGACCTGAAGCCGGTGCCCGAGGCCTTCCGCCGCCCGCAGGCCGGACCGGCCTGAACCGCCTGCCGCAAGGAGCGCATGCATGAGGATCGCCGTCGTCGGCAGCGGCATCGCCGGCCTTTCCGCCGCTTGGCGCCTGATGCGCGGGCACGAGGTGGTGCTGTTCGAGTCGGAGGCCCGGCTCGGCGGCCACACCCACACGCACGCGGTGACTCTGGCCGGCCGGGACTACCAGGTCGACAGCGGCTTCATCGTCCACAACGCGCACAACTACCCGCTGCTCACCGCCCTGTTCGACGAACTCGGCGTCGCCTCGCGCGACACCACCATGAGCTTCGGCGTGCAGGTCGAGTCGAGTGGACTCGAATACAACGCCACCACCCTCGACGCGCTGTTCTGCCAGCGCCGCAACCTGCTCTCGCCTTCCTTCCTCGGCATGGTGCGCGACATCCTGCGCTTCTACCGGGAGGCCGGTGCGCTGCTCGCCGACCCCGGGCCCGGCCCCTCGCTCGGCGAGTACCTCGAACGGCACCGCTACTCGCGACTGTTCCGCGAGGCGCATCTGGTGCCGATGGCCTCGGCGCTGTGGTCCTCGCCTTCGGCGCGGATCCTCGACTTCCCCGCCAAGTACCTCGTCCGCTTCATGGACCACCACCGCATGCTGCAGGTGGACGGGCGGCCGCAGTGGCGTACGGTGGTCGGCGGCTCGGCCCGCTACGTCGAGGCGATGCGGGCGCGCTGGACGGTCGATGTACGGCTCGCCTGCCCGGTGCGGCGCGTGCTGCGCGATGCCGATGGCGTCACCGTCGAGCACGTCGCCGGCAGCGAACGCTTCGATGCCCTCGTCCTCGCCACCCACTGCGACCAGGCGCTGGCCCTGCTCGGCGATGCCGACGGGCTGGAACGCGAGGTGCTGGGCGCCGTGCCGTTCCAGCGCAACGAGGTGGTGCTGCACACCGACCGCCGCCTGCTGCCCCGCCACCCCAAGGCCTGGGCGGCGTGGAACGCCTTCGTACCCGCCGAACCGGGCGCCGAGTGCAGCGTGAGCTACTGCATGAACCTGCTGCAGGGGCTCGACGCGCCGGAGCCCTTCGTGGTCACGCTGAACCGCACGGCGGCGATCAACCCGGCGAAGATCATCGCGAAGATGACCTACCACCACCCGGTCTACACCCACGCCGGCGTCGCCGCGCAGGCCCGCCAGGCCGAGTTGCAGGGCCGCCGCCGCACCGCCTTCGCCGGCGCCTGGTGGGGCTTCGGCTTCCACGAGGACGGCATCCGCGCCGGCTATGCCGCCGCCGACGGTCTGCTCGCCGCCAGCGCCGGTGCGACCTGAGGCGGGCATGGCGGCGGCACTGGCCAGCGCGATCTACGAGGGCGTGGTGCGGCACCGCCGCCACGCCCCGGTCGCGCATGCCTTCCGCTACCGCCTGTTCCAGCCCCTGCTCGACCTCGGCGAACTCGATCGCGTCTTCGCCGGGCGCTGGTTCTGGTCGGTGGGCCGCCGCAACCTCGCCGAGTTCCGCCGCAGCGACTACTTCGGCGATGCCACCCTGCCGCTCGACCTGGCGGTGCGCCGGCACGTCGAGGCCGAACTGGGACGGCCGGCGGCCGGCCCGATCCGCCTGCTCACCCACCTGCGCTACTTCGGCTACGTGCAGAACCCGGTGAGCTTCTACTACGGCTACCGCGAGGACGGCGCGACGCTCGACTGGATCCTGGCCGAGATCACCAACACGCCCTGGGGCGAGCGCCACGCCTACCTGTTGCCGGTGGAACGCGCCGAAGCCCGGGGCCGCGCCCTGCATTTCGGCTTCGACAAGGCCTTCCACATCTCGCCCTTCCTGCCGATGGCGCGCCGCTACCACTGGGTGTTCACCCCGCCCGGCGAGGATCTGCGCGTCCACATGGACGTGCTGGCCGGCACGGTGCGCGAATTCGACGCCACGCTCACGCTCGAACGCCGCCCGTTGCAGGGCAACACGTTGGCTTCATGCCTCGGACGCTATCCCTTCATGAGCTTGCAGGTGGTGGCCGGCATCTACTGGAACGCCCTCCGCCTCGCCCTGAAGCGCGTGCCCTTCCACCCCCACCCGAACCCCACCGCCCACCGCTGAACGATGAGCCTCCCGGCCGACGCCCTCGATGCCCAACGCCCGGCCACCGGCGGCCTCGACCGCTGGTGGCGGCAGCGCGTGCTCGACGTCCTCGCCGGACTGCGCCACGGCCGGCTGGTGGTCGCCGATGCCTGCGGCGAGGTGCGGTTCGGCGAGGCCGAGCCCCGGCCCGGCGCGCCCGACGTGCGCCTGGTGATCGACGCCCAGGCCGCTTACGCCCGCATCGCCACCGGTGGCTCGGTCGGCGCCGCCGAGGCCTACATGGACGGGCAATGGCACTGCGACGACCTGGTCGGCCTGATGCGCCTGCTGGTGCTCAACCGCGACCGGCTCGACGCCATGGACGGGGGCATCGCCCGCCTCGCGGGCCTGCTGCTCAAGGCCGCCCACGCCCTGCGCCGCAACACCCGCGCCGGCGCGAGGAAGAACATCGCCGCCCACTACGACCTCGGCAACGCCCTGTTCCGGCTGTTCCTCTGCGAGGACCTGATGTATTCCTCGGCGATCTTCGCCTCGCCGGACGAACCGCTGGAAACCGCCTCGCGGCGAAAGCTCGAGCGGATTTGCCGCAAGCTCGACCTCGGGCCCGCCGACCATCTCGTCGAGATCGGCACCGGCTGGGGCGGGATGGCCTTGTACGCCGCGCAACGCTTCGGCTGCCGCGTCACCACCACGACGATCTCGCGGGAGCAGCATGCGCTGGCCACCGAGCGCGTCGCCCGCGCCGGGCTCTCGGACCGGGTGACGGTGCTGCTCGAGGACTACCGCGACCTTTCCGGCCGCTACGACAAGCTCGTCTCCATCGAGATGATCGAGGCGATCGGCCACCAGTACCTCGACACCTACCTCGCGAAGTGCGCCGGGCTGCTCACCCCCGAGGGACTGGCGCTGGTGCAAGCCATCACCATCGAGGACCACCGCTATGAACGGGCGCTGCACGCGGTCGACTTCATCAAGCGCCATGTCTTCCCCGGCAGCTTCATCCCTTGCATCAGCGCCATCGCCGGCGCGATGGCGCGCAGCACCGACCTGCGCCTCGTCTCGCAGGAGGACTTCGGCCCGAGCTACGCGTTGACCCTGCGGCACTGGCGGCAACGCTTCATGGCCCGGCTGCCGGAGGTCCGCGAGCTGGGGCACGACGAGCGCTTCATCCGCTTGTGGGAGTTCTACCTCGCCTACTGCGAGGGCGGTTTCCTGGAACGGTCGATCGGCGTCTCGCAGTTGCTTCTCGCCCGTCCCGGCAACCGCCGCGAGGCCTGGATCCCGGCCGCCGAGGCGGTCTGATGCGCGTTCGCTTCCCGTTGCTGAACTTCCTCGGCTTCCAGATCGTGTGGCTCGCCGCCGCCTGGGGTGCCGGGCAGGGCCTGCCTTGGCTGGGGCCGACCGCCCTGCTGGTGTTCGCCGTCCTCCACCTCGCGGCCACCCCCAGCCCCGCCCGTGACCTGCGCATGCTGGCCATCGCCCTGCCGCTCGGCATCGTCGTCGATTCGACCTTCGCGCTCGCCGGCTGGCTCGATTTCGCCAGCCCTTGGCCGTGGCCTTCGCTGGCTCCGGTCTGGATCCTCGCCATGTGGCTGGGCTTCGCCCTCACCCTGCACCATTCGATGGCCTTCCTCGACGGCCGCCCGCTGGCGGCCGCCCTGCTCGGCCTGGTCGGCGGCCCGCTCGCCTACTGGGGCGCGGCACGCGGCTTCGATGCGGTGGAACTCACCGCCGCCCCCCTGCTGGTCTATGCCGCCCTGGCCCTGGCCTGGGCGCTGGCGCTGCCGCTGCTCTACCATCTCGAGGCGCACTGGGCGCGACGCATGCCACCGGCCGGAGCGACGGTATGAGCCTTCTGCCGATCGTGTTGTGGACCTGGCTTGGCGCCGCCCTCGGCATGACCGCGGTCTGGGCGCTGTCGATGCGCCTGCGCAACGCCGGCTTCGTCGATGTCGGCTGGGCCGGCCTGATGGCGGCGGCGGCCCTGTTCGCCGGTGCGGCCGGCGGAGGCGACGCCGTGCCGCGCGCGCTCGTCGCCCTGTTCGGCGGCTTCTGGGGCGCACGGCTGTGCCTGCACCTGCTGCACCGGGTGCTGCGCGAACCCGAGGACGGCCGCTACCAGGCCATGCGCGCCGCCATCGGCGACGGCGGCTGGCGCTGGTTCCTGTTCTTCCAGTTCCAGGCCTTCCTCGTCGCGTTGTTCTCCATCCCCTTCGCCGCGGCGGCCGGGGCCGATGCCGACGGGTTCGAGCCCAGCATCGTCCTCGCCGTGCTGGTCTGGCTGTTCGCGGTCGGCGGCGAGGCGCTGGCCGACCGCCAGCTCGCCGTGTTCCGCGCCCATCCGGGCAACCGCGGCAAGACCTGCCGGGTCGGCCTGTGGGCCTGGTCGCGGCATCCGAACTATTTCTTCGAGTGGCTGCACTGGTTCGCCTACGCGCTGCTGGCCTGGTGCGGCCCGTACTTCCTCTGGAGCCTGCTCGGCCCGGTGGTCATGCTGCTGTTCCTCTGGCGGGTCAGCGGCATCCCCTGGACCGAAGCCCAGGCCCTGCGCTCGCGCGGCGACGATTACCGCCGCTACCAGCAGGAGGTCAGCGCCTTCTTCCCTTGGCCGCCGAAAACGGCGCGCTCCCCACGGCATTGAGGACGCCATGGCACTCATCGAACTCTGCGAACGCGGCCTGATCCCGGACCGCCTCACCCGCCTCGGCATCCGCCAGCTCTGCGCCCAGCGCCTGCGCGACGAACACCGGGCCGACACCGAGCGAGCCGACACCCGCTACCGCACCCTGCTCGCGGAACTGCGCGACAGCGCCATCGCCCTCGCGGTCGATGCCGCCAACACCCAGCACTACGAGGTGCCGACACGCTTCTTCCAGCTCTGCCTCGGCAAGCGGCTGAAGTATTCGAGCGGCTACTACCCGCTCGGCACCGAGAGCCTGGACGAGGGCGAGGAAGCCATGCTGGCGCTCTACGGCGAGCGCGCCGAGCTGGCCGACGGCCAGCACATCCTCGAACTCGGCTGCGGCTGGGGATCGCTCACGCTGTGGATGGCCGAACGCTTCCCGGGCGCACGGATCACCGGCGTCTCCAATTCCCGCACCCAGCGCGAGCACATCCTCGCCGAAGCGGCGGCGCGCGGCCTCGGCAACGTCGAGATCCTCACCGCCGACGTCAACCACCTCGAACTCCCGGCCGGGCGTTTCGACCGCTGCGTCTCGATCGAGATGTTCGAGCACATGCGCAACTACGAGCGGCTGCTCGGCAACATCGCCGGCTGGTTGAAGCCCGGCGGGAAGCTGTTCGTGCACATCTTCTGCCACCGCAGCCTGATGTACCCGTTCGAGACCGCGGGCGAGGACAACTGGATGGGCCGCCATTTCTTCACCGGCGGCCTGATGCCGAGCGCCGACACCCTGCTGCACTTCCAGGCCGACCTCAGGATCGAGCAGCGCTGGCTGCTCTCCGGCCGCCACTACCAGCGCACCGCCGACCTCTGGCTGGCACGGCAGGATCGGCACGCCAAGGAGGTGCTGCAGGTGCTCGCGGGCACCTACGGGGCGCGCGACGCGGCGCTCTGGGCGCAGCGCTGGCGGATGTTCTGGATGGCTTGCGCCGAGATGTTCGGCCACGCCGGCGGCAGCGAGTGGGGCGTGGCCCACTACCGTTTCGTGAATCGCTGAGCTATCGCAGGCTCGCCGGTCGCGGAACAGCGGGAGAGGCGAGCCTGTCGGCGGATCGGGCCACCTGCTTCCCGCGCGCTCGGGACGATCAGGCCCGGAGACTACGCGGGCAGGTGCGCCCGGGAGGGAGGGCGCGCCGCTAGCAGGTGATCGCGACGGTCGGCGTGCAGGCCGGGGCGGCCACCGTGGCCGCCGGTGCGGCCGCGGCCGGCGCGGCGGCCGTGCGGCCGGTGGCCACACGGATGCCACGGGCCCGCATCCAGGCCTCGAACTCCTCGGCGGTCATGCGCCGACCGTTCTGGGTCATGTTGAAGCGGTAGGGCGAATTGTCGTGGGCGGTCCGTGGCACGTAGGCCGGCGCGGTGGCGACCTGCGGCCGGCGCACGCGTTCGAGGAAGCCCGCCGCGCTGACCGGGGCGGCCAGCAGGGGCAGGACGGTGCCGGAGAGTTCCTCCGCCGGGGCGGCGCTGGCCGGCAGCGAAAGGCCCGCGGCGAACAGCACCAGAAGGGCGAGGACCGGCGAGGTCGGACGGGCCATGGCGGGCTCCACGAGCAAAGACATCGGGAGCTTACGCAGCGACCATGGCGGAGACAAGGCGCCCGGATCCACGTCCTTGCGCCGGAAAACGAACGCCCCGCTGCGGGCGGGGCGTTCGGGTGGTGCGTCCTTCGGTGGCGATCAGTTGAGGACGTTGAGCTCGGTGCGGCGGTTGGTCTCGCTGCGGCAGGCCGGCGAGGTCTGCGGCGTCGGCTCGAGCGGGCGGCTCTCGCCGAAGCCGATCGGGCCGACCAGGCGCGCGGCGTCGATGCCGTTCGCGGTCAGGTGGTCGAACACGGCGCGGGCGCGACGCTCCGACAGGGCCTGGTTGTGGGCTTCGCTGCCGCAGAGGTCGGTGTGGCCGGCCACTTCGACGCGGAGCTGCGGGTTGCGACGCAGGATATCGATGGCCTGGTTGAGCGTGGCGATCGCGTCTGGGCGCAGGGTGGCGCGGTCGAAGTCGAAGTTGACGCCGCGCAGGTCGATGGTCAGCGGCACCGGGCAACCATCCGGACCGATGGCCTGGCCGGCCTGCGAACCCGGGCAGCGGTCGATGCAGTTGTTGACGCCGTCGCCGTCGTCGTCGAGCGTCTCGCAGGCCGGCGGCGCGACGGGAGCCGGGGCCGGGGCCGGAGCGGGCGCAGGCGGAGCGGCCTTGGCGCCCAGCGGCACCAGCAGGCTCAGGGCGATGTAGGGGTCGCTGAAGGAATCGGCATTCCCACGACCGATGCGGCTCTGGTCGTCGAGCACGGTGCGGACGCCGGCCTCGAGACGCATGTCGAAGTGGGTGTAGGCGGCCTGCAAGCCGGCACCGAGGTCGAAGGCGAAGCTGTTGTCGGCGCGCTGGCCCGGCGAGTTCGGGCTGGGGAAGGCGTTGAACTCCTCCTCGGCGCGCTGGATGCCGACGCCGCCCTTCAGGTAGGGCCACCAGGCGCGCTCGGCACTGCGGAAATGGCGGCGCAGGTCGGCCGAGAACCCGTACTGGCTGAAATTCAGGTCGCGAACCTGGTCGAACTGGGCGTTGGCCGAATACAAGGTGACGTCGAACGACCACTCCGGGGTGAAGAATCGGCCGATGCCGATGCCGAACTCACCGGTCGTCGCGGTCTCGCGCGCGTTGTCCTGGAGGTTGACGCCCGTGGTTCCGGCGAGGTACCAGCGGTCGTCGTGGGCGTGGTCATTGGCGATCGCCGCGTTGGCGCAGGCTGCGGCCAGCACGGCCATGCACAGAAGGGACTTCTTCATCACTCGGACTCCTGGAAGGGGTGGGGCGATCCTGCAGGCCGGCCGAGGGGCAGGCCTTGCCCGCCGGATGTTAACACCCCGCTAAATCGGCGCAACTGCATGGCCGTGAAATGCGTTCAGCTTGCCGGACCCGCCCCGGCTCGGCATCCTGCAAAGGCCCTACGCCACCGTATCGACCATGACGGCCGCCGCCTTCCCGCACCTGTTCCGCCCCCTCGACCTCGGCTTCTGCACCCTGCCCAACCGCGTGCTGATGGGCTCGATGCACACCGGGCTGGAGGACCGCTCGCGCGACTTCCCGAAGCTCGCCGCCTACTTCGCCGAACGCGCCCGCGGCGGCGTGGGCCTGATGGTGACGGGCGGCATCGCGCCGAACCTCGTCGGCTGGCTCAAGCCCTTCTCCGGCAAGCTCTCCTGGCCCTGGGAGATCCAGAAGCACCGCATCGTGACCAAGGCGGTGCATGCCGAGGGCGCGAGGATCTGCCTGCAGATCCTGCATGCCGGCCGCTACGCCTACCACCCGCTGTCGGTGTCGGCCTCGGCGATCCAGGCGCCGATCAACCCGTTCAAGCCGCGCGCGCTCACCGGCTGGGGGGTCGAGCGGCAGATCCGCGCCTTCGTGCGCACCGCACGGCTGGCCCGCGACGCCGGCTACGACGGCGTGGAGGTGATGGGCTCCGAGGGCTACCTGATCAACCAGTTCCTCTCCGCCCGCACCAACCAGCGCACGGACGAATGGGGCGGGACGCCGGAAAAGCGCATGCGCTTCGCGGTGGAGATCGTGCGCCGCATCCGCGAGGCGGTGGGGCCGGACTTCATCCTGATCTACCGCCTCTCGATGCTGGAACTGGTCGACGGTGGCGCCGCCTGGGACGAGATCGTGATGCAGGCCAAGGCCATCGAGGCCGCCGGCGCCACCATCCTCAACACCGGCATCGGCTGGCACGAAGCCCGGGTGCCGACCATCGCCACCTCGGTGCCGCGCGCCGCCTTCGCCGGGGTAACCGCCAAGCTGCGCCCGCACGTGGCCCTGCCGCTGGTGGCCACCAACCGCATCAATATGCCGGACGTGGCCGAGCGCATCCTCGCCACGGGCGAGATCGATCTCGTCTCGATGGCCCGCCCGCTGCTCGCCGACCCGGACTGGGTGCGCAAGGCCCGCGAAGGCCGGGTGGCCGAGATCAACACCTGCATCGCCTGCAACCAGGCCTGCCTCGACCATGTCTTCGAAAACAAGAAGGCGAGCTGCCTGGTCAACCCGCGGGCCTGCGCCGAGACCGAGCTCGTCATCCGCCCCGCCACGCAGAAGAAGAAGGTGGCCGTGGTCGGTGCCGGCCCGGCCGGGCTGGCGGCCGCCACCACCGCGGCCGAGCGCGGCCATGCCGTGACCCTGTTCGACGCCGCCGCGGAGATCGGCGGCCAGTTCAACCTGGCGAAGAAGATCCCCGGCAAGGAAGAGTTCGTTGAAACCCTGCGCTACTTCGACACCCTGCTGGGCAAGCATGGCGTGGCGGTGCGACTGAACACCCGCGTGGCCGCGGACGATCTTGCCGGCTTCGACGCGGTGCTGCTCGCCACCGGCATCGTCCCGCGCGGGGTGGGCTTCCCCGGCCACGACCACCCCAAGGTCGTCCGCTACCTCGACGTGCTGACCGGCAAGGTGCAGGTCGGCCGCAGGGTGGCCATCGTCGGCGCCGGCGGCATCGGCTTCGACGTGGCCGAGTACCTGGTCCATGCCGGCCCCTCGCCCAGCCTCGATGTCCAAGCCTGGATGGCCGAATGGGGGGTAGCCCCCGACTTCGAGGGTCCGGGCGGCCTCGCCCGGCCGCAGCCCGAGCCGGCGGCCCGCGAGGTCTGGCTGCTGCAGCGCTCGCCCGGTCGGCCCGGCGCGCGGCTCGGCAAGACCACCGGCTGGATCCACCGTGCCGCGCTGAAGATGAAGGGCGTCAAGGCCTTCGGGGGGGTGGAGTACCTGAAGGTCGACGACGCCGGTTTCCACGTCCGCATCGAGGGCAAGGACCGCGTGCTTCCGGTGGACCACGTGGTGGTCTGCGCCGGCCAGGAACCACGCCGCGATTTGATGGAACCGCTGCTGGCAGCCGGCGCCACGCCAGTCCTGATCGGCGGGGCCGACGTGGCCGCCGAACTCGACGCCAAGCGCGCCATCGACCAGGGCACCCGCGTGGCGGCCGCGCTCTGACCGGCGCCACGGGCCGATCCAGCGCCCGCGGTGGAGCAAAAGCCCTAACAATTCAAAAGCTTAGCGATCGCTCGTTCAGCCCGCGTTGCGGCAGCGGGGGCTAGGGTTCGCCGCGTCGCCCGACCGCCCCATGGCCAGTACGGCGTTTTCGTGACTCCCGGGCTCATGGCGCTTCGGGAGCTTCCCTCCGCTTCAGCGGGCCAAGGGAAGGCGGGTCAGACCCAGAACCCCTGGACCCGTTCGTCCCCTACGCCAAGTCCCTGGTTCCGCCCGCCCTTCCACCGGCCGGGACGCCAAGGACGCAACGGAGCAAGGAACGCCATGGAACTCTCGTTTCTCCTCTGGTTGGCATCGCTGCTGCCGCCGGCCCAGGCCGAGCCGCTCTGCCTCGCCACCACCGTCTACCTCGAAGCCCGCGACCAGTCCGAACTCGGCCAGCGCGCCGTGGCCGAGGTCGCCCTGCGTCGCCGCGATTCCGGCTACTGGGGCGACGATGTCTGCGCGGTGGTCACCGCCCCCAAGCAATTCGCCCCCACCTTGGTGCCCCCCTCGACCCGACTGGGCACCCCGGAAGCCTGGGAGCGCGCGGTCGCGGTCGCCTTCGCCACCCAGAAGGAATGGGCCAGGCCGCCGACCGAGCGTCGCGAAGTGGTGCCCGGGGCCAGCCATTTCGCCGCCCTTCGCCTCGCCAACCCGAACTGGGCGACCTACCCCCGGGTCGCCACCATCGACGACCACACCTTCTTCCGGGTCAAGCGCCTGCGCCCCCGCGAGGACAGCGCCAACGCCCGTCGCGGCAGCCGGCACTGAAGCCACGCCGCGGGGCGGGGCAGGCCGCAGGCAGCTCGCGGCCTTCGCTCAACGCTGCTCGATCGGCAGGTAGGGGCGGTCTTCCGGCCCCACGTAGTTGGCGCTCGGGCGGATGATCTTGCCGTCCTGGCGCTGCTCGATGACGTGCGCGCTCCAGCCGGTGGTGCGGGCGATGACGAAGAGCGGCGTGAACATCGGTGTGGGGATGCCCATCATGTGGTAGGCGCTGGCGCTGTACCAGTCGAGGTTCGGGAACATCTTCTTCAGGTCCCACATCAGCGTCTCGATGCGCTCGCTGACGTCGAACAGCAGCTCGTTGCCGCCGTCCTTGCACAGGGCGCGCGAGATCTCCTTGATGATCGGGTTGCGCGGGTCGCCGATGGTGTAGACCGGGTGGCCGAAGCCGATGACGATCTCGCGGCGCTCGACGCGGGCGCGGATGTCGGCCTCGGCGGCGTCGGCGCTGGTGTAGCGGGCGATGATGTCCATCGCGACTTCGTTGGCGCCGCCGTGCTTCGGGCCGCGCAGGGCACCGATGGCGCCGGTGATGCAGGAATACAGGTCCGAGCCGGTACCGGCGATCACGCGCGCGGCAAAGGTGCTGGCGTTGAACTCGTGCTCGGCGTAGAGCACCAGCGAGCGGTCGAGCGCGCGGGCGTGCAGCGCGCCCGGCGGCTCGCCGTGCAGCAGGTGCAGGAAGTGCGCCGCGACCGAGTCGTCGTCGGTCCGGGTCTCGATGCGCTCGCCGTTGCGGGTGAAGTGCCACCAGTACAGCAGCATCGAGCCGAAGCTGGCGATGAGACGATCGGCGATGTCGCGGGCCTCGTTCTCCGGGTGGCCCTCGCGCTCCGGCAGCACCGTGCCCAGCACCGAGCAGCCGGTGCGCAGCACGTCCATCGGGTGGGCCGCGGCCGGCACCAGCTCCAGCGCGTCGGTGACGACGGCGGGCAGGCCGCGCAGGCGCTTCAGCTTCGCCTTGTAGGCCCTGAGCTGCGAAACCGTCGGCAGGGCGCCGTGGACGAGCAGGTGCGCCACTTCCTCGAAGCTGGCGTGATCGGCCAGGTCCTTGATGTCGTAGCCGCGGTAGTGCAGGTCGTTGCCGCTGCGGCCGACCGTGCACAGCGCGGTGTTGCCGGCGGCGGTGCCCGAGAGGGCGACCGATTTCTTGGCCTTGGGAAGGACTTGCTCGGACATGGCGGACCTCACTTCTTCGTGGCGAACAGGGCGTCGAGCTGCTGCTCGAACGCGTGGTAGCCGATGCGCTCGTAGAGCTCCTCGCGGGTCTGCATCGAATCGAGCACGGCCTTCTGGTGGCCGTCGCGGCGGATCGCGGTGTAGACGGCCTCGGCGGCCCGGTTCATGGCGCGGAATGCCGACAGCGGGTAGAGCTGGATCGCGACGCCGACCGAGGCCAGCTCCTCGCGGGTGAACAGCGGCGTCTTGCCGAACTCGGTGATGTTGGCCAGCACCGGTACCTTCACCGCATCGACGAAGCGCCGGTAGGTGTCGAGGTCGTAGGAGGCCTCGGCGAAGATGCCGTCGGCGCCGGCCTCGACGCAGGCGATTGCGCGCTCGATGGCCGCGTCCACGCCATGCACCTGGATGGCGTCGGTGCGGGCGATCAGGAAGAAGTCCGGGTCGGTTTTCGCATCGGCCGCGGCCTTGACGCGGTCGACCATCTCCTCGGTCGCCACCACCTCCTTGCCCGGACGGTGGCCGCAGCGCTTGGCGCCGACCTGGTCCTCGATGTGGCAGGCGGCGGCACCGGCCTTGATCAGCGACTTCACCGTACGCGCGATGTTGAAGGCGCTGGGGCCGAAGCCGGTGTCGATGTCGACCAGCAGCGGCAGGTCGCAGACGTCGGTGATGCGGCGGGTGTCGATCAGCACGTCCTCGAGGCCGCTGATGCCGAGGTCCGGCAGGCCCAGCGAGCCGGCCGCCACGCCGCCGCCGCTCAGGTAGATCGCCCGGTAGCCGGCGCGCTTCGCCAGCAGGGCGTGGTTGGCGTTGATGGCGCCGACCACCTGCAGCGGCGACTCGGCGGCGAGGGCGGCGCGGAAGCGCGCGCCGGGGGAGATCGAAACGGACATGCGGCCTCCGGCCAAAGAGTCATTTTAGCCGATCCGGGCGCGACCCCGACCGTCTCCCGCTTCGCAGGCAGCAAGCCCGCTGCGCTCAGCGCTGACGATCCCGAGACCTCAGCGCCTGCTCGATCAGGGATTCGAGCAGGCCATCGCGATCAAATGGCGAAGCCGCGGCACGAACAGCGGAGAGATCGACTTCGCGATTACGCGCCAGCAACTGGACCACGTCGGCATGGTCAGCGAGGCCGCCTGCATAGAGCTTCAGTGCAACAAGATCCTCGATCTTCACGCAGCGCAAGGCGCTGTCCGACAAGGCCTGCGCGCGGGCGATGGCCTGCGGGGCGGGCGTAGGCGCGAGGCGTCCGGGGTTGTGGAAGTTGACCACCTCGACCACCGCGACAGGCTCGCCGTCGCTCGCCAGCAGCTGCACGGCCAGCACACCTCCCAGCGGGTCATCGTCGTCCGGGAAGCGCAATTCCGTCCGCAGCCCTTCGGTCTCAAGGGCTTGCTGCAGGTCCACCAACCCGGTGTGCGGATCCACATGGACCGCCAGATCCAGATCCTCGGTACCGCGCGTGTAGCGGTGTACGGCAAGGGCGGCGGCACCGATCAGCGCGGTCTCCAGCCCGAGGCGCCGGGCGGTCTCGGCCACCTGCTCAGCGAGGGCGAGCGATGCCTGCGGATCGACCACGTTCGCCCATCCGACGGAGCAGCTGGCCGCGGCGACCGAGTTCCAAGGCGCGCAGCACGCGATCCCGCGCCGTCGCCGGCATCGGCAGGTCAAGGCCTGCCGCGCTTGTGCTGTGACGCCGGGCGGGAACGGAGCGGGTCATGCGGCCGAGTCTGGATTCGGTCCGGTGGGGCGTCAAGCGATCAACCCAGCAGATGCGCCACGCCAGCGCGTTCCTCTTCCAACTCGGCGAGGGTCTTGTCCATCATCTCGCGCGAGTAATCGTCGATGGCGAGGCCCTGCACGATCTCGTACCGTCCGTTCTCGCAGACCACCGGCACGCCGTACATCACGTCCTTCGGGATGCCGTAGCTGCCGTCCGACGGGATGCCCATGGTCACCCAGCGGCCGTTGCTGCCCAGCACCCAGTCGCGGACGTGGTCGATGGCGGCGTTCGCCGCCGAGGCCGCCGAGGACAGGCCGCGGGCCTCGATGATGGCCGCGCCGCGCTTGGCCACCTTCGGGATGAACTCGGCGCGGTTCCAGTTCTCGTCGTTGATCCGGTCCTTGAGCGCAACCCCACCGGCGGTGGCGAAGCGGTAGTCCGGGTACATGGTCGGGCTGTGGTTGCCCCAGACGACCAGCTTCTCGATGTCACCGACCGGAACAAAGGCCTTGGCGGCCAGCTGCGACAGCGCGCGGTTGTGGTCGAGGCGCAGCATCGCGGTGAAGTTCCTGGCCGGCAGCGAGGGTGCGGACTTCATGGCGATGTAGGCGTTGGTGTTGGCCGGGTTGCCGACCACCAGCACCTTGACGTCGCGCGAGGCCACGGCGTCGAGCGCCCTGCCCTGCACGGTGAAGATCTCGGCGTTCTTGAGCAGCAGGTCCTTGCGCTCCATGCCCGGGCCGCGCGGCATGGCGCCGACCAGCAGGGCGACGTCGGCGTCCTTGAAGGCGACCGTCGGGTCGGCCGTGCCGACCACGCCGGCGAGCAGCGGGAAGGCGCAGTCCTCGAGCTCCATGATCACGCCCTTCAGCGCGGCCTGGGCCTTCTCCATCGGCAGCTCGAGCAGCTGCAGGATGACCGGCTGGTCACGGCCGAGCATCTCGCCCGAGGCGATGCGGAACAGCAGCGAGTAACCGATCTGGCCGGCGGCTCCGGTGACGGCGACGCGGACGGGCTTCTTCATGGGGCGGGCTCCGGTTGGACGTTGGATCGAATCGTGGGGAAGGCCCGGCCTCGCGGGGCCGAGCGGGAACACATCACGCCAGCGCGGCGAAGAAGGCCTGGATGCGGCGCAGGCCCTCCTTCAGCTGCACGTCGGGGCAGGTGTAGCTGATGCGCAAAGCACTCGGTTCGCCGAAGGCCGAGCCCGGCACGCAGGCCACCCCTTCGGCTTCCAGCAGCCGATTGCAGAAATCGACGTCGTTGGCGATCGCCTTGCCACCGTGCGACTTGCCGAAGGCGACGCTGATGTCCGGGAAGACGTAGAACGCCCCCTGCGGCCGCGGGCAGCGCACGCCGGGGATCTCCGCAAGGGCCGCGAGCACGATGTCGCGCTTGGCCTCGAACTCGCGGCACTTCTGCCGCGGCACGTCCTGCGGGCCAGACAACGCAGCCACGGCGGCGGCGGTGACCACTTCCGGCAGGTTGGTGATGTGGTTGGAATTGAGCGTGGTGATGGCCTGCGCGATGGCCTCGGGGCCGGCCATCAGGCCGACGCGCCAGCCCGGCATGCCGTAGGTCTTCGACAGCGAGTCGATGAACACGGTGCGCTCGCGCAGCTCCGGACGGAAGTTGACGAGGTTGTGGTAGCCCAAGCCGTCGAACACCAGCGTGTTGTAGATGTCGTCGCTGAGTATCCAGGTGTCCGGGTGCTTCGCGAAGACCTCGGCCAGCGCGGCGATCTCGTCCTTCGAATACACCATGCCCGTCGGGTTGGACGGGTTGTTGAACAGGTAGACCTTGGGCTTCTGCGCCAGGGCTTCGTCGAGCTGGGCCGGCGTGATCTTGTAGTCCTGCGCGGCCGGGGCCGGCAGCAGCAGGATCTTCGCACCGACGATGTCGGCGATGTCGACGTAGGTCGTCCAGTACGGCGTGGCAAACGCAATGGTGTCGCCTGGGTCGAGCAGGGCTTCGGCGAGGTTGTACAGCAGGTGCTTGGCGCCGACGCCGGTGGCGCAGTGCTTGCGCGTGTAGCCGGCGAGGCCGAGGCGGCCCATGTGGGCGATGAAGGCATCCAGCAGCGCGTCGGCGCCGCGGTTGCTGCCGTACTGGCCGCTGTCCTTGGCCAGCGCCTCGCGGGCGGCGGCGTAGACGTGTTCGCCGGGCAGGAAGTTCGGCACGCCGATCGAGAAGTTGATGATGTCGCGGCCTGCGGCCTTGAGGGCTTTCGCCTTCTCCGCCACCGCCATGATGGCGCTCGGCTTGGCGTGGCCCATTCGACGGCTCAACTGCGGCATCGGGATCCCCTCGGCGGTGGCGGCAGGGCCGGGATTCTAGCACCGGCCCCGCCCGCGGGACTCAGCGCTGGGCCTCGTCCAGCACCCTGTTCCACTCGGCCACGCGCTCGGCCCTGGCGGCCAGCACGGCGTCGACGTCGCCTTCGAGGGTGATTTTCTCGATGCCGTCGCCGGTCTTGATGCTGTCGACGACCTCCTGGCCGGAGAGCACCTTGCCGAACACGGTGTGCTTGCCGTCCAGCCACGGGCAGGGGACGTGGGTGATGAAGAACTGGCTGCCGTTGGTGCGCGGACCGGCATTGGCCATCGACAGCACACCGCGCTCGTGGGAGAGGCCGGTGCCGACCTCGTCCTCGAAGCGGTAGCCCGGGCCGCCGCGGCCGCTGCCCTCGGGGCAGCCGCCCTGGACCATGAAGTCGGCGATGACGCGGTGGAAGTTCAGCCCGTCGTAGTACTTGCGGCGCACCAGGTTGACGAAATTCGCCACCGTCAGCGGCGCCTGCTCGGCGTGCAGGGCGACCTGGATCGGGCCGCGGGCGGTGTGGAAGGTGGCGGTGACGGTGCTCATGGGCGCTCCGGCGTGCGGGAAAGGGCGGGCAGTGTACCCCGCCGCGGAACCGTTAACGCCCCGTCAAACCAGCCCGGTATACTTCCGGGTTTCCCTCCGACCGAGCCCCGGGCGCCCCACGGCGCCGCCGCCCCATGTCCATCCAGAACCTGCGCAACATCGCCATCGTCGCCCACGTCGACCACGGCAAGACCACCCTCGTCGATTGCCTGCTGAAGCAGTCCGGCACCCTCAACGAGCGCACCGTGCTGGCCGAGCGCGTGATGGACAGCAACGACCAGGAGAAGGAGCGCGGCATCACCATCCTGGCCAAGAACACCGCCATCACCTGGCGCGGCAACCGCATCAACATCGTCGACACCCCGGGCCACGCCGACTTCGGCGGCGAGGTCGAGCGCGTGCTGTCGATGGTGGACTCGGTGCTGATCCTGGTCGACGCGATGGATGGCCCGATGCCGCAGACGCGCTTCGTGACGCAGAAGGCCTTCGCGATGGGCTTCCGCCCGATCGTCGTGGTCAACAAGATCGACCGCCCCGGCGCACGCCCGGACTGGGTGATCGACCAGGTGTTCGACCTGTTCGACAAGCTCGGCGCCACCAACGAGCAGCTCGACTTCCCGATCGTCTACGCCTCGGCCCTGCACGGCTATGCCAGCCTCGACGACCAGGCCCGCGAAGGCGACATGACCCCGCTGTACGAGGCGATCATGAAGCACGTGCCACCGCCGCCGGTGGCCAGCGACGGCCCGTTCCAGATGCGTATCTCGCAGCTGGACTACAACAACTTCGTGGGCGTGATCGGCATCGGCCGCATCCAGCGCGGCACCCTGAAGAAGAACATGCCGGTCACGGTGATCGGCCGCGACGGCAAGAAGCGCAACGGCAAGGTGATGCAGGTGCTCGGCTTCATGGGCCTCGAGCGCATCGAGCAGGAAAGCGCGGAGGCCGGCGACATCGTCGCCATCTCGGGCATCCAGGACCTGACCATCTCCGACACCGTGTGCTCGATCGACATGCCGGAGGCGCTGCCGGCGCTGACGGTCGACGAGCCGACCATCTCGATGACCTTCCAGGTCAACAACTCGCCCTTCGCCGGCCACAAGGAGCTCTCCGGCGGCAAGTTCCTGACCAGCCGCCAGATCAAGGACCGTCTCGAACGCGAGGCCGTGCACAACGTCGCGCTGAAGGTCGAGCAGCTCGAGGACGCCGACAAGTTCCTCGTCTCCGGCCGCGGCGAACTGCACCTCTCGGTGTTGATCGAGACCATGCGCCGCGAGGGCTTCGAACTCGCCGTCTCGCGTCCCGAGGTCATCATCAAGGAAATCGACGGCCAGCTGATGGAGCCGATCGAGCAGCTGGTGGTCGACGTCGAGGAAGCCCACCAGGGCGGCGTGATGGAGAAGCTCGGCATGCGCAAGGCGCAGCTCCGCAACATGGAGCCCGACGGCAAGGGCCGCGTGCGCCTCGACTACATGATCCCGGCGCGTGGCCTGATCGGCTTCCAGAACGAGTTCCGCACGCTGACGCAGGGCTCGGGACTGCTGTTCCACGTCTTCGACCACTACGGCCCGAAGGAAGCCGGCCAGATCGCCAAGCGCCAGAACGGCGTGATGATCGCCAACGCCCCGGGCCCGACGCCGGCCTACGCGCTGGGCCCGCTGCAGGAGCGCGGCAAGCTGTTCGCCGCCGAAGGCGACCAGGTCTACGAGGGCCAGCTGGTCGGCATCCACTCCAAGGACAACGACCTGACGGTGAACGCCATCCGCACCAAGCCGCTCACCAACATGCGCGCCTCGGGCAAGGACGACGCCATCCAGCTCACCCCGCCGATCAAGTTCACGCTGGAGCAGGCGCTGGACTTCATCGACGACGACGAGCTGGTCGAGATCACGCCGAAGGAAATCCGCCTGCGCAAGAAGCTGCTGACCGAGAGCGACCGCAAGCGCGCCTCCCGCGCCTGAGCCTGGCCCAGGATCGGAGCGCGCCCGGGATCGGGATCGGCAAGGCGAACCTGTCGGCGAGTCGGGCCCTCGTAGGGGCGAGCCTGTCGGCGAATCGGACCGGGTTCGTGCTGGCGAGCCTGTCGGCGAATCGGACCGGGTTCGTGCTGGCGAGCCTGTCGGCGGATCGGATCGGCCTCTCGCAAGGGCGAGCCTGTCGGCGGATCGGGCCACCTGCTTCCCGCGCGATCGCCCATCCATGGGCTCACGCGCGGCGCTCGGCTCCTGCCTCGCTGCC
>Ga0208370_100056_pt1 | contig 40172 bp, 40 predicted proteins | sample Subbio12Jun_QV11_FD_184822 | JGI IMG/M metagenome (GOLD analysis project Ga0208370, IMG submission 184822) | Serpentinite rock and fluid subsurface biosphere microbial communities from McLaughlin Reserve, California, USA -CR12Jun_QV11 (SPAdes) | ecosystem: Environmental > Terrestrial > Deep...
GGCGGGCGAGCCGCGGCGGCGAGGGCCGACCTGCAGCAGCGAGGCAGGAGCCGAGCGCCGCGCGTGAGGGCAGGACGCCCGATCGCGCGGGAAGCAGGTGGCCCGATCCGCCGACAGGCTCGCCAGCCCAAACCCGATCCGATCCGCCGACAGCCCCCCTCCCGGCGATGCGACCTCAGCGCACGCCGAGGCCGGGAATGGCACCGACCTGCTCGGGATCGAAACCGGCCGCCTGGGCGAAGTGCCGGCCGCGCTCGGCGTAGTCGCGGTAGCGCGGGAAGCTCGGCGCGCCGGGGGACAGCAGCACGGTGCCGCGGCTGCCGAGCGACTCCTGCGCGAAACGCACCGCTTCCTCCATCGAGGTCGATTCGCGCAGCACGAACCGGGTCGCGGTGGCGATGGACTTCAGGCGCTCGAAGATGGCCGGGCCGTTCTGGCCCATGGTGATCACCGCGCCGGGCGCGTCGGCGGCAATGCGTTCGGCGAACACGCCCCAGTCGAGCCCGCGGTCATAGCCGCCGACGAGGATCGCCGTGCCCTTGCCGGGGTACCAATCGAGGGCCGCGATCGAGGCCATCGGCGTGGTGCTGATCGAATCGTTGACGTAGACGAGGCCGTCCTTCTCGCCGATCCGCTGCAGGCGGTGCGGCAGGGGTTGGAAGTCCACCACCCGCTCCACCAGCGGCAGCGGGTCGAGCCCCAGCGCCTCGACCGCGGCCAGGGCGGCGCAGAGGTTTTCCCAGTTGTGGCGGCCGGGCAGCGGCAGGAACTTCACGTCGATCACGGCGCGGCCGCCGCGCAGGATCCAGCGGTCGCGCACGTGCCAACCGTCCTCGGTGTTGAACCAAGCAACGCGCTGGCCGCGGGCGGCGAGTGCCGCGCCGACCTCGCGCAGGCGCGCGTCGGCGCCGTTGAGCAGGGCGATGCCGGGCCGCGCGTCGGTGACCAGCTTCAGCTTGTCGGCGAAGTAGCGCGCCTCCGAGCCATGCCAGTCGAGGTGCTCGGGGAACAGGTTGAGCACCACCGCCACCTCCGGCCGCACCGCGTCCGCGGTCTGGTAGCTGGAGAGTTCGATCGCCCAGGCGTCCGGCGGCGGCTGCACGTCGAGCAGTTCCAGCAGCGGCAGCCCGATGTTCCCGGCCAGCGCGGTGCGCTCGCCGGCGGCGCGCAGCAGGAAGGCAATCAGCGCGGTGACCGTGCTCTTGCCCTTGGTGCCGGTGACGCAGACGGTGTGTGCGCCGGCGTTCTCGGCGAACCAGATCGCCGTGCCGCTGGTGAAGCGCACGCCGTGGAGCTCGGCATCGACCTTGGGCGAGGCGTAGGCGCTGATGCCCGGCGACTTGACGATGACCTCGAAGGCCGAGAGCGCCGCGGCATCGGCGTCGGTACGGATCGCCAGCGTCGGGTCTTCCTGCGCCCGCAGCTCGGCCACTTCGTCGTCCTTGCAGAACACCGTCAGCGGACGCCCGGGCAGGCGCCAGCGCAGGGCCGCGAGCGCGGCGCGGCCTTCGCGGCCGTAGCCCCAGATCGCGACCTTCTTGCCGTCAAGCTCCGAAATGCGCACGCAGGACCTCCATCCGTGCCGTGCCGAGGCCGTGTTCGCCCTGCGGCACGAGCAGCGGGTCGAGCCGCAGGGTAGCCGGATCGAGCAGCGGCTGCTGCGTCGCCGCGAAGCGGGCGACCAGCGCATCCTCGCGCCAGGCCGGGCTGGCGGCCAGTGCCGCCATCGCCGCCCGCGACTCGCGGCCCTCGCCCACGCACTCGAAGGGCTTGTGGCCCTCGATTTCGAGCAGGGCGTCGTACTCCGGTGCCAGTGAAGCATCGTCGAGCAGGTTGCGCCCGAAGATGGCAAGCAGGCGAGGCTTCGGCATGAACGGCGCAAGGGCGAGGAAAACGAAATGACACTTCGGGCAGGCACCGCACCAGCGCTGCGTGGGCTTTTGCCCAAGCAGGTGGAAGTTGCGGTTGCAGCTGGAGAAATGCGCGTCGTAGTGCTCGAGCCGCGCGAACTGCCGGGCCACGGCCAGCTCCGAGAACGGCCGCAACAGCGAGACGTAGTCGAAATCCGCGGCCACCTGCGCGCGGACGATCGCGGCGAAGTCGCGCTCGAAGGCCCAGCCCTTCGACCACTGGTGGTTCACCTCGCCGGTGCCCGGGATCAGGCTGCCGTAGCTCGCCGAATGTTCGTTCGAGAACACCACGCTGCCGTGGCCGGTGAGCAGGGCGGCGAGCACGAGGATCGCCGAATTCACCGCCGTCACCGGGATGTGGCCGTTCAGCGCGCCCTCGCGGTTGAAGGCGAACAGCTCCGGCGCCAAAGCACGGCCGATGTTGAGCTGGGCGAGGCCGGTGCGCCCGGCGCAGGCGCGGATCAGCGGCGAGCTGCCGATCCAGGCCACCGTCGGGGACATGCCGAGGGCTCGCAGGGCCTCGATCGAGACCAGCGAATCCTTGCCGCCGCCGATCGCGACCAGGGCGCGGAAGGGCCAGGGATCGGACCCGCCTCCCGAAACCGCCGCCCGGCGGTCGAGGTCGGGACCCAGGCCGAGGGCCGGGGCCGCCGGCCAGCGACCGAAGCCAAGGGCCGGGGCCGCCGGCCGCGCCGCGCCGCCGCGCGGCCAGACGAGATACCCACGCAGGTCAAGGCCGTTGCGGTAGGCGAATTCGCCCAAGCCGTTCTCGTAGACGCTGGCGATGAAATCCGCCGTCGCGTCGTCGAGTGGTCCTTCGGGACACTCGATGGCCGCTGGTGCCGCGGCCTTGTAGTAGCTCACACCGGCGACAAGGTGCAGCAGGCGCAGCGCGGCCTCGACCGCGCTCGCCTTCGCCGCATCGAAATCGGCCGAACCCGGCTGCACCGCGGTGAACGGCGCGCCGGGGACGGTGATGCGCTCGACCAGCTCCGGGCTCGTCGTGCCGTCGTGGTTCACGAAGGCGTAGCCGAGTGCCGCCTCGCCGGTGGCGGGCTCGAAGCGTTTCGAGGTGAAGCGGAAGGCGCGGATCGCCGCGCGGTCGAAGGTCCAGCTCATTCCAGGATCTCCTCGGCGGGCAGGGCGCGCAGGTTGTAGCGGCTGGCCATCACCATGCCGTAGGCGCCGGCGTCGGCCAGCAGCACCACGTCGCCTTCGGCCGTCGCGTCCGGCAGCCGGCGGCGGCGGCCCAGCACGTCGCCGGTCTCGCAGATGGGTCCCACCACTTCCGCCGGCTCGCCGGGCGCGTCGTCGAGCCGCGTGAGGTTCACGATGCCGTGCCAGGCGTTGTAGAGCGCCGGCCGCAGCAGGGCGTTCATGCCGGCGTCGAGGCCGACGCGGCGCACGCCCTGCTTGTGCATGGTCGAGGTGACGCGGGTCAGCAGCACGCCGGCCTCGGCGACGAGGAAGCGCCCGGGTTCGATCCACAGGGCGTACTGCGGGAACACCGCCTTCATCTCGGCCAGCATCGCGCCGAAGGCCACGAGATCGAAGGGATCGGCGTCCGGCTGGTAGGGGATGCCGATGCCGCCGCCGACGTCGATGCGCTCGACGGTGCCGATGGCGTCGGCCACCGAGGCGAGCCGCGCATAGACCTCGCGCCAGTGGTTGGCGTCGAAGATGCCGCTGCCGATGTGGGCGTGCAGGCCGGTGACGCGGGCACCCAGCGCCTTCGCCGCTGTCGCCGCCGCCGGTGCGTCGTCGAGCGGCAGGCCGAACTTGGCTTCACGGCCGCCGGTCCTGACCTTGTCGTGGTGGCCGGAGCCGAAGCCCGGATCGACGCGCAGGGTGAGCTCGCGGCCGCGGAACACTTCGGGCCACTCGGCCAGCAGCGCGGCATTGTCGAGCGTGACATGCACGCCGAGGGCGAAGGCGCGCTCGAACTCGATACGTGGCGCGAAGCTCGGGGTGAACAGCACGCGCCGAGGGTCGAGGCCGGGCAACGTCGCCAGCACGTGCTCGACCTCGGCCAGCGAGACGCACTCGAAGCCGAGGCCCTCCGCCTCCAGCGCCTTGAGGATGGCCGGATGCGGATTGGCCTTCAGCGCGTAGTGCGCGCGGTCCACCGCGGCCAGCGCCTTCAGCTGCCGGGCACGCTCGCGCACGGTGGGCAGGTGATAGGCGTAGGTCGGCGTGCCGCGCTCGGCCAAAGCGATCAGCCGCGCGCACTCGGCCTGCCACCACGTGGCGCGCGGCGGACGCGGTGCGCCCAGCTCGCGCCAGCTCGGCCCGAACACCGCCGCCTCGTCGACCGGCATCGCGTTGGAGGCGATCAGCAGCGCGTGCAGGGTCGACAGCAGGCCTTCGGCCAGCGCCTCGTCGACGACGAAGGTCAGGTTCAGGTCGTTCGAGCTCTGCGAGATCAGGTGCACGCGCTCGCGGCCGAAGGTGGCCAGCACCTCGGTGAGCCGGTGCAGGCGCGAGCGCATGCCGCGGCCCACCAGGGTGATCGCTGCGCAGGGCGCGATCACCTTGACCCGGCAGATGCGCTCGAGGTCGCGGCACAGCGCTTCCAGCACATTGGTGCTGACCAGGTTGTCGCTGGGGTCGAGCGAGACGGTGACATTGGTCTCCGAGGAGCCGATCAGGTCGACCGAGAGGCCGTGCGCCTTGAAGCAGCCGAAGACCTCGGCGAGGAAGCCGACCTGCTGCCACATGCCGATGGTCTCCATCGACACCAGCACGATGCCGCGCCGGGCGCTGATCGCCTTGACGCCCGCCACGGTGGCCGCCTGCCCGTCGATGACCGTGCCGGCGAGATCGGGATGCTCGGTGTCGCGGATCCACATCGGCACGCCGGCCTCGCGGCAGGGTGTCAGGCAGCGCGGGTGCAGCACTTTCGCGCCAGTGGTCGCGATCTCCTGCGCCTCGGCGAAATCGAGGCGCGAGAGCAAACGCGCGTCCGGCACCTGCCGCGGGTTGGCGCTGAACATGCCCGGCACGTCGGTCCAGATCTCCACCCGCCGCGCCTTCAGCAGGGCGCCGAAGTACGCAGCCGAGGTGTCGGAACCGCCGCGGCCGAGGATGGCGGTGCCGCCGTCGCGATGGCGAGCGATGAAACCCTGGGTGATGGCGAAGCGTTCCGGCCGGGTGAGCAGGCGCTCGCGCGCCACCGGGTCCATGAAGTCGCAGGACACCGAAAGGCGCTGCGCCCAGGCGCTGGCATTGGGCTGCTCGATGGCGCGCATCGATTCGCGCGCGTCCCACCAGGCGAGGTCCATGCCCTGTGTGCGCAGGTAGGCCACGCCGAGCGTCGAACTCAGCAGCTCGCCCTGGGCCAGCAGTTCGGCCTGCCAACCGAGGTCGGCCGAGGGCACGCGCGGATCCTCGGCGAGGGCACGCAGGGCGGCGAAGCGCTCGCCCAGCAGCGCGTCGGGATCGAGGCCGAGTTCGGCGCAGAAGGCGGCATGCCGCTCGACGAGCGCCTCGGCCTGGGCATGGAGGCCGGGCATGTCCCGATGCCCGTCGATCATGGCCTGCAGGGCGTTGGTGACGCCCGACAGCGCCGACACCACCACCAGCACGCGCGCGCCCTCCTCGTCGGCGCGGCGGCGCATGAGCGCCCCGATCGTGTCCCAGCGCGATTTCCTCGACACGCTGGTGCCCCCGAACTTCAGGACGATCCAGTCGTGGGCGAAGGCGGGGACGGGGCGGTTCATCGGGGTCGGCACCTCGCAAGGCCGGGGCATGGAAAAAGCAATGCCGCCAGACGCGGCGGCATGGCCAAGGATAGCGCGCCGCCCCGCGGGCCGCGCCGCCCCGGCTTGTGGCCGGGCCGGCACGGGCGGGACACTGCCGGCATGCCCACGATCCCGACCCCCGCCGCGATGGCCGAATCGCACCCGCTCCCCTTCCTCCAGCTCGATGTGTTCGCCGACGCGCCCGGCCTCGGCAACCCGCTCGCCGTCGTGCTCGACGCCGACGTCCTCGACGCTGCCCGCATGCAGGCGCTGGCGGCCTGGCTCAATCTTTCCGAGACCACCTTCGTGCTGCGCCCGACGCAGCCCGGCGCCGACTACCGCCTGCGCATCTTCACCCCGCGCCGGGAACTGCCCTTCGCCGGGCATCCGAGCGTCGGCACCGCGCACGCAGTGCTGGAGCGCGGCCTCGTCACGGCGCGACCCGGCGCCGACGCCGAGGGCCCGCGCCGTCTCGTGCAGGAATGCGCGGCCGGCCTGCTGCCGCTGCGCGTCGCCGACGAAGGTGGGGCGCGCGTGGTCCATGTCCGCGCCCCGCGCGGGGTGGAGTGCTCCGCCGATCCTGCGCCGGTGCTGGCGAGCCTGGGGATCGCCGGGGCCGGTGCGGCGGAAGGGCTGCGGGCCGCCTCCCGGAGACTCCTTCGTCCGGCCCTGATCGACAACGGCCCGCGCTGGTGGTGCGTCGAACTCGCCGACGAGGCCACGGTGCGCGGGCTCGCCCCCGACCTCGCGGCGATGGCCGCCGCCAACCGCGCCGACGGCAGCATCGGTGTCGCGGTGTTCGCGCAGTGCCCCGCGGAGTCCGTGCGGGAAGGCGCGGGCCGCGCCGGCAACGCTCGCCACGCCCTGGTGGTGCGCGCCTTCGTGCCGGCCGACGGCATCCCCGAGGACCCGGTGACCGGCAGCGCCAACGCCGCCATCGCCGCCTGGCTGCACGCCAACGGCGCCCTGCCGGCGCCGCGCTTCCGCGCCTCGCAGGGGCGCGAACTCGGCCGCGACGGCGTGGTGGACATCGAGGTCGATGCCGACGGTGAGGTCTGGATCGGCGGGCGGACGCAAACCGTCGTCGAGGGCGTGCTGGCATGGTGACCCCGCACACCGCCACGCCCGCGGCGAGCGGCCCGCGCCGCGCCCGCCGCTTCCGGCACGTCGATGTGTTCGCCGACCGCCCCGGCGCCGGCAACCCGCTCGCCGTGGTGCTCGACGCCGAGGGCCTCGATGCGGCCACCATGCAGCGCATCGCCGCCTGGACGAACGTCATCGAGACCTGCTTCGTGCTGCCGCCGACGACGGCGGACGCCAGCTACCGCGTGCGCATCTTCACGCCGACGCGGGAACTGCCCTTCGCCGGCCATCCGAGCGTGGGCACCGCCCATGCCGTGCTGGCGGCCGGGCTCGCCACGCCGCGGCCGGTGGCGGACGGCACCGGGCAATTGGTGCAGGAATGCGGCGCCGGGCTGCTGCCGGTACGGATCGAGGGCGAAGGCGCGGCGCGCACCCTGTTCGTGCAGGCACCGCCGGTGGCGGTGCTGGCCCGTCTCGATCGCGGCGAATCGGCGCTCGCCGCGCTGCTCGGCGACCGGCTCGCCGGGGCCGGCGGGGCCGTCATCGACGGCGGCCGCCGCTGGTGCGTGGCCGAGCTGCGCGACGAGGCGGCGGTGCGCGGCTGGGCGCCGGATTTCGCCGGCATCGCCGCCCTCGTCGGGCCGCCGGAGGCGATCGGGCTGGCGCTGTTCGCCCGCACGCCGGGCCGCGACCACGCCCTCGTGGTACGCGCCCTGATGCCGCAGGGCGGCGGCTACGAGGACCCCGCCTCGGGCGCGGCCAATGCCGCGCTGGCAGGCTACCTGCAAGCCACCGGGCAGGCCACCGACCTCGGGGCGCGCTACACCGTGAGCCAGGGCCGCGAGGTCGGCCGCGACGCCCGCCTCGTGCTGCTGCACGCGGCCGGCCGCACCTGGGTCGGCGGCCGCTGCCACGATGTGGTGCAGGGCCGGCTCCGCTGGTAGCGCCGGCCCTGCCGGTGGGTCCGCCGCGGCGGGCCGTCAGAACTCCGGCTGCACGTCCACCCGCACCCGCAGCGTGCGGCCGGGGTGGTGGGCGGTACGGGTGCTGAAGGTGTGGCCGGCGTACTCGTAGGTGACGTGGTAGCCGACCACGCGGTCGGCGCGGCGGCCGCGCTCGACGCTGCGGCAGCGCTGCTCGTAGCGGACGCTCTCGCGCTCGATCACCCGGCCGCCGTGGGCGTGGGCGGGATGCGTCCAATCGCCATGGCGGCGGTAGCTGTCGCGGGCGATGGCGCTGCCGAGCAGGGCGCCGGCCACGGTGGCGGCGCGCTGGCCGTCGCCGTCGCCGATCTGGTGGCCGACCGCGGCACCGACGATGCCGCCCAGCACCTGTCCGGTGCTCGGGCCGATGCCGCCGTGGTGGCGCTCGGGGAAGTGGCCGCCGGGGTGGTACTCGCGATGGACGTAGCGCACCGGCTCCTGCCAGCACTCCTCGCGCCAGCGCGGGCCGCCGCGCGCGAAGATCGGCTCGGCGCTCAGCACGCGGGCGGTGCCCCAGCGCGGGCCGTCGTCGAAGTGGCGGTCGTGGTGCCCGTCCCAGGACCGGGCCGGGGCGGCGCCGGCAGCGGTGGCGAGGGCAAGGGCCAGGGGAATCAGGAGGGCATGGCGGGTCATCGGGGCGCTCCGGCCGCGGGATTGCGGCTCTGGGCACAGGCTCGGCCGGCGGGCATCAACCGGCGCTTAATCCGGCACCGCCGCGTGCCGGCGTTCAGCGTGGCGCCAGCCCACCGCCCCTCCGGAAGTCGACGGGTACCGGCCGGCGGCAGGCTTGACGCTGCCGCGGCCGCGGCGGAGGCTGGTGCCCCGCGATCCCCTGCCCGCCCCCCGTGCCGAAGGAGCCGCTCCATGGCCCACCGCAGTGAGCAGATCCGCAACCTCGCCCTGGTCGGGCCCTCTGGCGCCGGCAAGACCACCCTGTTCGAGGCCCTGCTGCTGCGCGCCGGGCGCATCGGGCAAGCCGGCAGCGTCGAGCGCGGCAACACGGTGTCCGACTTCGACCCGATCGAGAAGCAGCGCGGCCATTCGCTGGGGCTGGCGGTCAGCCACGTCGAGCACGGCGGCCTGCACCTCAACCTGCTCGACACGCCCGGCATGGCCGACTTCCGCGGCCCGGCCCTGTGCGCGCTGGCCGCGGTCGAAACCGCCTGCATCGTGGTCCCGGCCACGCAGGGCGTCGACCACGGCACCCGCCGGATGATGGACTACGCCCGCTCGCGCAACCTCGCCCGCGTGCTGGTGGTCAACAAGATCGACGCCGAGGGCTTCGACCCCGGCCGCCTGCTCGACGAGCTGCGCGCGGCCTTCGGCAGCGAGTGCCTGCCGCTCAACCTGCCCGCCGACGGCGGCCGGCGCGTCATCGACTGCCTGCAGAACCGCGAGGGTGGCTCCGACCTCGGCGCGGTCGCCGACTGGCACCGGCGGATCGTCGACCAGGTGGTCGAGATCAACGAGTCGGTGATGGGCCACTATCTCGACGTCGGCGAGGACGGCCTCGACGGCGAGGAACTGCATGCCGCCTTCGAGCAATGCCTGCGCGAGGGCCACCTGGTGCCGGTCTGCTTCGTCTCGGCGCGCAGCGGGGCCGGCACCGCCGAGTTCCTCGACCTGGTGGAACGCTGGTTCCCGCATCCCGGCGAGGCCAACCCGCCGCCCTTCGTGCGCGGCCAGGGCGAGGACGCCAGCCCGGTGCCCTGCGCGCCGGACCCGGCGGCGCACGTCATCGCCGACGTGTTCCAGATCAACCACGACCCCTTCGCCGGCAAGCTCGCCCTGCTGCGCGTGTTCCAGGGCACGTTGCGGCGCGACGCCCAGCTGTTCGTCGACGATGCCAGGAAGCCGGTGCGCATCGCCCACCTGTTCCGCCTGCACGGCGCCGAACGGCGCGAGGTGGCCGAGGCGGTGCCCGGAGACATCGTCGCGGTCGCCAAGATCGAGGAATTGCATTTCGACGCGGTGCTGCACGACTCCCACGACGAGGACGGCATCCACCTCGCCCCGCTGCCGTTCCCGAAGCCGATGTTCGGGCTGGCGGTCGAGGCGGCGAGCCGCGGCCAGGAGCAGAAGCTCGCGGTGGCGCTGGCCAAGCTCGCCGACGAGGACCCCTGCTTCCAGGTCGAGCAGGCCGCCGACACCCACGAGACGGTGATTCGCGGCCTCTCCGAGCTGCACCTGCGGATCCAGCTGCAGCGGCTGGCCGAACGCTTCCAGGTCGAGGTGGCGACCCGCCCGCCGAAGGTGCCCTTCCGCGAGACGGTGGGCCGCGCCGCCGAGGGCCACCACCGCCACAAGAAGCAGACCGGCGGCGCCGGCCAGTTCGGCGAGGTGCTGCTGCGGGTCGAGCCGCTGCCGCGCGGCCAGGGCTTCGCCTTCGTCAACGCGGTCAAGGGCGGCACCATCCCCGGCCAGTTCCTGCCGGCGGTCGAGAAGGGCGTGCGCCAGGCCCTGGCCCAGGGAGCGCTCGCCGGCTTCCCCCTGCAGGACCTGCGGGTGGTGGTGCTGGACGGCAAGCACCACAGCGTCGACAGCAAGGAGATCGCCTTCGTCACCGCCGGCCGCAAGGCCTTCCTCGACGCCGTCGCCAAGGCCGGGCCGCAGCTGCTGGAACCGGTCGTCGAACTGGCGGTGACGGTGCCGGCCGACGCCATGGGCGACCTCACCGGCGCGCTGGCGTCCAAGCGCGCCCGCATCCACGGCAGCGAGACCGGCCGTGGCGGCGAGGCGGTGGTCCGCGCCCACCTGCCGATGGCCGAACTCGACGGCTTCCCGGCCGAACTGAAGGCGCTGACCCAGGGCCGCGGCCGCTACGACCTCGAGTTCAGCCACTACGACGTGGCCCCGCCGGCCTTGCAGGCGCGGCTGGCCGCGGCCTGGAAACCCCGCGCCGAGGAGGATTGACGCCGGGCCGGGCGAGGCCCGGCTATGCTCGGCGCTCCCGACCCCACCCGCGCCCGCCGCCGCCATGCGCCCACCGCTCCGCCGCCTGCTCGCCCTCGCCCTCGCCGGCCTGCTGCCCGCCGCCGCCCTCGCCCAGGCGACGCAGGCCCCGGCCACCCTCGTCCGCGCCGAGCGCGTGGTCGCCGACCCGGCCACCGGCCGCGCCGCGCCCGCCACCCTCGTCGTGCGCGGCGGCCGCATCGAGGCCGTGCTGCCCGGCGCCGATGCCGTGTTCACCCCAGGGCCGGGCGAGCCGGCGCCGCGCGAGCTGCATTTCCGCGACCCCGGCTACACCCTCATCCCCGGCCTGATCGACAGCCACGTCCACCTCACCGGCAACCCGGCGCGGCCGTTCTGGGCGGTGACGGTGACCACGCCCGAGCGCGCCACCGCCACCGGCGTGGCCAATGCCCTGCGCACCCTGCGCGCCGGCTTCACCACGGTGCGCGACCTCGGCGCGCCGGCGCAGGCGGCCTACGCCCTGCGCGATGCCATCGCCGCCGGCGAGGTGCCGGGACCGCGCATCCTCGCCGCCGGCCGCATGGTCTCGATCGTCGGCGGCCACGCCGATCTGACCGGCTTCCGGCCCGAGGTGATCGAGGCGCTCAACGCCCGCAACACCTGCACTGGGCCGGTCGAATGCGCCAAGCGCGTGCGCGAGCTGTCGCAGGCCGGTGCCGACGTGGTCAAGTTCGCCGCCACCGGCGGGGTGCTCTCGCTGCAGAACCGCGGCCTCGACCAGCACTTCACCGACGAGGAGATGCAGGCCATCGTCCGCACCGCCCACCTGCTCGGCCTGCGGGTGGCGGCGCATGCCCACGGCCCGCGCGGCATCGAGGCGGCGGCGCGGGCCGGCGTCGATTCGATCGAGCACGGCACCTACATCGACGAGGCCGGCGTGCGCGCCATGCAGGCGAGCGGCAGCGTGCTGGTGCCGACCCTCTCGCCGACCATCGCCTACCGCGAGAACCTGCCGCGCGGCGTCTACGCGCCGATCGTCGAGGTCAAGATCCGCAAGCGCCTCGAAGCCACCGGCAAGAACATCGCCGCCGCCCGCCGCGCCGGCCTGACCATCGCCTTCGGCACCGATGCCGGCGTCTCCGAGCACGGCCGAAACGCCGAGGAGATGGGTCTGATGGTGCGCTACGGCGGCATGAACGCGCAGGAGGTGCTGGTCTCGGCGACCCGCACCGCCGCCGAGCTGCTCGGCCTCGAGAACGAGATCGGCCGCCTGGCCCCCGGCTTCTCGGCCGACCTCGTGGTGGTGCGCGGCGACCCGCTCGCCGACGTCGCGGCGATGCAACGCGACCGCATCAGGATGGTGATGGCGCGCGGCACGGTGGTGCCGCTCGCCGATGCCCCGGTGGCCGCCGCCACCCCCTGACCCACGCCCCGCGCCAGGGCCATGCCGATGCCGTCGCTCGACCCCGCCCTCGCCCTGGCCCTCGCCGATTTCCTGCTCGGGTTGCACGCCGCCATCGTCGCCTTCAACGTGGCGATGCCGCCGCTGGTGATCCTCGGGGCCTGGCGCGGCTGGGCCTGGGTGCGGCTGCGCTGGCTGCGCCTGCTGCACCTCGGCTCGATGCTGGTGGTGGCGTTGCAGGCGGCACTTGGCGACCTCTGCTTCCTCACCGTCTGGGAGCACGACCTGCGCGTGCACGCCGGCCAGGGCGGCTACCAGGAGAGCTTCATCGAGACCTGGCTCGCCGAATGGCTGTACGTCGACGCCTCGCTGGCGGTGCTGATCCCGATCTACCTCGGCTGGGCGGCGCTGTCGCTCGCGCTGTGGTGGCTGGTGCCGCCACGCCGGCCGGGGCCGCAGCCGGCCTGAAGCCCCGCGCCCTTCAGCCGCGGGGCGCGCGCCGGCGCTTCGGTTGCAGCAGGGTGCCGGTGCAGCGCGCCGAGCCGCAGTGGCAGGCCCAGAGCCGCTTCAGGGCGGCGCTGTGCGGTTCGTCCAGCACGATGCCGTAGTTGTAGCTCAGCTCCTCGCCGGCGGCGATGTCGCGCAGCGCGTGGATGTGGACCTTGTCCTTGTGCGGGCGGCCCTTGCGGTCCTCGGTCTGCACGGCCTCGCAGTTGGGGTTGCAGCTGTGGTTGATCCAGCGCGCCACGTTGCCGTCGCGGTTGGCGTCGATGACGTACTCGTCGCCGAGGCTGAACAGGAAGGTGTGGCCGGTCTCGTCCTCGTCGCCGTAGTCAGCGTCCACCTCGGCGTGGGTGCGCACCTCGCCCTTGTAGCGGACGATCCTCTCGCCCTTCGCGATCGGGGCGGTGGCGAACACGCCGCTGCCGTGGATGGACGACTGGCGGCGCTCGATCTTCTTCGGCATGGGCGGGGGACGCGGTGGTGAGGGCCGGCTATTCTGGCCACGATGAACGCCGCGAACCAGCCCATGGCCTCCCCGGCCATCCGCCAACGCCGCCACGCCCTCGAGGGCGGCTCCCTGCGGGCGGCGGTGTTCGGCGCCAACGACGGCCTCGTCTCCAACGCCAGCCTGATCCTCGGCATGGTCGGCGCCGGTGCCGCGCAGGACACGGTGCTGACCGCTGGCGTCGCCGGCCTGCTCGCCGGCGCGCTGTCGATGGCCGCCGGCGAGTACGTCTCGATGCGCTCGCAGCGCGAATACTTCGAGAGCCGCATCGCCCGCGCCCGGGCCGACCTCGAGGAATGCCCGAAGTCGGAGATCGAGGCCCTGGCCCTGATCTACGCCGCCCGCGGCATCGCCCCGGCGGAGGCGCGGCGGCTGGCGGCGCAGCTGGTGGCCCACCCGGAGCACGGGCTGGACGTGCTGGCCCGCGAGGTGCTCGGGCTGAACCCGGACGACCTGGGCTCGCCGCCGCGGGCGGCGGCGGCCTCCTTCCTCGCCTTCGCAAGCGGCGCCTCGGTGCCGCTCGTGCCCTTCCTGCTCGGCATCGGGCTGCCCGAAGCCGCCCTCGCCGGCGTGGGGCTCGGCGCGCTCGGCCTGTTCACGGCCGGCGCAGTGGTCGGCCGGCTCTCCGGCCGCCACCCGCTGCGCGGCGGCCTGCGCATGCTGCTGATCGGCGGCGGCGCCGGCGCGCTGGCCTTCGGCATCGGCACCCTGCTGGGCGGCGTCATCGGCTGAAGCCGCGGAATCCCGCAGTTCAAACCTGCTGGTCGAGGGCGTGGTGAAGCAGCACCACGCACTGCGAGGCGAACAGCATCGTGCGCCCCAGCGACAGCGTCCTCGCACCGAGCCGCTCCAGCCCGGCCCGGCTGTTCTTCGGCATCGGGATGTGGTCGGTGAGGAGGAAGCAGGGCCGCGGGCCGAAGGCGTGCCCGGCGACCGGCGCGCCCTTGCGGTCCATCAGGTACAGGGCGTGGTCGACGGCCAACTCGGCGGCGAGGCGCTCGAAGCTCTGCGTGCGCACCTCGAGGCCGGGCTCGACCGCGCGGCGTTCGTCCTTGCCCATGCCGGCCGAGGCCTCGAGCGCCCGGGCGATCTTCGCGAGCCAGGCCTGCTCGTGGAAGCCACCCAACCCGCGGATCGCCGCACCCTCGAAGCGGACCGTGCGCGAGAAATCGGCGGTGCTCTCCAGCACGAGGTAGGCGACCACGTCGTCGCGGTGCGACTGCGCGACGAAGAAGGCGTTCATCAGCGTGTGCGCGAGGATCTCGGCATGCGCCTCGCCACCGACTCCCGCCAGCAGCTTCCGGGGGTCGGTCGGCGCGGCGCGGGCGCGGAGGACGAAGGTACGCATCGGCGGGCTCGTGGGGCGGGCCGGGGATTGTCGCCGCAAAGCCGTGCCCACCCCACGGCGGTTGAGCTCGGCCCCGGGAATCCGTACAATTCCAGTCCTGATTCAGCTCGGGACCGCCCGGGCTCCGGCCAGCCCACCCGCCAGCCCTCCCGAGCGCCGCCCATGCTCCGCGTCACCAGGCTCACCGATTACGCCACCGTGGTGCTCACGGTGCTCGCCGAACAGGCCGAGCGCGTGCACAGCGCGGCCGAGCTGGCCGAGCGCTCGCGGGTCGAGCCGGCCACGGTCGCCAAGGTGCTGAAACTGCTGGCCCAGGCCGGGCTGGTGGAGAGCTTCCGCGGCACCCACGGCGGCTATCGGCTGGCGCGGCCACCGGAACGCATCCCGCTGGCCGCCATCGTCGAGGCGCTGGAGGGCCCGCTCGGCATGACCACCTGCAGTGTCCACGACGGCGAGTGCGGCATCGAATCGCACTGCGGCGTGCGCGCCGGCTGGCAGCGCATCAACGACGTCATCGTCGATGCCCTCGCCCGCACCACCCTGGCCGACATGCTGGCACCGGTGCCGCCACCGGTGCCCGCGAAGAACCCCAAAGCCATCCCGGCCGCGCTGGTCACGCCGACCTGAGCCGCCAAGGAGAGCCACGATGAGTGCCATCCCCCGCATCGATCCCCCCGCCCGGACCGTGGCCCCGAAGCCGCTCGAAGCCGGCGTCGAGGAAGCCCTGAACCGCCGCTACGAGGCCGGTTTCGTCACCGACATCGAGACCGAGAGCCTGCCGCCCGGCCTCTCCGAGGAGGTCGTCCGCGCCATCTCGGCGAAGAAGAACGAGCCGGAATGGATGACCGAGTGGCGCCTGAAGGCTTACCGCCACTGGCTGACGATGACGCCGCCGACCTGGGCCAAGCTGCAGATCGCGCCGATCGACTACCAGGCCATCAGCTACTTCGCCGCGCCAAAGAACGCGCCGAAGTCGCTGGACGAGATCGACCCCAAGCTGCTCGAAGCCTACGACAAGCTCGGCGTGCCCCTGCACGAGCGCGCGCGCCTGGCCGGCATCGCGGTGGATGCGGTGTTCGACTCGGTCTCGGTCGGCACCACCTACAAGGACGAGCTGAAGAAGGCCGGGGTGATCTTCTGCTCGATCAGCGAGGCCCTGCACGAGCACCCGGAGCTGGTGAGGCGTTACCTCGGCTCGGTGGTGCCGGTCGGCGACAACTACTTCGCGGCGCTGAACTCGGCGGTGTTCTCCGACGGCAGCTTCGTGTTCGTGCCGAAGGGCGTGCGCTGCCCGATGGAGCTTTCCACCTACTTCCGCATCAATGCCGGCCATACCGGCCAGTTCGAGCGCACCCTGATCATCTGCGAGGAGAAGGCCTACGTCTCCTACCTCGAGGGCTGCACGGCGCCGATGCGCGACCAGAACCAGCTGCACGCGGCGGTGGTCGAGCTGGTGGCGCTGGACGACGCCGAGATCAAGTACTCGACGGTGCAGAACTGGTACCCCGGCGACGAGAACGGCGTCGGCGGCATCTACAACTTCGTGACCAAGCGCGGCGAGTGCCGCGGCGCCCGCTCGAAGATCAGCTGGACCCAGGTCGAGACCGGCTCCGCCATCACCTGGAAGTACCCGAGCTGCGTGCTGCTCGGCGACGACTCCGTGGGCGAGTTCTACTCGGTGGCCCTCACCCACCACCGCCAGCAGGCCGACACCGGCACCAAGATGGTGCACATCGGCCGGAACACCAGGAGCACCATCGTCTCCAAGGGCATCAGCGCCGGCCGCGGCCAGAACACCTACCGCGGCCTCGTCAAGGTCGAGAAGACGGCGGCCAATGCGCGCAACCACACGCAGTGCGATTCGTTGCTGATCGGCAAGCGCTGCGGCGCGCACACCTTCCCCTACATCGAGGTGAAGAACGCCAGCGCCACCGTCGAACACGAGGCCACCACCTCGAAGATCAGCGACGACCAGCTGTTCTACTGCCGCGCCCGCGGCATCGGCGAGGAGGACGCGGTGAGCCTGATCGTCGACGGCTTCTGCAAGCAGGTCTTCAAGGAGTTGCCGATGGAGTTCGCCGTCGAGGCCAAGAAGCTGCTGGACCTCAGTCTCGAAGGCGCCGTCGGCTGAGCGCCGCCATCCAAGGTCCGCGCCCCGGGCGCGGCATGCCAGGAACACCACCATGCTGAAGATCGACAATCTCCACGTCCGCGCCGGAAACCGCGAGATCCTCAAGGGCCTGAACCTCGAGGTCGCGCCGGGCGAAGTGCACGCCATCATGGGCCCGAACGGCGCCGGCAAGAGCACGCTCGGCCACGTCCTCGCCGGCCGCGAGGGCTACGAGGTCACCGCAGGCTCGGTGACCTACCAGGGCAAGGACCTGCTGGCGCTGGAGCCGGAGGAACGCGCCGCGGAAGGGCTGTTCCTCGCCTTCCAGTACCCGGTCGAGATCCCGGGCGTGAACAACACCTACTTCCTGCGCGCGGCGCTCAACGCCCAGCGCAAGCACCGCGGCGAGCCCGAGATCGACTCGATGGGCTTCCTGAAGCTGGTGCGGCAGAAGCTCTCGGTGCTGCACATCAAGGACGAGCTGCTGAACCGCGCCGTCAATGTCGGCTTCTCCGGCGGCGAGAAGAAGCGCAACGAGATCTTCCAGCTCGCCGTGCTGGAGCCGACCCTCGCCATCCTCGACGAGACCGACTCCGGCCTCGACATCGACGCACTGAAGCTGGTGGCCGAGGGCGTGAACCTGATGCGCTCGCCGGAGCGCAGCTTCCTCGTGGTGACGCACTACCAGCGCCTGCTCGACCACCTCCAGCCGGACGTGGTGCACGTGCTGGCCGAGGGCCGCATCGTCGAGAGCGGCGGCCCGGAGCTGGCCCGCGAACTGGAACAGCACGGCTACGCCTGGGTGAAGGACCGCATCGCGCCGGGGGCCGCGGCATGAGCGTGGCAACGGCCAGCCCACTGGTCGAGGCGCTGGACGCGCAGGCCGACGCGCTGGTCGCGGATTCGGTCGATCCGGCGCTGGCGGGCGTGCGCTCCACCGCCCGCGAGGCGGCGCGTCGCCATGGCCTGCCGACGACACGCAGCGAGCGCTGGAAATACACCCACCTGCGCGCACTGGCCGCACGCCGCTTCGTGGCCCCGGCCGCAGGCGTCGGGGTCGACCCGACGGCCATCGCCGATGTCCCGGCGCCGCGCCTCGTCATCGCCAACGGCCGCTGCGTGCCGGCGCTCTCCGACCTGCACGGCCTGCCCGCGGGCCTGCGCGTGCGCCTGCTCTCGGAGGTGCTGCGGGATGCCCCCGGCGAGGCCGCGGCGTGGCTGGCCACCGACGGCAGCCGCGCCGATGCCGTCTTCCCGCAGTGGAACGGTGCGCTGGCCGGCGAGGGTTTCGTCCTCGAAGTCGAGGCCGGCCTCCGCATCGACACCCCGCTGCACCTCGTCGTGCTCGGCGTCGAGGACGGCGGCGATCGCGCCTTCCACCTGCGCCATCGCCTGGTGCTCGGTGCGGGTGCCACGCTGGCCGTCGTCGAGCATCATCTTGGCGCCGGCGCCCACCGCCACCTGCACAACAGCGTGTTCCGGATCGAGCTCGGCGAGGGGGCGGTGCTGACGCAGGCCCGCGTGCAGCACGAAGCCGACGGCGCCACCCTGATCCAGCACACCCAGGCGAGGCTCGGCGCGGACGCCCACTACCGCCGCCTCGACCTCGAACTCGGCAGCACCCTGTCGCGGCACGAACTCGAGGTCGAACTCGCCGGCGACGGCGCCGTGCTGGAAGCCAACGGCGTGCTGCTCGCCGACGGCCGCCGCCACCTCGACACCCGCCTCGGCATCGAACACCGAGGCCGCGACACCCGCAGCGAGCTCGGTTGGCGCGGCCTCGGCGCGCAGCGTGGCCGGATGGTGTTCCACGGCGGCATCCGGATCGCCGAAGGCGCCGATGGCGCGAACGCGGCGCTGTCGAACAAGAACCTGCTGCTCGACGATGGCGCCGAGATCGATACCCAACCGGTGCTGGTCATCCACGCCGACGACGTGCAGGCCGCGCACGGCGCCACGGTGGGCCGCCTCGACGAAGCCGCGCTGTTCTACCTGCGGACCCGCGGCCTGCCGCTGGCGGAAGCCACGGCGCTGCTGACCGGCGCCTTCCTGCGCGAGCCGCTGGCGGTGCTGGAACCGTCGGGGCTGGAGGCCCTGCTGTCCACCGCGTTGGACGCACGGCTCGCGCTGGCGGCCGGACGGCATGGAGCCGGCAGCCGATGAACGCGACGCTTCCGGCCCGGGACGGGATGGCGGTGGACCCGCGCCCGCCCATCGACTGGGCGGCGGTCCGCGCGCAGTTCCCGATCCTGTCGCGGACCGTGCACGGCAAGCCCCTCGTCTACCTCGATTCGGCCAACACCGGGCAGAAGCCGCAGGCCGTCATCGACGCCGTCGCCGAGTTCAGCGCGAGGCACAACGCCAACGTCAGCCGTGCGGTGCACGCCCTCGGCAGCGAGGCCACCGAGGCCTACGAGGGCGCACGCACGACGCTGGCGCGCTTCCTCAACGTGCACCGCGACGAACTGGTGCTGTGCAGCGGCACGACCTTCGCGCTGAACCTGGTCGCCTATTCGTGGGCCTTGCCGCGGCTGAAACCCGGCGACGCCATCGTGCTCACGCGGATGGAGCACCACGCCAACATCGTGCCCTGGCAGATCGTCGCCGAGCGCACCGGCGCCACGATCAAGGTCGCCGAGCTCACGCCCGAGGGCGAGCTCGACCTCGACGGCCTGTGGCAGCTGCTGACGCCCGAGGTCAGGCTGCTCGCCTTCGCGCACGTGTCGAACGTGCTGGGCACGGTGAACCCGGTGCGCGAGATCTGCCGCGAAGCCGCGAAGCGCGGCATCGTCACCGTGGTCGACGGCTCGCAGGCGGTGCCGCACCGCGCGGTCGACGTCGCCGCGCTGGGCTGCGATTTCTACGCCTTCACCGGCCACAAGATGTGCGGCCCCACCGGCACCGGCGGGCTCTGGGGCCGCCGCGAGCTGCTGGCGCAGATGCCGCCCTTCCTCGGCGGTGGCGAGATGATCCGGGAGGTGCGCTTCGAGGGCACCGTGTTCAACGAGCCGCCGATGCGCTTCGAGGCCGGCACCCCGAACATCGCCGGCCATGTCGGCCTCGGCGCCGCGGCGGAATGGCTCGCCGCGCTGGGCATGGCCAAGGTCGAAGCCCGCGAACAGCAACTGCTCGAACACGCCACCGCGGCGCTTTCCGCCATCCCGGGCCTGCGGATCCTCGGCAGCGCGCGCGAGAAGGCCGCGGTGATCTCCTTCGCCATCGAGGGCGCGCACGCGCACGATCTTGCCACCCTGCTCGACCTCGAGGGCATCGCGGTGCGCTCCGGCCAGCACTGCGCGCATCCGCTGCTGGCGTGGTTCGGCGTCCCGGCCACCTGCCGCGCCTCCTTCGCCTTCTACAACACCGAGGCCGAGATCGACGCGCTGGTGGCGGCCCTGCACAAGGTCCGCGGCCTGCTGCTCTGAAACGCAAGCGCCAGCACCCCGCCGCCACCCATGCCCGCCACCGCCACGATGGTCCAGCGCCTGCACTTCCGCCCGGCCACGCCGGCCGACCGCGACGCGATCATCGCGCTGGTCACCTCGGCCTACCGCGGCGAGGCCAGCCGCGCCGGCTGGACCACCGAGGCCGACCTGCTCGACGGCCCGCGCATCGTCCCGGAAGTGCTGGACCAGGAACTGGCGCGGCCGCGTAGCCTGGTGCTGCTCGCCGAGCACGGCGAGCCGCCGGATGCCGCCGCTGCCGCTCCGCACGGCGAGCCGCTGGATGCCACCGCCCCGCCCGGCGCGGCGGAGCCGCCGCGCCGCCTCGTCGCCTGCGCCCAGGTCTGCGACGAGGCCGGCGTCGGCCAGTTCGGGATGTTCGCGGTCGCCCCGACGCGGCAGGGCGCCGGCATCGGCGATGCCGTGCTGCGCGAATGCGAGCGCATCGCCCGCGACGACTGGGGCCTGCCGCGGATGCGCATGGCCGTCATCGATCGGCGCGAGGAGTTGATCGCGTGGTACGGCCGCCGCGGCTACCGGCGGACCGGCGAGTCCAGGCCCTTCCCCTACGGCGATGCGCGCTTCGGCCGGCCGAAATGCGACGACCTGCGTTTCGCGGTGCTGGAGAAGGCCCTGGCCACGGCCGCCAACCCCTCCCCGCAGGACGGGGGGTCTGCCCGATGACGTGGGTCCGTGTCTGCGCCGAGAACGAGCTCGCCCCCGGCGAGACGCGGGTGGTCTGGGACGGCAACACCGCCATCCTCGTCCTCAACTTCGACGGCGGGCTGTATGCCGTCGAGGATCGCTGCACCCACGAGGACTACGAGCTTTCCGCCGGCCCCTTCGATGCCGAGGAAGGCGTACTGGAATGCCTGCTGCACTCGGCGAAGTTCGACGTCCGCAGCGGTGCGGCGCTGTGCGGCCCGGCTCAGCTGCCGCTGGTGAAGTTCCCGGTCAAGGTCGAGGACGGCGTGGTCTGGACCCGCGACGACCGTTGAAGCCGGGCCAGCAGCAGCTCGCCGCCGCCCTCGATGACGAGGCGCTCGCCCGGCGGGACCGCCAGCCGCGCCGCGTCGCCACGCTCGAGCCCACCGGCGGGGGTGCGCACCTGCCCGGCGAGCACGTAGAGCACCCAGACGAGCTCCGGCTCGCCGAAGAACAGCATCGAACCGACGATCGGCCGGTGCAGCAGCTGGGCGTCGACGGCGCCGCGCTTCCAGATCAGGTTGAAATCGACGGTGGGGCCTTCGATCAGGCGCACCGACAGCGGCCGCTCGCCCGCGAAGCGGAAGCGGCCGTGCGGCGGCCCGAGGTGGTGGGTCTCGCCGTCGGCGAAATCGAGGTGCATGCCCTGACCGGCGAGCAGGACGATCTCGCGCTCGCAGCCGGGGAACAGCGAGAACGGGCCGTCGCCGCCGACTTCGGCCACCGAGACCCGCCAGTCCCAGTCGTCCCCGGCGGGGGAACGCAGGATCTCGCGGGTCCAGCCGCCGCCGTTCTTCCAGCGTTCGCGGCGGTGCAGGGTGGCGGGCAGCAGTTCGATCATTCGCGGCGCATCCGGGGATCGGCACCGCGACAGTCTCTCCCGCGCCGTGGGCCGGCGGAAAGCCTCGCAAAGAAAAGGCCCGGCCGCCCATCCCTGGGCGACACCGGGCGGCGTCCCTGCGAACGGGGCGGGCGGTGTACCGACCGTCCCCGCGTCCTGTTCGTCCCTGAGCCGCCGTCGCCTCCTGCGAACGGCGGTGTCCTTCCTGTTTCCCGGCTTCAGCGCGTCCCCGCCGCCGGGGCGGGCGCGGGGGCGGGCGCCGGAGCGCGGCGGGCGGCCGCCTGCGGGGCTGCCGGCCGTACCGCCGGAGCCTGCGCCGGGCCCACCACCAGCCGCGCGCGGTTGCGCTCCAGGGTGGCCAAGCCGATGCCGCGGACATCGATCAGCTGGTCGACGCTGCGGAACGGCCCGTTGGCGCGGCGGTGCTCGACGATGGCGGCGGACTTGGCCGGGCCGACGCCGTCCATGACACGGTCGAAGGCCGCCGCATCGGCGGTGTTGATATTGATCCGCTCGACCGCCGAAGCCACGCCCGGCAGGGCGAGGGCAGCGGCGAGGAAGAGCGGGGCGAGGATGTTCTTCAGCTCCATGCGGGGTCTCCAGTCCTTGGGCCGTGGCGGGTGCCGCGGTGGAGACAGCTTCCCCGATCCCTGCCACGCAGGTTATCGAGGTCCACCGTGGCCGGAGCTAGGAATCGCCCGCGTCGCCGTGTAAGCCTTTTCCTACCCCCGGTGCCGCAGCGGCGCGGCCGCCGGCCTACAATCGCGTGGCCTTCGCCCGCCGCCCGCCGCACCGGAGCCTCCCGTGGACCACGCCCGAACCCGCGATTTCGTCGAGCAGATGTGGGATGACGACATCGTCCCGCGCCTCGTCGAGTACATCCGCATCCCCAACAAGTCGCCGATGTTCGACGCCGACTGGGCGAAGCACGGCTACATGGAGGACGCCACCCAGCTGCTGGCGAACTGGGCGAAGCGGCAGCCGGTCAAGGGGATGACGGTCGAGATCGTGCGCCTCGAGGGCCGCACGCCGCTGATCTTCATCGAGATTCCGTCCCATGCGGGCGGAGACGGCGACGGCGGCGCTGCCGCCGCGGACGACGCCAGAGCCGACACCGTGCTGCTCTACGGGCATCTGGACAAGCAGCCGGAAATGACCGGCTGGGACGCCGACCTCGGCCCCTGGCTGCCGGTGATCAAGGGCGACAAGCTCTACGGCCGCGGCGGCGCCGACGATGGCTACGCCCTGTTCGGCTCGCTGGCCGCGATCCAGGCCCTGCAGGACCAGGGCAAGCCGCACTGCCGCGCGGTGATCCTGATCGAAGCCTGCGAGGAATCCGGCAGCTACGATCTGCCCTTCTACGTCGACCACCTGGCGACGCGCATCGGCAAGCCCTCGCTGGTGGTCTGCCTCGACTCCGGCTGCGGCAACTACGAGCAGCTCTGGTGCACCACCTCGCTGCGCGGCCTCGCCGGCGGCAACCTGCGCGTCGACGTGCTGGAGGAAGGCGTGCACTCCGGCGACGCCAGCGGCATCGTGCCGTCCAGCTTCCGCATCCTGCGCCAGTTGCTGGCGCGCATCGAGGACGTCGAGACCGGCCGCATCACCCTCGAGGCACTGCACGCCACCATCCCGCCGGAGCGCATCGAGCAGGCGAAGAAGGCCGCCGAGGTGCTGGGTCGGGAGGTGTATGCCAAGTTCCCCTTCGTCGAGGGCATGCGCCCCGCCCTCGACGACCTCGCCGAGCTGGTGCTCCAGCGCACCTGGCGGCCGGCGCTGTCGGTGACCGGGGCGGAAGGCTGGCCACCGCTCGGCAATGCCGGCAATGTGCTGCGCCCGTACACCGCGCTGAAGCTCTCGATGCGGCTGCCGCCCACGGTCGATGGCAAGACGGCCGGCGAAGCCCTGCGCCGGACCCTGCTCGCCAACCCGCCCTACGGCGCCAGGGTGTCGTTCGAGCTGGAGAAGAGCAGCACCGGCTGGAACGCCCCGGCGATGAGCCCCTGGCTGGCGCAGGCCATCGACCACGCCTCGCGGCACGCCTTCGGCGCACCGGCGATGTTCATGGGCGAAGGCGGCACCATCCCCTTCATGGGCATGCTGGGCGAGAAGTTCCCCGGCGCGCAGTTCATGATCACCGGCGTGCTCGGGCCGCACAGCAATGCGCACGGCCCCAACGAGTTCCTGCACATTCCCACCGGCAAGCGCGTCACCATGGCGGTGGCGCAGGTCATCGCCGAGCACTACGAGGCCTCGAAGAAGGGCCTGACCCGCGGTGTCGGCGTGGCCGCCGGTGGTGCGCGGTTCGGCGACCACGGCTGCTGCTGACGCAGGCCGTACCATCCCCACTCCCACCCCGGACACGGAGACAAACCCATGGACTTCTCTTTCCTCGGCCACGGCTGGGTGCAGGTGCTGCTGCTGGGCTTCCTCGCCGGCCTGCTCGCCCGCTGGATCCTGCCCGGCCGGCAGAAGATGGGGCTGATCCTGACGACGCTGCTCGGCATGGCCGGTGCCATCTGCGCCTCGTGGCTGCTCGATACCTTCGACATCACCATCGGTGGCCCATGGATGCGCTTCGCCGCGGCGGTGGGCGGCGCGATCGGCCTGCTGGCCCTGGTGCAGGCGCTCAGGAACAAGTGAAGCGGTGGGCGGGGTGACCGCGGCGAACCCCTCGACCGCCGGCAGGGCGACGGCGGCCGACGAGGGCGCGCGCGCCGAAGCCCGCCTCGCCTTCGCCCGCGCGGCGCTGGGCGATTCCGCCGTGGCGCTGGAGCGCGCCTCGGTCGATGCGGGATTCCGCAGCTACTGGCGCAGCAGCGGCAGCCCCTCGCGCATCCTCATGGACGCGCCGCCGGGGAAGGAGGACGTGCGGCCCTGGCTCGCGGTTCGCAATCTGCTCGAAGCCGGCGGCGTGCGCGTGCCGCGGGTGCTGGCCCGCGAGGTGGAGGCCGGCTTCCTGCTGCTGGAGGACCTCGGCACGCAGACCCTGCTGCAAGTGATCGACGAATCGAACGCCGCGCACTGGTTCGAGGCCGCGCTCGACCAGTTGCTGCCATTGCAGAAGACCGCCCCGCCCGCGGGCTTCCCGCGCTACGACGAGGCCCTGCTCACCCGCGAGCTGAAGCTGTTCGACGAATGGCTGCTGGGCAAGCACCTCGGCCAGGCGCTGGACTGCGCGCTGGCCGACCCGCTGGAGCGGGTCTACCGCCGGCTGCTGGACGCCATCCTCGCCCAGCCCACCGTTCTCGTGCACCGCGACTTCATGCCGCGCAACCTGATGCCGCTGGCCGGGGGCGGGCTCGCCGTGCTGGACTTCCAGGACGCCGTGCTCGGGCCGATCGGCTACGACGTGCTCTCGCTGTTCAAGGACGCCTTCGCGAGCTGGCCGCCCGAGCTCGTGGACTGGGGCGTGGCACGCTACCGCGAGCGCGCGGCCCGGGCCGGCCTGCCGGTGCCGGGGCTTGCCGAGTTCCGCCGCGACCTCGACTTCATCGGCGTGCAGCGGCACCTGAAGGTGCTCGGCATCTTCGCGCGCCTGAAGCACCGCGACGGCAAGCCGAAGTACCTCGATGACGCGCCGCGCTTCGTGCGCTACCTGCTCGACGTGCTGCCGAGGCATCGCGCGCTCGAGCCGCTGCGCCCGATCCTCGAGGAGCGCGTGCTGCCGCAGGTCGGCGCGCTGCCGCCGCGCTGATGGGCGCGCAGTCCGCCCCGCTGCCGCCATGACCGTCCGCCCGACGCACGCCCTCGTCTTCGCCGCCGGCCGCGGCGAGCGCATGCGCCCGCTCACCGACACCACGCCGAAGCCCCTGCTCGTGGCCGGCGGCAAGCCGCTGATCGCCTGGCATCTGGAGAAGCTCGCCGCGCTCGGCGTGCGCGAGGTCGTCATCAACACCAGCTGGCTCGCCGAACGCTTCGCCCCGGCGCTCGGCGATGGCGCCGTCTGGGGCCTGCGCCTGCATTACCTGTACGAAGGCCCGGAACCGCTGGAGACCGGCGGCGGCATGCTCAACGCCCTGCCCCTGCTCGGGGACGCGCCCTTCCTCGCCATCGCCGCCGACGTCTGGACCGACTTCGATTTCGCCCGCCTGCCCGCCGAACCCGCAGGCCTCGCGCATCTGGTGATGGTGGCGAACCCGGACCACCACGGCGGTGGCGATTTCGCCCTGGACGCGGACGGGACGCTGCGTGCCGCCGCGGCCGGCACCCGGCCGCCGCAGGCGCTGACCTTCTCCGGCATCGGCCTCTACCGCCGGGCCTTCCTCGACGGCTGGCGGAGCATCGTCGGCAACACGCCGGGCGCCGGCGATACCCCGCCGCGCTTCCGGCTGCGGCCGCTGTTCGAGGCCGCCATCGCCCGCGGGCAACTCGGCGGCCAGCACCATCCGGGCCGCTGGACCGACGTGGGAACCCCGGAGCGGCTGGCGGCCCTGCAAACCTCGTTGCGGGGCTGAGCGGGCCGCGGGGTCGAACGGGCTGCGGGAGCCGGCCGGACTTCAGCCGGCCATCCACGCCTCGATGGCCGCGGCATCCTTGGGCACCGCCGCTGTCAGCACCTCGTGGCCGTCGGCCGTGACCAGCACCTCGTCCTCGATGCGGATGCCGATGCCACGCCACTTGGCCGGCACCTTGGCGTCCGGCGCGATGTAGAGGCCCGGTTCGACGGTGAACACCATCCCCGGTTCGAGCAGGCGCGACTCGCCGCCGACCCGGTAGTCGCCGACGTCGTGCACGTCGAGGCCGATCCAGTGCCCGGTCTTGTGCATGTAGAAGGCCTTGTAAGCCTCGGCCTCCAGCACTTTCCTCAAGCTGCCCTTGAGCAGGCCGAGGTCCAGCAGGCCCTCGCTCAGCACGCGAACGGCGGCCTCGTGCACGGCCGAATACGGCCGCCCCGGCCGGGCCTCGGCGATCGCGGCGGCCTGCGCCGCCAGCACCAGGTCGTAGAGCGCGCGCTGCTCCTTCGAGTAGCGGCCAGCCACCGGCCAGGTGCGGGTGATGTCGCTGGCATAGCCGCGGAATTCCGCGCCGGCGTCGCAGAGCAGCAGCTCGCCCTCGCGCAGGGGGCCGTTGTTGGCCGTGTGGTGCAGCACGCAGGCATTGGCGCCGGCACCGACGATGGGGCTGTAGGCCGGCACGGCGTCGTGGCGGCGCCAGATCGCCCACAGCGCGGCCTCGACCTCGTACTCGTGGCCTCCCGGGCGGGTGGCCCGCATCGCCGCCTTCTGCGCCTCGGCGGCGATGGCCGCGGCGTGGCGCATCTGCCGCAGTTCCGCCGGCGACTTGAACAGGCGCAACTCGTGCAGCAGATGGCCCAGTTCGAGGAACTCGTGCGGCGGCTGCTTGCCCTGTCGGACCTGGGCGCGCACGCGGTTGACCCAGCCGATCAGCTTGAGGTCGAAATCGCGGTCGCGGCCGAAGTGGTAGTAGACCCGCGAGCGGCCCTCCAGCAGGCCGGGCAGGATCTCGTCGATGTCGGCGATCGGGAAGGCGTCGTCGAACCCGTAGGTGCCGACGGCACCCTCGGGGCCGGCCCGCGGGCCGTCCCACTGCTCGCGGGCGGGATCGCGCTCGCGGCAGAACAGCAGGGTCTCGCCGTGGCGCCGCCCCGGCACCAGCACCAGCACCGCCTCCGGCTCGGGGAAGCCGCTGAGGTAGAGGAAATCGGAATCCTGCCGGTAGGGGTGGTGGGTGTCGTGGCTGCGGATCCGCTCGGGCGCCGCCGCCAGCACCAGGATGCTGTCCTCGCCGGCCAGCTCGACCAGGGCGCGGCGGCGGCGCTGATACTCGGTAGCCGGCAGGGGCGCCGGCGGCTTCCCGGGCGATGCGGACGGGCGCGGCACCATCAGTGCAGCCTCCGCCGTTCCTGGGCGACGAGGCAGTCGCCGTGGACCAGCAGGGTGGCGACCCGGACGAACTCCGCGAGTTCGGCCAGCGCCTCCTCGTCGGCCTCCGGGTCCTCGTAGCTGACGTCCGATTCGGCGATCCGCGCCACGTCGCCCAAGGCCTCGCGGGTCTCCTCGGCGAGCGCGCCGTGCAGGCCGGCCAGGCCGACCCCGCCGAGGAAGCCGCGGCACCAGGCCACCAGGGCCTCGCCGCGCTCGCTCACCGGGGCATCGTCCTCGGGCAGCAGCAGTTCGAGGCCGAAGTCGGCGGCCCCGAGCTGGGCCACGGTGGCGGTATCGAGCAGGGCCAGCGGCGAACCGGGCGCTGGCGGCGCGATGGCCTCGTCGCCCATCGCCTCGGCCAGCCAGTTGGTCCGCGGCGGGTCGCCGCAGCGCAGGGCGCACAGCGAGCCGTGCAGCTCGGAAGGATCGACCGAGAGTGCCAGCGCCTCGATCTGGGCGGCGACGGCGGCGTAGGCGGGAAGGGAATCGGGCACGGCGGCGGATTGCATGGACGCTGCCGGCAGTCTAGCAGCCCGCCGGCTGGAGTCGCCGGCAAGGCCCGCGCGTGCGCCCCGCGTATACACTGTGCGCCCGATGACGATGCGATCCGAGAGGTTGGCGCGATGCTGACCACCGCGGCCACGTCCGACCTCGCCGCCGCCACCGCCGGCGGCGCGGGCGGGGCGTGGTTCGTTGCCGCCCTGCTCGCCCTGGCCCTGCTGGGTGTGCTGCTGGCCTGGCGGCAATCGGTCCGGCGCCTGCGCCGCGACCACCAGCAGCTCGGCGCGCAACGGCTGCGCTTGCAGCAGCAGTTCGAACGCCTGCTGGCCAGCGGCGGCGACTTCTACTGGGAGATCGACCTCCGCGAAGGCCGCCTGCTGCGCCTCGGCGGCGCACGGGCCGCCGACCCGCAGGCCGGGGTCGACCTGCGGCAGGACCCGCTGCTGCACCCCGACGACCGCGAGGCCTTCCGCGTGCAGGTGCAGGCCCTGGCCAGCGGCACGGCCACGGAACTCGACCTCGAGCAGCGGCTCCGCGACGGCGACGGGGGCTGGCGCTGGTGGCGGACCCGCGGCCGGGTGGTCGAGCGCGACGGCAAGGGCCGTGCGCTGCGGCTGGCCGGCAGCAGCCGCGACATCCACGCGCTGCGGCAGAGCGAGCGCGAGAACCGGGTGGCCCTGCAGGTGCTGGACAGCATGGCCGAGGCGGTCTCGGTGGTCGACCCGGAGTTCCGCTTCGTGGCGGTGAACCCGGCGTTCGCCCGGATCACCGGCTGGAGCGAGCGCGACGTGCTCGGCCAGCCGGCGAGCCTGCTCGATTCCAGCCAGCACGGCAGCGAGTTCTACCAGCGCGTGCGCGCCATCGCCGCCCGCGACGGCCACTGGTCGGGCGAGATGTGGCAGCGCCGCAAGGACGGAGGCGAATTCCTCGGCTGGCTGGCGCTGTCCGAGGTGCGTGACGGCGGCGGCCAGCGCAGCCATTTCGTCGCGGTGGTGACCGACATCACGCAGAAGAAGCGCGCCGAGCAGGAGCTGCGCTACCTCGCCAACTACGACACCCTGACCGGCCTGCCGAACCGCACCCTGCTGGCCGAACGGCTGTCGCAGTCGATCGTGCGGGCGCGCCGGCAGGAGCTTCGCGTCGCCGTGCTGTTCATCGACCTCGACCATTTCAAGGAGGTCAACGATTCGCTGGGCCACGCCGCCGGCGACCGCCTGCTGCGGGCGGTGGCGGCGCGCCTGCAGTTCGCGGTCGGACCCAGCGACACCATCGCCCGGCTCGGCGGCGACGAGTTCACCGTGGTGCTGGAGGACCTCGCCGACGCCGAGGCGGCGCTGGCGGCGGCCCGCGGCATCGTCGCCGGCTTCGCCACCCCGCTGGTGGTGGACGAGCGCCACCAGGTCGCGATCACCCCGTCGATCGGCATCAGCCTCTACCCCGACCACGCCCTGGTGCCGACCGACCTGCTCAAGTACGCCGACACCGCGATGTACCAGGCCAAGTCGCGCGGCCGCAACACGGTGATGCTCTACAGCGAGACGATGGACGCCGAGGCGCGGCGCCGCGCCGGCCTGCTGGCCGCGCTGCGGCGGGCGCTGCCGCAGGACGAGTTCCGGCTGGTGTTCCAGCCCCGGCTCGACCTGCGCAGCGGCCGCATCGTCGGCGTCGAGGCGCTGCTGCGCTGGCGTTCGGCCGAACTCGGCGAGGTCGGCCCGGCGCAGTTCATCCCGCTGGCCGAGGAGAGCGGCCTGATCCTGCCGATCGGGGAGTGGGTGCTGGGCGAGGCCTGCCGGACCCTGCGGCACTGGCAGGACCAGGGCCTGCACGGGCTGGCGTGCAGCATCAACGTCTCGGTGCTGCAACTGCTGCGCGCCCCGCTGGCGGCGCAGATCGAGGCGGTGCTCGCCGAGACCGGCATCGCCCCGGGCCGGATCGAGCTGGAGCTGACCGAGAGCATGGTCATGCAGAACGCCGAGCAGACCCTGTCGGCACTGCATGAACTGCGCCGGGTGGGGGTGCGGATCGCCATCGACGACTTCGGCACCGGCTACTCCTCGCTGGTCTACCTGAAGCGCCTGCCGATCGACACCATCAAGATCGACAAGGAGTTCATCGGCGACCTCACCGACGACCCCGACGACAAGGCGATCACCGCCACCGTCATCAGCATGGCGCAGTCGCTCGGGCTGCATGTCGTCGCCGAGGGGGTCGAGACCGAGGCGCAATTGGGCTACCTTCGCGACCGGGGCTGCGACGAGATCCAGGGCTACTGGTTCTCGCCGCCGCTCGAAGCGGCCGAGGCGCTGGAATTCCTGCGCCGCGGCAGCGCGTCCCACCCGCTCCTCCCGTGAACCCCGGAGTGCCCATGTCCGCGCCGATCGATCCCCGAACCGAACTCGCCCGGCTCGATGCCCGCATCGAGGACCTCTCGACGCTGGTCCGGCGGCTCGCCGAGGAGAACCAGCGGCTGCGCACGGCGCAGGCGCAGCTGGCCGACGAGCGCGCGCAACTGCTCTCGCGCAACGAGCTGGCGCGCAGCCGGGTGGAGGCGATGATCCAGCGCCTGAAGTCGCTGGAGGCACGGCCGTGAGCGAAGGCATCGCCATCCGCATCCTCGACCGCGAGTTCATGATCGGCTGCAAGCCCGAGGAGCGCGAGGCGCTGCAGGCGGCCGCGCAACTGCTGGACGCGCGGATGCGCGGCATCCGCGGCGAGCACCGGATGGCCGCCTTCGACCGCATCGCGGTGATCGCGGCCCTCAACCTCGCCGCCGAGGTCCACAGCTTCCGCCGCGAACTGGAGGGCCGCGACGGCGACCTCGCGCGCGGCCTGGCCGACCTCGGCCGCAAGGTCGATGCCCTGCTGCTGGCCCATGGCGGGCGCTGAACCCCGGCGCGGGGCTGCCACGCCGACGGGGAATCGACGGGGCGGGCGGCTATACTGCGGTCGCGTCCTCTGCCGTGCGCGACAGCCCACACCAACATTTCGCCTTGACCCATAACCACGGCCCGGGGATCCCGCTTCAACGCCGGTGTGCAGGTCCGCCCCGTTGCGGAAAGCCTGAAGGCGATGACGGCATCCCCACTTGATCCTCGGGATCAAGGTCGTTGTGCGGGCATCGGCATGGCGGAGGCCGCTTCCCTTCCCACCCCGGTTGCGATCCCCATGGCCGAAGCCGACGCCGAAGCCGACGCCCGCCGCCACCTGCGCGCGGCGATGCGCCGGCGCCGCCATGCGCTGCCGGTGCGCGAGCGCCTCGAAGCCGCCGCCGCGCTCGCCTCGCAGCTGCTGCCGGAACTCGCCGCGCACCGGGGCCGGGTCGCCGGCTACTGGGCGGTCGGCGGCGAACTGCCCCTGCACGCCGTGCAGTCGGCGCTGCCGGCCACCCTGCGCTGGTGCCTGCCGGTGCTGCACGACGACGGCCGCCTGCGCTTCCGCGAATGGGCCGCGGGGCAGGCGCTCGGCAGCAACCGCCACGGCATCCCCGAGCCCGCCGAAGGCCCGCTGCTCGAGGCCACGGCGCTCGCCGTCGTGCTGGTGCCGCTGCTCGCCTTCGACGCCCGCGGCCAGCGCCTCGGCCAGGGCGGTGGCTGGTACGACCGCAGCTTCGCGTTCCGCCGCCTCCCGCCCGGGGGGGCGCACGCGACCGGCCCAACTTCGCCGCCCGGGCCCGCGCCTTCCGCCGCCATCCCGCGCCTGATCGGCATCGGCTACGACTGGCAGCAGGTCGAGGCGCTCGCGGCGACCGACTGGGACGTGCCGCTCGACGCGGTCGCCACCCCGGGTGGCTTCCATCGCTTCGCGAAGGCCTGACGATGCCCGCCCCCGCCCGCCAGTACTGGCTGATGAAGTCCGAGCCGGACGAGTTCTCCATCGACGACCTCGCCCGCGTCGGCACCGAGCCCTGGACCGGCGTTCGCAACTACCAGGCCCGCAACTTCATGTGGAAGCAGATGCGCGTCGGCGACGGCGTGTTCTTCTACCACTCGAATGCCGCGGTGCCGGGCATCCATGGCCTGGCCAGGGTGGCCTCGACGCCCTACCCCGACCCGACCCAGTTCGAGCCGGGCTCCGACTACTTCGACCCGAAGAGCCGCCGCGAGGAGCCGCGCTGGTGGCTGGTCGACGTCGGCTTCGAGCGCAAGCTGGCGCGGGCGATTTCCCTCGACGAGCTGCGCGGGCATGCCGGGGCGCTCGACGATTTCCCCCTGCTGCGCCGCGGCAACCGTCTGTCCGTGCTGCCGGTGACCGCCGCGCAGTGGAAGTACATCCTCACGCTGGAGAAGAAGCGCCCATGAACACCGCCGACGAACAGAAGCGCGCCTCGGCGCGGAAGGCCCTCGAGTACGTCGAGGACGGCATGGTCGTCGGCGTCGGCACCGGCTCGACGGTGAAGCACTTCATCGACGGGCTGGCGGCGATGCGGGACCGCATCGAGGGCGCGGTCTCCAGCTCCGAGCAGAGCACCACCCTGCTCAAGGCCCACGGCATCCGCGTGTTCGACCTCAACGCCGTCGGGCCGCTCCCGCTCTACGTCGACGGCGCCGACGAATGCGACCCGCACCAGAGGCTCATCAAGGGCGGCGGCGGCGCGCTGACCCGCGAGAAGATCATCGCCGAGGCCAGCGAGCGCTTCGTCTGCATCATCGACCGGGCCAAGGAGGTCGAGTTGCTCGGCCGCTTCCCGCTGCCGGTCGAGGTGATCCCGATGGCGCGCTCGCTGGTGGGACGGAAGATCGTCGCCCTCGGCGGCCAGCCGGTGTGGCGCGAGGGCGTCACCACCGACAACGGCAACTGGATCCTCGACGTGCACAACCTGCGCATCGTCGATCCGCTGGGCCTCGAGCGCGAGCTGAACCAGATCCCCGGCGTGGTCGCCAACGGCCTGTTCGCACGGCGCGCCGCCGATGTGGTGATCAGCGCCGGCGAGGTGCGGAAGCAGCGCTGACCGGGCCGAGGCCGGTGCGGGCCTACAAGCCGCGCGGAATCGCCGCCAGCAGCTCGCGGGTGTAGGCCTGCTGCGGATCGGTGTAGATCTGCCCGGCGGTGCCGTACTCGACCAGCTTGCCGCGGTTCATCACGGCGACGTGGTCGGAGATGAAATTGACCACGCTGAGGTCGTGCGAGATGAACAGGTAGGTGAGGCCGAATTCCTGCTGCAGGTCGAGCAGCAGGTTGAGGATTTGCGCCTGCACCGAGACGTCGAGTGCCGAAACCGGTTCGTCGCAGACCAGGAACTCGGGGTTGACCGCCAGCGCGCGGGCGATGCCGATGCGCTGGCGCTGGCCGCCGGAGAACTCGTGCGGATAGCGGCCGAGATGGCTGGGCTCGAGGCCGACGCGCTCGAGCAGGGCGCTGGCCGCGTCGCGATGCTCGGCCCGCGACGCCTGCGGGCGGTACTCGCGGAGCGCCTCGAACAGGATGTCGGCCACCGTCATGCGCGGGTTGAGCGAGGAATACGGGTCCTGGAAAACGATCTGCATGCGCTTGCGCAGGCGGCGCAGTGCTTCGGGGTCGGCGGCGGTGACGTCCTCGCCATCGAACAGCACGCGGCCGGCGGTCGGCTCGGTCAAGCGCAACAGGCTCCTGCCCAACGTGGTCTTGCCGCAGCCGGACTCGCCGACCAGGCCGAGGGTCTGGCCGCGGCGGATCGCCAGGGACACGCCATCGACCGCGCGGACATGGTCGACCACGCGCCCGAACAGGCCGCTGGTGACGGGATAGTGTGTCCGCAGGTCGCGCACCTCGACCAGCACCGGGGCCTGTTCCAGCTCGGCCTCGGTGCGCTTGACCTGCGGCAGCAGGCGCTCTTCGGGCACGTCCAGCCGCTGCTCGTCCGGGCCCATGAAGTCGGCCACCGTCAGCAGGCGGCGCGGGTTGCGCTCGAGCCCGGGCCGGCAGGCGATCAGGCCCCGTGTGTAGGGGTGCCCGGCGGCACGGAACAACTGGGCGGTTTCGCCTTCCTCGACCTTGCGGCTGCGGTACATCACCACCACCCGGCTGGCCACCTCGGCAATCACGCCAAGGTCATGGGTGATGAACAGCAGGCTCATGCCGTAGCGCGCCTGCAATTCGCCCATCAGGTCCAGCACCTGCTTCTGGATCGTGACGTCGAGCGCGGTGGTCGGCTCGTCGGCGATCAGCAGGTCGGGTTCGCAGGACATCGCCTGGGCGATCATCACCCGCTGCTTCTGGCCGCCGGAGAGCTGGTGCGGGTAGCTGTCGACCAGTTGCTTCGGGCGCGGCAGGCCGACCTGGTCGAGCAGTTCGATCGTCCGGTCGCGCGCGGCACGGCGCGACAGGCCCTCGTGCTGGCGCAGCACCTCGGCCACCTGCTCGCCGATCCGGTAGACCGGGTTCAGGCTGGTCATCGGCTCCTGGAAGATCATGCCGATCCGCTTGCCACGGATACGCCGCATCTGGCGTTCCGGGAGCGCCAGCAGGTCCTGTCCGTCGAAGTCGATGCTGCCCGCGCTGATCTCGCCCGGGGGTGTCGGGATCAGGCGCATCAAGGTCAACGCGGTGACGCTCTTGCCGGAGCCGGACTCGCCGACCAGGCCCACCGTGCCCCCGCGCGGGATATCGAAACTCAGGTTCTCGACCGCGCGCACGCGGCCGTCCTCGGTGTGGAAATCGACCGTCAAGCCGGCGATCCTGACCAGCGGCGCGGGACCCATGTCAGCGGTCCTTCGGGTCGAGCGCGTCGCGCAGGCCGTCGCCGAGGAAGTTCAGGCAGAACAGCGTGGCGGCGAGGAAGGCTGCCGGGAAGAACAAGCCCCATGGGGCCGATTCCATGTCCTGCGCACCGGCGCTGACCAGCGCCCCCCACGAGGTGCTCGGCTCCTGCACCCCGAGGCCGAGGAAGCTCAGGAAGCTCTCCACCAGGATCACCCTGGGCACCGTCAGCGTCAGGTAGACGGCCACGATGCCGAGCAGGTTCGGCACAATGTGGCGCCAGATGATCACCCGCGAGCGCACGCCGAGCGCCTGTGCGGCCTCGACGAATTCCTTCTGCCGGAGGCTCAGGGTCTGGCCACGCACGATGCGCGCCATGTCGAGCCAGATGTAGCTGCCGATGGCGACGAAGATCAGCAGGATGTTGCGGCCGAACACCACCATCAGCAGGATCACCAGGAACATGAACGGCAACGCGTAGAGGATGTCGACGATGCGCATCATCAGGTTGTCGACCCGGCCGCCGACGAAGCCGGCGATCGCGCCCCAGGCCACGCCGATCAACAGCGCCACCCCGGTGGCGATCAGGCCCACCATCAGGCTGATCCGGCCGCCGTGCATGGTGCGGACGAACAGGTCGCGCCCGATCGAGTCGGTGCCGAAGTAGTGCCCGGTCGCCAGGGCCGGCGGATCCGAGATCCGGTCCCAGTGCGGTTCGGCATAGCCGTGCGGGCTGAGCAACGGGCCGAACAGCACCATCAGGCCGATGAAGCCGAGCACGATGGCCGCGCCGACCGCCGCGCGGTTGCGCCGCAAGCGCCGCCACGCCAGTTGCCAGAGGCTGCGGCCACTGGCCGCCGCCGCGTGGTCGAAGGAGGGAATGGTGCCGGTCTGCGTGCTCATTCGTAGCGGATCCTCGGGTCGATCAGCGCGTAGATGACGTCGACGATCAGGTTGAACACGACGATCAGCACGCCGATCACGATGACCACCCCCATCACCAGGGTGTAGTCGCGATTCAGGGCCCCCTGCACGAAGTACCGACCCAGCCCCGGCAGGCCGAAGATCTGCTCGATCACCACCGAGCCGGTGAGGATCGCGGCCGCGGCCGGGCCGAGGTACGACACCACCGGCAGCAATCCGACCTTCAGCGAGTGCTTGCAGAGGATCTTCCACTCCGGCAGGCCCTTGGCGCGCGCGGTGCGGACGAAATCCGAGCGCAGCGTCTCGACCATCGAGCCGCGGGTGAGCCGGGCGACGTAGGCCATGTACGGCAGTGCCAGCGCGATCACCGGCAGGACCATGTTGCCGGCGGCACCGCCGCCCCAGCCGCCGGCCGGCAGCCAACCGAGGTACACGGCGAAGACCAGGATCAGCAGGGGTGCCAGCACGAAGTTGGGGATCGCGATGCCGGTCATCGCACTGCCCATCAGGGCATAGTCGAGGCGGGTGTTCTGCCGCCATGCCGCGATCGTGCCGATCGCCACGCCGAACACCAGCGCCAGCAGCAGCGCGGTGCCGCCGAGCTGGAGCGAGACCGGGAAGCCCTCCGCGATCAGTTCGTTGACGGTGAAGTCGGTGTACTGGAAGCTCGGCCCGAGGTCGCCACGCAGCACCGAGCCCAAGTAGCGCAGGTACTGCACCACCAGCGGCTGGTCGAGGTCGTACTTGGCCTCGAGGTTGGCGAGGATCTCGGGCGGCAGGGCCTTGTCCTCGTCGAAGGGTCCGCCGGGGGCGATCCGGATCATGAAAAACGCGATCGTGATCAGGATCAGCAGCGTCGGCACGGCGCCGAGCAGGCGCTTCAGGATGTAGCGCGGCAACATCGGTCAGCGCCTCGGCTCGGGGCTGGGGTTGTCCTGCCGCAGCAGGTACATCCAGCGGGAGGGATGCTGGTCGAGCATGTTCGGCTGCCAGCCACGGACATACGGCTTGACGAGCCGCGGCGCGACGTAGGTGTACAAGGGCATGATCGGTTGGGTCTTGAGCAGCAGCCGCTCGGCTTCCTGCAGCAGGGCCATGCGTTCCTCGCGATCGGCGGTGCGTGCCGCGCGCGCCAGCAGGGCGTCGTACTCGGCGTTGAAGAATCCGATGTCATTCTGCGGGTTGGTGCTGTGGAACAGCTCCAGGAAATACATCGGGTCGAGGTAGTTGCCGATCCAGCCGGCACGGAACACCTCGGTCACCGCGCGCATCCGCCGCGTATTGAGGAACACGCGGAACTCCTCGTTGATCAGCGACGCGCTCACGCCGAGCGTCTGGTACCACATCGCCGCGATCGCCAGCGAGATGCGTCGATGGTCCTCGTGGGTGTTGTAGCGGATCTCGACCCGCAGCGGGTTGTCCGGGCCGAAGCCGGCCTCGCGCAACAGGGCCCGCGCATGGTCCTCGCGCTCGGCTTGCGTCCAGTGGGCCCATTCGGGCTGCGGCGGCTCGTAACCCGGCACGCCGGGCGGGGTGAAGGCGAAAGTGGGGCGCTGGCCGAAGCGGGTGATCCGGTCGGTGATGATCTCGCGGTCGACCGCCAAGGACAGCGCCTTCGTCACCCGCGGGTCATCGAACGGTGGGCGCGTGGTGTTGAAGCCGAAGTAGTAGGTGCCGAACCAGTCGCTCACCTCCAGTTCGTCGGCGAGGTTGGCCTTGATCCAGTTGAACTGGGTCGCCGGCACCTGGTTGGTCCAGTCCAGCTCGCCGGCGCGGTAGCGCATCAGCTCGGCGACCAGGTCTTCGGTCGGATAGAAAAAGACCTCGTCGAGGATGACGTTGTCGTTGTCCCAGAAATAGGGATTGCGCACCAGCCGGATGTGCGACTGCATCGCCAGCTCGGCGAGCTTGAACGGCCCGTTGCTGACCATCGCGCCCGGCCGCGCCCAACGGTCGCCATGGGCTTCGACCGTGGCCCGGTGGACCGGATAGGCGACGTTGTGGGTCAACACCTCCGGCAGCAGCGGGTTCGGCGCCTTGAGGGTCAACCGGAGAGTGAGCGGGTCGATCACGTGCACGCCGAGGTCTTCCGGCGGGCGCCTGCCGGCGATGATGTCCTCCGCGTTCAGGATCGGGTTGAGCAGGATCGAGAAGCGCGAGCCGGTGGCCGGGTCGACCACGCGCCGGAAGCTGTACAGCCAGTCCTCCGCGGTGACCGGATCGCCGTTCGACCAGCGCGCCGTGGCACGCAGGTGGAAGGTCCAGGTCAGGCCGTCCTCACTGACCTCCCAACGCTCGGCCCCGCCCGGGATCAGGCTCCCGTCGGCGGCGCGTGCCACCAAGCCCTCGAACAGGTCGCGCTGCACGGTCGAGCTCGGCACGCCCTCGGTGATGTGCGGATCGAGGCCTTCCGGTTGCGTGCCGTTGCCGCGGTGCAGGACCTGCACCGGCGCAAGGATCGACGGATCGGGTCGCCCCTCCTCGGTGTAGACCACCTCCGGGAGCTGCCAGCGCGCGGGAGCGGGCAAGTCGTCGCCCGTGTGCTGGCGGCAACCCGCCAGCAGGCCGGGAAGGAGAAGGGCCAGGGCGGCCAAGCGTAGCGGGCGCATCGGGACGAGGTTGACTCCTGGACCGGACCGGTGGTTACCGGGAGCTTACAGAAACTCCGGGCCACCACCGCAATCAGGAGCATCCCAAAAACCGACGGCCCCGAAGGGCCGTGGGTCGTGCTGCGCGTCTGGCAGCCCGTGATGGATTCGAACCACCGAATGCCTGAGTCAGAGTCAGGTGCCTTACCGCTTGGCTAACGGGCTGTGGATCGGTAGCACCGACGCCAGCCGGGCCGGCGCCGGGAGAAAGCTTAACGCTTCGAGAACTGCGTGGCGCGGCGAGCCTTGTGAAGGCCGACCTTCTTGCGCTCGACCTCGCGGGCATCGCGGGTCATGTAGCCGGCCTTGCGCAGCTCCGGCTTGAGCTGGTCGTTGTACTCGACGAGGGCGCGGGCGATGCCGAGCCGGATGGCGCCGGCCTGGCCGGTGGTGCCGCCGCCCTCGACCGTCACCAGGATGTCGAACTGCTCGGTGGTCCGGGTCAGCTCGAGCGGCTGGCGCACGATCATGCGCGAGGTCTCGCGGCCGAAGAACTCGTCCAGCGCGCGGCCGTTGACGGTGATGTTGCCCGAGCCCTTGCGCAGGAACACGCGGGCGGTCGAGGACTTGCGGCGGCCGGTGCCGTAATTCTGCTGGAGTGCCATGTGCGTTCTCTTACAGGTCCAGCGGCTTCGGCTGCTGGGCGGTGTGCGGGTGCTCGGAGCCGGTGTAGACCTTGAGCTTGCGGAACATCGCGCGGCCCAGCGGGGTCTTGGGCAGCATGCCCTTGACGCCGATCTCGATCACGCGCTCGGCGTGGCGGTCGAGGGCCTGCTCGAGTGACTCGGTCTTCAGGTTGCCGATGTAGCCGGTGAACCGGTGGTACATCTTGTCCTTCAGCTTGTTGCCGGTGACCGCGATCTTCTCGGCGTTGATGACCACGAAGTAGTCGCCGGTGTCGACGTGCGGGGTCCAGGTCGGCTTGTGCTTGCCGCGCAGGCGGAAGGCCAGCTCCGAGCAGAGGCGGCCCAGGGTCTTGCCGGCCGCGTCGACGACGAACCAGTCGCGCTGGACGGTCTCGGCCTTGGCGCTGACGGTCATGTTCTTCATGACGGATCCAGAAGCGAAGTGAAAGGATAGACGAAAAAGAATAACCCGCGCGCCGACCCTTGGCAAGAGCGGGGCGGGCGGTGTTCAGTCGGATGGGGCCGGGCCTTGGCGCAACGGCGACCGGGCCGGCAGCATACTCGTCCCCCCAGGGTCCTTCCAGCCACCGCCCGCGCCATGACCGACTCCTTCCGCCACCCGCCGACCCCGCTGGAGCGCGTGCTCGGCGAGGCCCAGGCCGCGCTTTCCACCCTGTTCGCCCGGCCGCTGGCGGTCCGCCCGGATCCCGCGGGTTCCTTGCCCGAGCCCTCGCTGGACGAGGCCGGGCGCCGCCACGCGGCGGGGCTGATGCGGATCAACCATGCCGGCGAGGTCTGCGCCCAGGCGCTCTACCTCGGCCAGGCGGCGGTGGCCCGTGACGCCGGGACCCGCCGCCACCTGCTGGCGGCCGCGCAGGAGGAGGCCGACCACCTCGCCTGGTGCGCCGAACGCCTGCAGGCCCTGCACAGCGGCCCCAGCCGGCTGAACCCGCTCTGGTACGCCGGCAGCTACGCCATCGGCGTCGCCGCCGGCCTGCGCGGCGACGGCTGGAACCTCGGCTTCGTGGTCGAGACCGAGCGCCAGGTCGAAGCCCACATCGACCAGCACCTCGCCCGCCTGCCGGCCGGGGATGCCCGCTCGCGGGCCGTGCTGGAGGCGATGAAGGCCGACGAGGCACGCCACGCCGACGAGGCCGAGGCGGCCGGCGCGCGCCGCCTGCCGGCGCCGATCCCGCAGGCGATGGCCGCCGCCTCGGCGCTGATGAAGGCCGTCGCCTACCGGTTCTGAGGCACATCGCAAGGCGAGCCTGTCGGTGGATCGGGGCGGGTTCGTGCTGGCGAGCCTGTCGGTGGATCGGGCTCAGGCTGGCGAGCCTGTCGGCGGATCGGGCCACCTGCTTTCCGCGCGATCGGGCGTCCTGCCCTCACGCGCGGCGCTCGGCTCCTGCCTCGCTGCCGCAGG
>Ga0208370_100057_pt1 | contig 39948 bp, 46 predicted proteins | sample Subbio12Jun_QV11_FD_184822 | JGI IMG/M metagenome (GOLD analysis project Ga0208370, IMG submission 184822) | Serpentinite rock and fluid subsurface biosphere microbial communities from McLaughlin Reserve, California, USA -CR12Jun_QV11 (SPAdes) | ecosystem: Environmental > Terrestrial > Deep...
CGGCTCCTGCCTCGCTGCCGCAGATCGGCCCTCACCGCCGCGGCTCGCCCGCCAGGCACCGCGCTTGCGACCTCGGCTCGCCCACGCTCGTGGTGCAGCCATGCCGCAGCGTGTTTGTGATCCCGGCCTTGCCGGGTGCTTCGCTTCACGACCCGCCAGGAACGATCCGCGCCGCGCCCGTGGGCCATGGGGATCGCAGGAGGCGCACAGGGACGTGCGCCGTCCGGCGACTGCGGAGCGGGACGCGTAGCCGTCGCCGGCCGCGACCCCGTGGGCCACGAAGGCAGGCGCACTCGGCAGGGCGAGCCTGTCGGCGGATCGGGCCACCTGCTTCCCGCGCGATCGGGCGCCCCGCCTGCGGCTCACTCCGGTGGCTGCTCGCCCTCGAAGCGCCGCACGGTGGCGCCGCGGACCTCGCCGATCCGCGCACTGGCGTGGACGTACAGGCGTACCTCGCGGCGGAACACCATCGGCCCGCGGACTTCCGCCTCCGGGCCGACCACCACCGTGGGCAGCTTCTCGCCGCCCCAGCTCCACCAGCCGCGGTTCGCCGCTTCCACTTCGATGCCGCCGGCGCGGCTGCCGCGTTCCAGTCGGAGATCGCCGTTGACCGTGCGCAGCAGGCCATGCACCTCGGCACCTTCCAGCCGGATGCCGCCGTTGATCGTCGCCACGTTGCCATCGACGCGGCTGCCGGTGCCGATGCGGATGCCGCCGTTGACCGTGCGCAGCTTGCCCGTGGCATGGCTGCCGGCATCGAGGTGGATGCCGCCGTTGACGGTCTCGGCGCTCCCCAGTCGCACCCGGCCGGCGATGCGGATGCCGCCGTTGACGGTCTCGGCGCGGCCGACTTCGGCGCCTTCCTCGACCAGGATGCCGCCGTTCACCGTTTCCGCCGAGCGCACGCGGGCGTCGCGCTCGATGCGGATGCCGCCGTTGACCGCCGCGAGGTCGCCGTATTCGCGGCCGGCGCTGGCGGTCAGGCCACCGAACACCTTGGATTCGCTGCGTGGCTCCCCGGACACGGCTACCGCCGGGAGCAGCGCGGCGAGCAGCAGGACGGACAGGGTGAAACGGGATGCGGCGAAGCGGGATGCGGGCGGGATCGGGCGGTGCATGACGGCCTCCGGGCGGGCAGGGTGCGAATCCGTCGCGGCAACTAAGGTCCTCGGGGCCATGCTGCCGCGCTCGGCTAGACTTGTCGCCTCCCGTTCGTCACTGGTGCATGAGTCATGGTGCCGCGTCCGAAACCCGTCCTCCTGCTCATCCTCGATGGATGGGGCCATCGCGAGGAGACGGCCGACAACGCCATCGCCCTTGCCCGCGTGCCGCACTGGCGCCGCCTGCTGGCCGAGTGCCCGCACACCCTCGTGCACACCGAGGGCCGCCACGTCGGCCTGCCGGACGGGCAGATGGGCAATTCCGAGGTCGGCCACATGAACATCGGCGCCGGCCGCATCGTCTACCAGGACCTGACCCGGGTGGACGCCGAGATCGAGAGCGGCGCGTTCTTCTCGAACCCCGAGCTGCGCGCCGCCTGCCGCGCCGCCCGCGAGGCCGGCGCCACCCTGCACCTGATGGGCCTGCTCTCGCCCGGCGGCGTGCATTCGCACGAGGCGCACCTGTTCGCGCTCCTCGAACTGGCCAGGCGCGAGGGTGTGGCCCGCGTCGCCGTGCACGCCTTCCTCGACGGCCGCGACATGCCGCCGCGCTCGGCCGGCCCCTCGCTGCGCGCGCTGGACGCGGCGATGGCGAAGGCCGGCAACGCCCACCTCGCCACCGTCTCGGGCCGTTACTTCGCGATGGATCGCGACCAGCGCTGGGAGCGCGTCGAGGCGGCCTACCGCGCGATCACCGACGCGCAGGCCGAGTACCAGGCCACGGATGGTCTGGCGGCGCTGGACGCCGCCTATGCCCGCGGCGAGAACGACGAGTTCGTGAAGCCGACGCTCATCGCCGGTGCCGCGCCGATGCGCGACGGCGATGCCGTGGTGTTCTTCAACTTCCGCGCCGACCGCGCCCGCCAACTCAGCGCCGCCTTCACCGTGCCGGGTTTCGACGGTTTCGCGCGTCCGCGCGCGATCGCGCTGTCGCGTTTCGTCGGCATGGCCGACTACGGTGCCGAGCTGCCGGTCCGGATCGCCTACCCCTCCGAGGATCTGCGCGACACCCTGGGCGAAGTGGTTGCCGCCGCCGGGCTCACGCAGCTGCGCATCGCCGAGACCGAGAAGTACGCCCACGTCACCTTCTTCTTCAGCGGCGGCCGCGAGCAGGAGTACCCCGGCGAGACGCGCATCCTCGTGCCCTCGCCGAAGGTCGCCACCTACGACCTGCAGCCGGAGATGAGCTGCCCGGAAGTGACCGACCGCCTGGTCGAGGCCATCCACGGTGGCACCTTCGATTTCATCGCCTGCAACCTCGCCAACCCCGACATGGTCGGCCACACCGGCGACCTTGAGGCCGCGATCCAGGCCGCCGAAGCCGTCGATGCGGCACTGGGCCGCCTGCGCGCAGCGATCGAGGCGGTCGGCGGCGCGATGATCGTCACCGCCGACCACGGCAACCTCGAGTTGATGCGCGACCCGGAAACCGGCCAGCCGCACACTTCGCACACGGTCGGCCCGGTGCCCTTCGTCCTCCTCGGCCGCCCGAGGGGCTTGCGTGCCGGCGGCGCGCTGCGCGACATCGCCCCGACCGTGCTGGCCCTGCTCGGCCTGCCGAAGCCGCCGGCGATGAGCGGCGAATCGCTGTTGCGGCCGGTCTGATGGGCGAGGGCGCCGGGCGCTGGTCGGGGATTGTGCCCGCCGTGGCCGGCTTCGCCCTGCCGCGGGCGGCGCGGACCGCGCCGTGGCGGTGCGCCCTGGCCCTGGCCTTGATGGCTGCGGTGCTGCCGGCCGCTGCCGCCCCGCGGCCTGCCGAGCGCGAGGCGGCCGCCGAGGCCCGGCTGCGCGTGCTCGAGCAGCGGCTCGCCGCCCTCGACGAAGCCCAGCGCGCCGACGAGGCCCGCCGCGACGAGGCGCTCGTCGCCCTGCGCGCGGCCGATGCCGCGGTCGCCGAGGCCGACCGTCGCCGCGAGGCCGCCCGCGAGGCCGAAGCCAAGGCCGAGGCCGAACTGGCGGCCCGCGAAGCCGAGCGCGCCGTACTGGCCGAGCGCCTCGCCGACGAGCGCGAACGGCTGGCCCGGCTGTTGCGTGCGGCCTACGTGCAGGGCCGCCACGAGCAGCTCCGCCTGCTGCTGGCGCAGGACCAGGTCGGTGCGGCGCAGCGCGCCCTCGCCTACCACCGCCACCTGCAACGCGGCCGCGCCGCCGAGATCGCCGCCTTGCAGGCAGCGCTGGCGGCGCTGGCCGAGGCCAGTGCCCGGGTCGAGCAGCGCCGTGCCGACCTGGCCGCGGCCCGTGCCGCCGCCGAGGCCGCGCAGGCCGAGTTGCAGGCGCGCCGGCAGGCGCAGGCCGAAGCGGTCGCCGCCCTGCAGGCGGGGTTGGCGGCCCGCGCCGGCGAGCGCGAGTCGCTGCAGCGCGACCGCCAGGCCCTGCAGGCCCTGCTCGCCGAACTGCGCGATGCGATCGCCGATGTGCCGCGCCGGCTCGCCGAGGACCGTCCCTTCGCCAGCCGCCGCGGCGAGTTGCCCCTGCCGGTGCAGGGCCGGGTGCTGCGCCGTTTCGGTGCCGAGCTGCCGGGAGGGCTGCGCAGCGACGGCGTGCTGTTCGCCGCCGAGGCCGGCAGCCCGGTGCATGCCGTCGCCCCGGGGCGGGTGGTCTATGCCGGTTGGTTGCGCGGCCATGGCCTGCTGCTGGTCATCGACCACGGCGAGGGCTGGATGAGCCTCTACGGCCAGGGCGAGCGGCTGCTGCGCGAGGTCGGCGACTGGGTCGGCAGCGGCGATCCGGTCGCCCGCGCCGGCCGCTCCGGTGGCGGTGCCGTCAGCGGCATCCATTTCGAACTGCGGCGCAACGGCGAGCCGGTCGATCCCCGCGGCTGGTGGCGCTGAGACCGCATAATGGCCTCCCCTCCGGTGGCTGCCATGCGCCTTTCCCGCCTCGTCCTGCTGTCCGTCCTGCTGTTCGCCCCGATCCGGGCCGGGGCTGTGCCCGCCACCGTGCCGGTCGCCGTGCCGCCGGCAGCGCCCGCCGCCGCGCCGGTCGCCGCGCCGCCCACCGCGCCCGCCACCACCACCGGGTTGTCCTTGCCGCCGCCTTCGCCGGCGGTGCCGCTGGAGGACATCGCCCGCTTCGTCGAGGTGTTCCGCCGGGTCCAGGCCGATTTCGTCGATCCGCTCGACGATCGTGCCCTGATGCAGGCCGCCATCCGCGCCCTGCTCGCCGACCTCGACCCCCACAGCGCCTACCTGCCGGCCAGCGCCGCCGCCGACCTGCGTGAGCAGGCCGCCGGCAGTTACGACGGCATCGGCGTCGAGGTCGAGGTGCGCCCGGACCGCAGCCTGCGGGTGATCGGTGCCATCGACGGCAGTCCCGCGCAGCGCGCCGGGCTGCGCACCGGCGACGTGATCGTCGCCGTCGACGGCCGCCCGGTCGGCCTGCGCCGCGAGGACGATCCCTCGCGCGCCCTGCGCGGCACCGCCGGCACCGCCGTGCGCCTGACCCTGCTGCGCCCCGGCGAGGCCCTGCCGCGCGAGGTCAGCCTGGTGCGGCAGAGCATCGCCCTGACCAGTGTCAGCGGCCGCCTGCTGGAACCCGGCCACGCCTACCTGCGGATCGCCTACTTCGAAGGCGACACCGCCGAGGAACTGCGCCGCACCCTGGCCCGGCTGCGCGCCGAGGCCGGCGGACCGCTGGCTGGCCTGGTGCTCGACCTGCGCAACAACCCCGGCGGCTTGCTCTCCACCGCGGTCGAGTCGGCCGACCTGTTTCTGGACGGCGGCCTGATCGCCAGCACCCGCGGCCGCAGCCCGGCCGCCAACGTGCTCTACCGCGCCACCCCCGGCGACCTGCTGGAAGGCGCGGCGATGGCGGTGCTGATCGACGTCGGCACCGCCAGTTCCGCCGAGGTGGTGGCCGGCGCCCTGCGCGACCGCGGCCGCGCCTTGCTGCTGGGCGCGCGCAGTTTCGGCAAGGGCTCGGTGCAGTCGGTGATCGAGCTCGGCAACGGCGATGCGATCAAGCTCACCACCGCCCGCTACTACACGCCTTCCGGGCGTTCGATCCAGGCCGCCGGCATCCTGCCCGACGTGCAGCTGCCCGGCACCGCGATCCGCGGCCTCCGCGAGCAGGACCTGCCGATCCACCTGCGCGGCGACGCCGAGGGCACCGACGGCTACGCCGCGGGGGTCATCGTCGAGGGCGAGGCGGCGGTGGCCGAGGCCCTGCGCCGGGTCAAGCAGGCGGCCTCCACGCGGGCGCCGCGTCCTCCGGCCGGCTGACCGACGGCTGGCGGATCAACGGCCGGCGCGCAGCGGGGCGGGGCGACGCCTGGGCAGCGGGGTGGCCGCGTCGCGTACCCCGGCGGCGATGAAGCCGGCGCCGACCATGGCCATGCCCAGCCAGAACGGGATCTGCAGCACCCAGGCGAACAGGGCGCCGAAGGCGGCGCTGGCCAGCAGGACGAAGAGCAGGACGGCGAGGTCGGGAGGGCGCGGGAGGTTCATGGGGGGACTCCGGTCCGGGGGGCGGGGGGATTCAGCCGCGCCGCACGAGGCCGCAATAGAGGCCTTCGATGGCGAAATCGGCGTCGGCGGGCACTTCGATCGGTGCGTGCGCCGGGTTGCGCGGCAGCAGCAGCACGCGGTCGCCGGTCCGCCGCAGGCGCTTGACGGTGATCGCGCCGTCGAGGCGGGCGACGACGATCTGGTGGTTGTCGGCCACCGGGCTGCGGCGCACGGCGATCAGGTCGCCGTCGAAGATGCCGTCCTCGACCATCGAATCGCCCTGCACCCGCAGCAGGTAGTCCGGCCGCGGGAAGAACAGCGCGCGGTCGAGCAGCATCCGGCCTTCCTCGGCGGCCTGCGGGTCGATCGGTGCGCCGGCCGCCACCCGGCCCAGCAGGGGCAGGTGGAGGGCCTGGCCGTGGCCGGGGCCGGGTGCGCCATCGCCGGCCGCGTCGAGCAGGCGGATGCCGCGGGCGCCGGGGGCGAGTTCGATCGCGCCCTTGGCGGCCAGCGCCTGCAGGTGGTCCTGGGCGCTGCGGGCCTGGCGGAACCCGAAGGCGCGGGCGATCTCGGCCAGCGTCGGCGGGCGGCCCTCGGCGGCGATCTGGGCGCGGAGGTAGTCGAGGATGGCCTGCTGGCGGTCGGTCAGTTGCATGCCACATTTTTATGTGGTTCCGCGCCGGATGGCAAGCCCCTGGCTGAAGGCGGCGTCCGTCTTCACGTCGTCGGGACTTCGCCTGCACGCGACCTGCGCCGCCGTTCCCGCACCGTGCGCGGCATGCCGCTCCCTCCGCCCGCCCTCCGCCTGCTCCCCGTGCTGCTCGGCAGCGCCTTGCTCGCGGCCTGCGCCACGGCGCCCAAGGCCCCGCGCGAGGGCTTCGCCACCGCGCGCACGTTGGAGACCGTGCGCGACGAACCGCACGCCCGCATCGCCCGCTTCCTCGATGCCGAGGCGGTGCTGGCGGCACGGAGCATCTCACCGCCGCGCTTCCTCGTCGCCGAGGGGGCGGCCGGCGACGGCATCGAGCCACGGCAGGCCGTGCTGGTCGCCAACCGCGCCGCCCGCGACCTCTGCACCGCGCTGGCACCCTACTACCGCATCACCGACGACGCCCCCGACCTGGTGCTGGAGCTGCACGTCACCGCCATCGAGCCGACCTCGCCCGGTGCCGCCGGGGTGTCGGAGCTGATCGGCGTGTTCGTGCCCGGCCCGTTCCGCTTGCCGGCCGGACTGGGCGGCTTCGCCGCCGACGGCGTGGCCCGCCGTGGCGGCGAGGACCTGCTGGTGCTGCGCTGGGCCGAGGGGGCCAACCCGGTCACCGAGGGCGCACGGGTCTCGCGCATCGGCGACGCCTACCAGCTCGCCGGCGACTTCGCCGACGATTTCGCCGACGCCCTGCGCGATCCGCTCGGCCGCGGCGGTGAGCCGCGGCCCCGGTTGGACGCGGCGGCGATCGAGGCCCACCGCGCCCTTTGCTTCGCCCGCTACGGCCGGGCCAACCCGGCCGGGCAGGGGGCGTCCATCCTGCTGCCGCTGGCCCCGGAGGCGATCGACCCCGGGCCGCCTTAACCGCTCAGCGTGGCGTCTTGCAGGTGCTGAAGCCGAACAGGGCGTAGGGCGGGCACCAGCCGACCGCCGCCGTGAGCAGGGGCAGGACGCCGATCCAGGCCCACACCGGCCCGCCGAAGGCGGCGGCCCAGGTCACGAGGCCGACGCCGACCACGGCGCGCAGGATGCGGTCGATGCCGCCGACATTGGTTTTCATGTTGCACGCTCCTCGGGAAAGGGGCGGCCCCGGCGGGGCCGCCGACCATCAGTGGAACACGGCGCTCAATCGGCCGCCTTGATCTCCGCCAACGCCGCCGCCACGCCGGGCACGCCCTCGGCACCGGTCGGCACGGTGATGCTGCTGCCCTCGAAATCGCGACCGATCGGCTCGACGCGGCCGCCCAGGCATTGGCCGAGGAAGGTCTCGGTGACGGCGTTGAAGCTGATGCGGTTCTGCGGCCGCACGAAGCCGTGGCCCTCGTCCGGGTAGAGCACGTAGGTGACCGGGATGCCGCGCGCCTGCATGGCCTGCACGATCTGGTCGCTCTCGGCCTGCACCACGCGCGGGTCGTTGGCGCCCTGGCCGATCAGCAGCGGGCGCTCGATGTTCGCCACGTGCGTCAACGGCGAGCGTTCCTTGAGCAGGGCGCGGCCCTCCTCGGTGTCGATGTCGCCGACTCGGGTGGCGAACTGGCGGCGGATCGGCCCCCAGTAGGGCGGGATGGTCTGCAGCAGGGTGATGAGGTTGGACGGCCCGACGATCGAGACGCCGCAGGCGAACTCGCGCGGCGTGAAGGTCAGCCCGACCAGCGCGGCATAGCCGCCGTAGCTGCCGCCCATGATCGCGACCCGGTCCGGCTGGGCGATGCCCTGCTCGACCGCCCAGCGCACGCCGTCGATCAGGTCGTCGTGCATCCGCCGCGCCCACTCCAAGTCGCCGGCGTTGACGAAGGCCTTGCCGAAGCCGGTGGAGCCGCGGAAGTTCACGCTGAGCGTGGCGTAGCCGCGGTTGGCGAACCACTGGTGGGTGGCGTTCAGGCCGTAGCTGTCGCGTGCCCAGGGGCCGCCGTGGACCAGCAGCACCACCGGCACCGGGGCCGCGGGCCGGCCGTCGCCGTCGGGGTCGCTGCCGGCCGGCAGGGTGTAGAAGCTCGGCATGCGCAGGCCGTCGCGGGTGGCGATCTCGACGCCGTGCATCTTCTGCAGGTGCTCGTCGGGCAGCGCCGGCCGGGTGTCGAACCAGGGACGGGCCTGGCGCGTCGCGCGCTCGTAGAGGAAGACCTCGGTGCTGCGGTCGGAGCGCACCACCGTCACCACCCAGCGGGCGTCGTCGCGGCTGCGGCTGTTGACGAAGAACTCGCCGCCCTGCGCCAGCGCGGTGAGCGCGTCGAGGTCGGGCTGGATGGCCGGGTCGATCGCCACCCAGGTGGTGCGCAGCCGGTTGCTGGCGGCCGCCTGCACGGCGCCGGTCTGCGGGTGGACGAGCACGCCGCTCACGTCGGCCAGCGGGTTCTCGGCCAGCAGGCGGCGTTCGCCGCTCGCCATGTCGAGCGCGAACAGCGCGCCGGTGTCCCGGCCGCGCGAGTCGAGCAGGTGCAGGGTCTGGCCGCTGGCGTCGAAGCCGAGCAGGCCGGTGGTGAGCGCGTCCTCGTGCGGCACCGAGGTCCAAGGGGTCCAGGCCTCGCCTTCGCGGCGGTACCACTGGTTGCCGCCGTCGGCGGTCTGGGCGCTGGCGAGGCGCAGCGCGAAGTCCTCGTCGATGGTGAAGCCGCTGAAGCGGTCGTTCTCGATCATCCGGCTGGCACGGCCGTCGGCCAGGGTGACGCGCTTGATGTCGAAGAAGCGCGGATCACGGTCGTTGACGCTGACCAGCACCTCGCCGGGGTGGCGCGGCGAGAGCCCGGCGACGCCGGCGCGCGAACCCTTCGGCGTCAGCGCGCGGCTTTCGCCGGATTCGAGCTCGGCGGCGAACACCTGGAAGTTCTCGTCGCCGCCCTGGTCCTGGGCGTAGAGCACGTGGCGGCCGTCGTAGGCGAAGCTGAAGCCGCGGATGCCGCGCAGGCGGTCGTTGGTGATCGGCCGCGCCTCGCCGGGGCGGTCGGCGGGGGCGACCCAGACGTTCAGCACGCCGTCGCGCGGGGCGATGAAGCCGAGCCAGCGGCCGTCCGGGCTGATCGCGCCGCCCATGCGTTCCGGGTTGCCGAACAGCAGCTGGCGCGAGAGCAGCGGCGTCGATCCCTCGGCCGGGCTGGCCGCCGGCGTCGCCGGCGTGCTGCTGGCGCTGGCATGGGCCACGGGGCCGCCGGCGAGGGCGAGGCCCAGGGCGAAGGCGAGGGCGGCGGGAAGGGGCAGGCGTTGCGGCATGGCGGCGGTCTCCGGTCGCGGGGGCACCACGATGCCGCATTCCGGGCCGTCGTGCAGCCACCGGCGGGCCGGTTCAGCCCGCTGCCGAGATCCCCCGGGCGGGCGGCGGCGCGTGGCGGCGTGCATCGACGTGGCGCTCCCGGCCGCGGACGATCCGCTTCAGGATTTTGTGCAGCGCAGCATCGACTGCCTTGCCGACCTCGGCCGAACGCGCACGCGCGTGCAGGAAGCGGCCGTCATGGAGCCTGGCCTCGACCTGGCACTGGCGATCGACACCGCCCTTGGGGCCGTTCAGGTCCGCCACCGAGACGGTCAGGCCGTCCACCCGGTGCGACATCCGCCCGAGCAGGCGCGTGGCGCGCCGGAACACCGCCTCGTGCAGGTCGGCGTGGCGGGGGTGGTGGCGGTGCAGCAGTTCGATGCGCATGATGGACCTCCGGAGTGGGACGCAAGGGGATCGGAGTCCGCCACGCCGGGGTGGTTCCCCGGCGCGGGAAGCGCGTTCAGCCCGTCTTGACCTTCCCGAACCGCTGCGCGGCCGTCGCCGTTCTTCGCGGGCAGCGCGCGGCCCTGCCGTCTAGGATGGCGCCATGCACCGATCGCCCTCCTTCCACCCCGCCCGCCTGTGGCTGCTGCCCGCCTTGCTGCTGGCGCTCGCCGGCTGCCGCCGCGAGGAACCGCCGCCGCCGCCCGCCGCTGCCGCCACCCTGGCGCCCCTGCCGGAGACCTTCCGCGGCGAGTGGCGTGGCCTGCTGCCCTGCGCCGATTGCGAGGCCATCGAGATCGAACTCGCACTCGAACGCAACGACGCGCTGGCCCGCTTCGTGCTGCTGGAACGCTACCGGGGCGGTCCCGCGCCGGGCGAGTACCGCAGCGAGGGCGGCTGGCGCGAGTCGGCCTGCGAGCTACAGGGCGAGGCGGGGCTGTGCATCGAACTCGACGGCCCCGGCCTGCGCTGGTTCCGCCATGCCGACGGCACGCTCGCCGCCATCGACGCCGGCGGGCGGCCGCTCGATGCCGACGGTGCCCGCCTGCAGCGGCTCTGAGCCGGCACCGGGGCTCCCGCGCCGACGCCGCTAGGCCAACGCCTTCCGCCCCGCCTTCGCCAGCAGCTCGACCATCCGTCCGGCCTGGACCGCCTGCTCGCCGCTGGCGTTGCCCTGCTCGGCGCGCTTGGCCACGCCCTGGGCGATGGCGGCGAGGCGGAAGAAGCTGAAGGCCAGCACGAAGCCCCAGTCGTCGGGGATCGGGCGGCCGGTCTTCGTCGCGTAGCGGGCCAGCAGCTCCGTTTCCGACGGCAGCCCGAGTGCCCCGCGGTCGAGTCCGGCGAGGCCGGGCAGGACCGGGTTGCGCGGCAGCCGCAGGGCCATGCAGAAGTAGCCGAGGTCGGCGAGCGGATGGCCCAGCGTGGCGAGTTCCCAATCCATCACCGCGAGCACGCGCGGTTCGTCCTTCGTCCACATCAGGTTGTCGATGCGGAAATCGCCATGGACCAGGGCGGCGGCGCCATCGTCGGCGGGGCAGCGTCCCGGCAACTCGGCGATCAGCGCGTCCATGTCGGCGTTCGGCTGGTTGCGGCTGGCCGCGTACTGCTCGCTCCAGCGCGCGATCTGGCGGGCGAAGTAGTTGCCGGGCCTGCCGAAACCGGCGAGGCCGCTCGCCTCCACGTCGACCGAATGGATCGCCGCCAGGGTGTCGATGATCGCCTCGTAGTGCCCGGCGCGCTGCGCCGGGTCGTGCCTCGGCAGGGCCGGGTCCCATTCGACGCGGCCGTCGACGAAATCCATCACGTAGAACATCGAGCCGATGAGCGATTCGTCCGTGCACAGCCAGTGCGGAGTGGCCACCGGCACGCGGCCCTGCAGGGCCTGCAGCACGCGGAACTCGCGGTCGACGGCATGCGCCGAGGCGAGCAGCACGCCCGGCGGCTTGCGGCGCAGCACCAGAGGGCCGGAGGCGGCGTCCAGGCGGTAGGTCGGGTTGCTCTGCCCGCCCCGGAAGCGGGTGGCGACCAGCGGGCCGCGGAAGCCGGGGATCGCCGCTTCCAGCGCGGTGGCCAGCGCGGCCTCGTCGAGGGCGAAGGCGGCGTTCGCGGGACCGCGGTCGCCGTTGGCCTCAGTGCCCATCGTCGCGCTCCGGGCGTCCGCCACCACTCTTTCCTCTCTCCTCTCCACTCTTTTCCCTCTCCTCTCCACTCTTTTCCGCCCGGAGCATGCCCTTGGCCAGGGCGGCGAGGTGCACCTCGTCCGGGCCGTCGGCGAGGCGCAGGCAGCGCGCGCCGGTGTAGGCCGCGGACAGGAACGGGTCGGCGAGGCCGGCCGCGCCGTGGATCTGGATGGCGCGGTCGACCACCGCGCAGGCCATCCGCGGCGCCACGATCTTGATCATGCCGATGGCGTCCTTCGCGCCCTTGTTGCCGCGGGCGTCGAGCTGGGCGGCGGCGTCGAGGGTGAGCAGGCGGGCCTGCTCGATCTCGCAGCGCGACAGCGCGATGGCCTCCTGCACCATTCCCTGCGCGCCGAGCGGCTTGCCGAAGGCGATGCGGCCCTGTGCACGCGCCACCATCCTTTCCAGCGCGCGCTGCGACATGCCGATCAGGCGCATGCAGTGGTGGATGCGCCCCGGCCCGAGGCGGGCCTGGGCCAGCGCGAAGCCCTGGCCCTCGCCGCCGATCAGGTTCGACGCCGGCACGCGCACGTCGGTGAACTCGAGCTCGACGTGGCCGCCGGGCGCGTCGTCATGGCCGAGGGCTTCCAGCGGTCGAACGACGCGCAGGCCGGGTGCATCCATCGGCACCAGCACCATGGCATGGCGCGCGTGCGGTTCGGCCTCCGGCGAGGTCACGCCCATGACGATCAGGACTTTGCAGCGCGGGTCGCCGGCGCCGGTGATCCACCACTTGCGGCCGTCGAGCACGTAGGCATCACCGTCGCGGCGGATGCGCAGGGCGATGTTGGTGGCGTCCGAGGAGGCGACGTCCGGCTCGGTCATGGCGAAGGCCGAGCGGATCTCGCCGCGCAGCAACGGCGCCAGCCACCGGGCCTGCTGCTCCGGCGTGCCGAAGTGCGCGAGCAGCTCCATATTGCCGGTGTCCGGCGCGTTGCAGTTGAACACCTCGCTGGCCCACAGCACCCGGCCCATGCGCTCGGCGAGCGGCGCGTAGTCGAGGTTCGAGAGACCGGCGCCGTGGGCGGCGTCGGGCAGGAACAGGTTCCACAAGCCCGCGGCCTTCGCCTCGACCTTCAGCGTCTCGATGCGCGGGCAGACCGTCCAGCGCGTGGCCGGGTCCTGCTGCCAGGCGTGCACCTCGGACTCGGCCGGCAGCACGCGTTCGGCCATGAACGCGGCGAGCCGTGCGTCGAGTTCGCGGGCGCGATCGGAGAACGGGAACAACGGGCTCATCGGGATCTCCGGGAAAACGCTCGCCGCGTGCTTCAGAAATGGGTCCAGAGGCGACGGTCGTGTGCGAGGTGCGGCAGGGTGTTGTAGCTGCCGAAGCGCAGTTGGCCCTGGCGGGCGACGAATTCGTTGATCGAGGCGTTGCGGATGGCGAGGTTCAGGTCGACCGCACGTACGGCCGGCACCTCCAGCGCCTGCTGGGCGAGCCGGGCGATGACGCCGCCGGAGCTGACCACCAGCACCGGGCCCGCGTCGCCGGCCGCCACCGCCGCCGCGCCGGCACCGGCGACCCGTTCCCCGAAGGCCGCCCAGCGTTCCGGTACCGCCTCCAGCTCGTCCCGCGCCCAGGCGAGGATGGCGGCGTGCAGCATCGGCCCCAGCACCATCGGGTCGTGCGAACCGACGCGGGCACGGTGGTCGGCGTCGGCGCGCTCCGCGAGGAAGGCGCGCACCACCGCGCCGTGGTCGAACTCGTTGAGGTCGGGATCCTCCGTCGCCGCGGGCAGGTCGCGGCCGGCCTCGGCGTAGGCCGTGCGGATCGCTTCGAGGGTCTCGCGGTGGCGGCGCATGGCGCCGACCCGGACCCGCGCGAAGGCCGGGGCGTGCTCGGCCAGCCAGCGCCCGAGCAGCCCGGCCTGGGTCCAGCCGAGCGGCGAGAGGCGGTCGTAGTCGGCGCTGCCGTAGCTGGCCTGGGCGTGGCGGACGAGCAGCAGGGCCATGCGAGGGGTCTTGGTTTCAGTCGTGGGCGGCGGAGAGTTCCGCACCGCGGATTCGCGCGGCGTGAACGGCCGCGCCGACCAGCCGTGCGAAGCCGCCGGCGGCGAGGGCTTCCAGCGCCGCCTGGGTGGTGCCGTTCGGCGAGGTGACGCGCTGGCGCAGGGTGGCGGCGTCCTCGCCGCTCTCCTTCAGCATGCGCGCGGCGCCGGCGATGGTCTCGACCACCAGGGTGCGTGCCGCCTCCGCGGGCAGGCCTTCGGCCTCGGCCGCCGCCTGCAGGGCTTCGGCGAGCAGGAACACGTAGGCCGGGCCGCTGCCTGAGGTGGCGGTGACGGCGTCCATCAGCGCCTCCTCGGCGATCCACACGGTGCGCCCGGCCGGTTCCAGCAGGCGTTCGGCCAGGGCGCGCTGCGCCGGCACCACGGCGGCGGTGGCGCAGAGCCCGGTGACGCCGGCACCGAGCAGGGCCGGGGTGTTCGGCATGCTGCGCACCACGGCGATGCCGCCACCCAGCCAGCGGTCGAGCTGGGCGCTGGTGATGCCGGCGGCGATCGACAGCACCAGCGGCCGCCGCTCCTGCGCGAGCGGGGCCAGGGCCTCGCAGACATCGCGAAGTACCTGTGGCTTGGTCGCCAGCACCCAGACGCCGGCTTTCGCGGCCGCGTCGGTGTTGTCCGCGGTCACGTTGATGCCGAACTCGGCGGCGAGGCGCTCGCGGCCCGCGGCCTGCGGCTCGCTGACGTGGATCGCCGCCGGCTTCGCACCGCCGCGGAGCAGGCCGCCGATCAGGGCGCGGGCCATGTTGCCGCCGCCGATGAAGGCGATGGCGGGAAGGGCGGAGGACGTGGGCGTCATGCGTTCGATGGCCGGCGGTGGACGCCGGATCATGCCCTCGGCGGCCGGGGGCCGAAAAGTGCGCTGCCGACGCGGACGAGGGTGGCACCCTCGGCCACGGCCAGCGGCCAGTCCTCGCTCATGCCCATGGAGAGCGTGTCCACGCCCGGATGGCGGGCGTGCAGGTCGTCGAACAGGGCCTTCATCCGGGCGAAGGCGTCACGGCGGCGTGCCGGGTCCGGGTGCGGTTCGGGGATGGCCATCAGTCCGCGCAGGCGCAGCCGGGGCAGGGCGGCGGCCTGGTCGGCGAGGACCATCACGGCCTCCGGCGCGCAGCCGGCCTTGCCGGCCTCGCCGTCGATGTTCACCTGCAGCAGCAGGTTCAGCGGCGGTGCGTCGGCGGGGCGCTCGCGATCGAGCAGGGGCAGCAGCTTGGGGCGGTCGATGGACTGCACCCAGTCGAAGTGCCGGGCCGCCTCGCGGCATTTGTTGCTCTGCAGCGGGCCGATCAGGTGCCATTCCAGCGCGAGGCCGGCCAGTTCGCGCTGCTTGGCCCGGGCCTCCTGCACGTAGTTCTCGCCGAAGGCGCGCTGCCCGAGCCGGGCCAGCGTGCGCACCGCTTCGGCGGGCTGCGACTTGGACACCGCCAGCAGGCCCAGCGGGCGCCCGCCCGCGGCGGCGGCGAGGCGGGCCAGCAAGTCGCGGTGGCGGGCTTCCAGAGTGTCCATCGGCTGGGGCTATACTGCCCGAACAGCGCGCGTCGCAAGGCCGCGCGAGACCGCACCGAAACCGCTGCGCCGGGGGGAATCAAGGAATGGATATCGCGGAACTGCTGGCCTTCTCGGTCAAGAACAAGGCCTCCGACCTGCACCTCTCGGCCGGCCTGCCGCCGATGATCCGCGTCGATGGCGACGTTCGCCGCATCAACATCCCGGCGCTCGACCACAAGACCGTGCACGCGCTGATCTACGACATCATGTCGGACAAGCAGCGCCGCGACTACGAGGAATTCCTCGAGACCGACTTCAGTTTCGAGATCCCCGGCCTCGCCCGCTTCCGCGTCAACGCCTTCAACCAGAACCGCGGCGCCGGCGCGGTGTTCCGCACCATCCCGTCCGAGATCCTGAGCCTCGAGGACCTGAACTGCCCGCGCGTGTTCCGCGAGCTGATCGACCAGCCGCAAGGCTTGATCCTCGTCACCGGCCCGACCGGTTCCGGCAAGTCGACCACGCTCGCCGCGATGATCGACCACATCAACAAGAACGAGTACTCGCACATCCTCACCATCGAGGACCCGATCGAGTTCGTGCACACCTCGCAGAAGTGCCTGGTCAACCAGCGCGAGGTGCACCGCGACACCCACGGCTTCAACGAGGCGCTGCGCTCGGCGCTGCGCGAGGACCCGGACTACATCCTGGTCGGCGAGATGCGCGACATCGAGACCATCCGCCTCGCGCTGACCGCCGCCGAGACCGGGCACCTCGTGTTCGCCACCCTGCACACCAGTTCGGCGGCCAAGACCATCGACCGCATCATCGACGTGTTCCCCGCCGGCGAGAAGCCGATGGTGCGCTCGATGCTCTCCGAATCGCTGCGCGCGGTGATCAGCCAGTCGCTGCTGAAGAAGGTGGGCGGCGGCCGCATCGCGGCGCACGAGATCATGGTCGGCATCCCGGCCATCCGGAACCTGATCCGCGAGGACAAGGTCGCGCAGATGTACAGCTCGATCCAGACCGGCCAGCAGTACGGCATGCAGACGCTCGACCAGTGCCTGCAGGACCTGCTCAAGCGCGGCGTCGTCACCCGCGCCCAGGCCTCGACCTATGCCAAGGACAAGCGCCTGTTCGAGTAAGGAACCCCCATGAGCAGCATCGACTTCACCTCGTTCCTCAAGCTGATGGCGCACAAGAAGGCGTCCGATCTCTTCATCACGGCCGGCGTGCCGCCCTCGATGAAGCTGCACGGCAAGCTCGTGCCCATCACCCAGGAGCCGCTGACCTCGACGCAGAGCCGCGACCTCGTGCTCAACGTGATGAACCCGACCCAGCGCGAGGAGTTCGAGAAGACGCACGAGTGCAACTTCGCGATCGGTCTGGCCGGGGTCGGGCGCTTCCGCGTCTCCTGCTTCTACCAGCGCAACCAGGTCGGCATGGTGCTGCGGCGGATCGAGACCCGGATCCCCACGCTCGACGAGCTGAACCTGCCGCCGATCCTCAAGAACCTGGCGATGACCAAGCGCGGGATCATCTTCGTGGTCGGCGCCACCGGCACCGGCAAGTCGACCTCGCTGGCGGCGATGGTCGGCTACCGCAACATCAATTCCTCGGGCCACATCATCACCATCGAGGACCCGATCGAGTTCGTGCACAAGCACGAGGGCTGCATCGTCACCCAGCGCGAGGTCGGCATCGACACCGATTCCTGGGAGGCGGCGCTGAAGAACACGCTGCGGCAGGCCCCCGACGTCATCATGATCGGCGAGGTCCGCACCCGCGAGGGCATGGACCACGCCATCGCCTTCGCCGAGACCGGGCATCTCGTCCTGTGCACGCTGCACGCGAACAACGCCAACCAGGCGATGGACCGGATCATCAACTTCTTCCCCGAGGAGCGCCGCAGCCAGCTGCTGATGGACCTCTCGCTCAACCTCAAGGGCATCATCGCCCAGCAGCTCATCCCGACGCCGGACGGCAAGGGTCGCCGCTGCGCCATGGAGATCCTGCTCGGCACGCCGCTGGTGCAGGACTACATCCGCGACGGCGAGGTCCACAAGCTGAAGGACGTGATGAAGGAGTCCACCCAGCTCGGCATGAAGACCTTCGACCAGGCCCTGTTCGAGCTCTACCAGGCCGGCGAAATCACCTACGAGGACGCGCTGCGCCACGCCGATTCGGCCAACGAAGTCCGGCTCAAGATCAAGCTGGCCCAGGGCGGCGATGTCCACACGCTGTCGGTCGGCCTCGACGGGGTCGAGGTCGCCAAGGCCGACTGAACGCCGGGCCGCTCAGCGGCCCGCGGCGTAGCGTGCCGGCGCGAAGCCCTCGACGGCGAACACGATCGGGGCCGTGCCGCCGTCGGCCGGCGCGATCTCCAGCCGGCGGGCGCCCGGCAGCGCGGCGACGAAGGCCGCGTCGTCCTCGATGAACAACGCCGGCCGGGTGCCGGTGCTGGCCGTCCGTCCGGCCCAGCGCCGCGCCGCGCCGTCGTCGAAGCGAAGCAGGAAGGCGCAGGGCTCGCCGCAGTCGAAATGGCCCTCCTCGACCACGAGGTAGACGCTCTGGCCCCAGCGCGGGTCGTCGCGCAGCACCAGTTGCACGGTCGGGACCACGGCGAAGCTGCCGGGGTCGTCGGCGTCGGGCCGCAGGTTGCGCAGGGTGGCGGCCTTCTGCGGTCGGGATTCCCCGGAGATGGCGGTAGCGACGTAGGCCCAGGGCGCGGCCACCAGGCCGGCGTCCGGGTCCGTGGCCGGTGCAGCGGCCGGCGGATCGGCCGGCATCCGGGCCGGGTCGGCCACGGCGGTGTCCGGGCGGTCGTCGTCGCCGGCCCCGTCGGGTGCCGGGACGGGGCCGCAGGCGGCCAGCACGAGGACGCCGAGGGCGAGGGCGAGGGCGAGGGCGAGGGTGGGCAGGCGGGCGGGATTCGGCATGGCGGAGCGTTGGGACGGGAGACGAGGGCGCGGGGACGGGATGCACAGGGTAGCGACGCCGCCGGGCCGGAGCACGGCCTACAATGGGGGCATGCCGCTCGATGCCTCCCTCGCCGGTTCCCTGCTGCTCGCCATGCCCGGCATGGACGACCCGGTGTTCGCCCGCAGCGCCGTGCTGCTCTGCCAGCACGATGGCGACGGTGCCCTCGGCGTGGTGTTGAGCCGGCGCACCGACATCCTGCTCGGCGAACTGTTCGACCAACTCGGCATCGAACCCGAATCGCGCGAACTCAAGGGGCGGCCGGTGCTCTGGGGCGGGCCGGTGCATCCCGACCGCGGCTTCGTCCTGCACGACGACCCGCGACCCTGGCCCTCGACCCTGCGCTTCGGTGGCTTCGGCCTCACCAGTTCGCGCGAGATCCTGCTGGCCCTGGCCCGCAACGAGGGCCCGGCGCGCTTCCGGGTGGTGATCGGCCATTCCGGCTGGGGCGGCGAGCAACTCGAAGCCGAGCTCGCGCACAACGCCTGGCTGACCGTGCCGGCCACCGAGGGTTTCGTGTTCGAGACCGACCCCGAACTGCTCTGGCAATCCGCCGCCGGCCGCATCGGCGTCGACATGGCGCGCATGGCCGACTACAGCGGCCGGGCCTGAGCATGGGCGCCGGTGGCGTGCTCGGCTTCGACGTGGGCAGCCGGCGCATCGGCGTCGCCGTCGGCAACGCCATCACCGGCACCGCCAGCGAGGTCGGCCTGATCGAGGTGCACGACGGCGTGCCCGACTGGGCGCAGTTCGAACGCCTGCTGAAGGAATGGGCACCGACGCAGCTGGTGGTGGGCGATCCGCTCGGCTTCGACGGCCACGACCCCGACCCGCCGGTGCGCCAGCGCGCCCGCGGCTTCGCCCGTGCCGCCGCCCGGCGCAGCGGCCTGCCGGTGGCGATGGTGGACGAGCGCCGCAGCTCGGTCGAGGCGGCGGCCCGCTTCGCCGGGCAGCGCCGCGCCGGCCTGCGCCGCCGCCGCGACGCCGCGACGCTCGATGCCCTGGCCGCGGTGGTGATCGTGGAGCGCTGGCTGGCCGGCGAGGCCGATTCTTCCTGAGCCCATCCCACCACTCTTTCCTCTCCACTCTTTCCTCTCTCCTCTCCACTCTTTCCTCTCCACTCTTTCCTCTTCCCCTCCATCTCCCCGCCATCTCCCCGCCATGCCCAGCGACCGCCTGCGCCACCTCCTCACCCTAGACGGACTCGGCGCGGACCGCATCCACGCCCTGCTCGACGCCGCCGAGGCCCTGCGTGGCGCCGCCCTGGGCGGCCAGAGGCTGCGCGGGGTGCTGGCCGGGCGCACGGTCTGCAACCTGTTCTTCGAGAACTCCACCCGCACCCGCAGCAGCTTCCAGCTCGCCGCCCAGCGGCTCGGCGCCGACGTGCTCAACTTCGACGTGTCGGCATCCTCGGTGAGCAAGGGCGAGAGCGCGCAGGACACCCTGCGCACGCTGGAGGCGATGGGGATCGCGGCCTTCGTGGTCCGCCACGGCGAGGACGGCGCGGTGGCCGCGCTCGCCGCCGCGGCGCGGCCGCGCACGGTGCTGGTGAACGCCGGCGATGGCCGCAGCGACCACCCGACCCAGGGCCTGCTCGACCTGCTCACCATCCGCCAGCGCAAGGGCGCGGATTTCGGCCGGCTCGCGGTGCTGATCGTCGGCGACCTGCGGCATTCGCGGGTGGCGCGTTCGGCCCTGCACGGCCTGCGCCAGCTCGGCTGCACCGACCTGCGCCTTTGCGCGCCGCCCGGCCTGCTGCCCGAGCCCGGCACGCTCGGCACCTGCCGCGCCGGCCACGACCTCGACGCCATGCTGGACGGCGTGGACGTGGTGATGGCGCTGCGCCTGCAGCGCGAGCGCATGGTGGAGGGGAGTGTGCCCTCGCCGGCGGCCTACTTCGCCGAGTACGGCCTCGACGCCCGCCGCCTCGCCCGGGCGAAACCCGATGCCATCGTCATGCATCCAGGGCCGATGAACCGCGGCGTCGAGATCGCCGACGCGGTGGCCGACGGCCCGCAATCGGTGGTCCTCGACCAGGTCGCCAACGGCGTGGCGGTGCGGATGGCGGTGCTCGCCCACCTGCTCGGGAGCTGAGCGCGGCGGTCGGCGTGCAGCCCACCGCCGGCGCCGGCCTTCAGTGCAGCAGGAACAGGGTGGCGAGGCCGAGGAAGGCGAGGAAACCCATCACGTCGGTGACGGTGGTGAGGATGACCGCGCCGCCGACCGCCGGGTCGACGTTGAAGCGGCGCAGCAGCATCGGCACCAGCACGCCGGCGAGCGCGGCGCAGCTCAGGTTGATCACCATGGCCGCGAAGATCACCAGGGCGATGCCGGTGCTGTCGAACCACACCAGCGTCACCACGCCGACCACGGCCCCGAGCAGCACGCCGTTCATCAGCGCGATGCGCAGCTCCTTCCAGACCAGCGTCGGCAGGTTGGTGCCGGAGACCTGGCCGAGCGCGATGCCGCGCACCATCAGCGCCAGCACCTGGGTGCCGGCGTTGCCGCCCATGCCGGCCACGATCGGCATCAGCACGGCGAGCGCCACGATCTCGGCCAGCGTGGCCTCGAAGCGGCCGACCACGCTGGCGGCGAGGAAGGCGGTGCAGAGGTTGATGCTGAGCCAGGTGAAGCGGCCCTTGAAGGCGCGCAGCACCGGGCTGAACAGGCTCTCGTCCTCGCTCACGCCGGCGGCCGAGAGCACCTGGTGGTCGGCCTGTTCGCGGATGATGTCGACCACGTCGTCGATGGTGATGCGGCCGAGCAGCACGTTGTTCTCGTCGACCACCGGCGCCGAGATCCAGTCGTGGTCGGAGAACTGCCGCGCCACCTCGCCGGAGAGCGTGTCCACCGGGATGGCCGGCTGCTCGCCGTCCATCAGACGGTTGACCGGCGTGGCCGGGTCCTGCGTGAGCAGTTGGGCCAGGGCGATGCGGCCGAGGTACTGATGGCGGCGGTTGACCACGTAGAGGTGGTCGGTGTGCTCGGGCAACTCGCCGCGCAAGCGCAGGAAGCGCAGCACCACGTCGACGCTGACGTCGGCGCGCACCGTCACCACGTCGGGGTTCATCAACCGGCCGGCGCTGTCCTCGGGGTAGGAGAGCACCTGCTCCAGCCGCTCGCGGTTCTCGCGGTCCATCGACTTCAGCACCTCGTCGATGACCGTGTCCGGCAGGTCCTCCATCAGCTCGGCGAGGTCGTCGATGTCGAGATCCTCGACCGCGGCGACCAGCTCGTCGGGATCCATCGCCGCGATCAGGCTCTCGCGCACCTCGTCGTCGACATGCAGCAGCACCTCGCCGTCGTCCTCGGGGTCGACGAGGCCCCAGACCACCTCGCGCTTGGCCGGTGGCAGCGATTCCAGCAGGTTGCCGATCTCCGCCGCCGAGAGCGTGTTGACCAGCCGGCGCACCGGCCCGAGCCGCCCGCTGTCCAGCGATTCCGACAGCATGCGCAGCTGGTGGGCGGTGCGTTCGTGGCGGGCGGCGTCGGCCAAGGGAAGCTCCCGGCGTGCAAGGCGCGCGCATTATGGCCGCTGCACCGCCCCGCGCCCAGTCGCGCTTGCGGCCGGTGTGGCCGGGCGGCACGCTTGGCGGTCACGCCCATCGGAACGCCCGCCATGCCGCGCCGCATCGCCTTGCCCGCCCTCGCCCTGCTGCTCGCCGGCTGCGCGCCCGAGCCGGTGGTGCCGACCGCACCGATGGCGGTGGAGGGGGTCCGCCTGAGCCTCGAAGCCCTGCCGCAGTCACCGCTCTGCGATCCGGCCCAGCCCTACGTGGTGCGGGTGCGCTGGGAAGCCGTGGACTGGCCCGACCCGCGCTTCGATTTCCACATCGAACGCAGCAACGGCCCGCTCTGGGCACGCCACAACAGCGCCAGCGGCGAGCAGGACAGCGGCCCTTGGGCGAGGCCGGGGCTGTTCTTCGTGATGGTCGACCGCGAGACGCGGCGGGTGGTCGCCGCCACGCCGGCACCGGCGCTGGCCTGCCCGCCGGCCTGAGTGCCGCGGCTCAGGCCGGCTGCGCGCGCGCGAGCCAGGCCTCGACCTCGGCGCGTTCGCGGCAGCGCAGCAGGGCCGGGGCGCGCCGACGCAGGCGGCCCAAGTCGCAGGCGCGGATCGCCTCGCGCACCTCCAGCACCGCGCCCGGCGGCACGCTGAAGTCGCACAGGCCGAGCGCCAGCAGCAGCGGCACGTCCTCCGGGCGGCTCGCCAGCTCGCCGCACAGGTGCAGCGGCAGCTGCATGGCGCGCGCCTCGGCGAACAGCCGGTGCAGCAGGCGCAGCACCGCCGGGTGGCGTTCGGAGTAGAGCCCGCCGAGCGCCTCGTGGGTGCGGTCGGCGGCCAGCAGGTACTGCACCAGGTCGTTGGTGCCGACGGCGACGAAGTCGACCAGGTCGCGGTGGTCGCCGAGCGTGAGCGCGGCGGCCGGCACCTCCAGCATGATGCCGAAGGCGACCCGTTCGCCGACCGCCACCCCGGCCTCGCGCAGCTGCCCGGCGAGCCGCTGCAGGCGGCTCCTCAGGGCGTCGGTCTCCTCGCGGGCACTGACCATCGGCACCAGCACCCGCACCGGCCCGAAGGCCGAGGCCCGCAGCATGGCCCGCAGCTGCACGTCGAGCAGGCCCGGCCGCGCCAGCGAGAGCCGCACGCCGCGCAGGCCGAGCGCCGGGTTCGGTTCGCCGCGCAGGGCGAGCCCGCTGTCGTCGGTCTTGTCGGCACCGAGGTCGAGGGTGCGCAGCGTCACCGGCCGCCCGGCCATGCCGAGCACGGCATCGCGGTAGGCGAGGAACTGCTCCTCCTCGTCGGGCAGGCCGCTGCGGCCCATGAACAGGAACTCGCTGCGGAACAGGCCGATGCCGTCGGCGCCGTTGGACAGCGCCAGGGCGATCGCCTCGCGGCCCTCGCCGTTGGCCTGCAGGCCGATCGTGGTGCCGTCGCGGGTCCGGGTCGGGGCCTGCCGCAGGGTTTCCAGTTCGGCCCGCTTGGCGGCCTGTCGGGCCCGCCGCTCGTGGTAGCGGGCGAGGTCGGCGGCATCCGGCTCGACCACCAGCAGGCCGTCGCGGCCGTCGAGCAGCAGGGCGTCGCCGTCGTTGACGTGGGCCAGTGCCTCGGCGCAGCCCACCACCATCGGCAGGCCGAGCCCGCGGGCGATGATGGCGCTGTGCGAGAGCGGGCTGCCGGCGCGGGTGGCGACCGCCAGCAGCTGCTGGCGGGCCAGTTCCACCAGTTCGGCCGGGGCGATGTCGTCGGCGACCAGGATCTCGCCGGCGAGGCCGAGCTGGCCGTCGTCGGGGCGTCGCTGCAATGCGGCGTGGACCCGGCCGATGGCATGGTCGAGGTCGTCCAGCCGGGTGCGGAAGTAGTCGTTGTCCATCGACTCGAACACCGCGGCCAGGCGGTCGCGTTGCAGCTTGAGCGCGTAGTCGGCCGAGTAGCGGCCGCTGCGGATCAGCCCGCGCAGACCGGCGCCGAGTTCCGGATCGTCGAGGATCAGCACGTGCAGGTCGAGGAACTCGCCGACCTCGCGGGCCAGCTCGCCCTGCAGGCGGGCACGCAGGGTGGAGAGCTCGGCGCGGGCGGCGGCCAGCGCCGCGTCCAGCCGCTGCACCTCGGCTTCGACCTGTTCAGCCGGAAGGCTGCGCTCGTCGATCCGCAGGGCCTGCGGATGGCGGACGCGGGCACGGCCCAGCGCCAGCCCGCGCGACGCGCCGACGCCGTGCAGTTCGCGCCGCATCACTCGCCCTCGTCGAAGCGGCGGGCGAACAATGCCTCGACGGCGGCCAGCGCCTCCTCCTCGTCGGGGCCGTCGACGCGCAGCAGCACCGAGCTGCCCTGGCCGGCGGCGAGCAGCAGCACGCCCATGATCGACTTGGCGTTGACCTCGCGCCCGCCGACCCGGAGCGTGGCCTGCGCCCGGTAGTCGGCGAGCAGCCGCACCAGCTTGGCCGACGCGCGGGCGTGCAGGCCGAGGCGGTTGACGACGGCGATCTCGCGCTCAAGCATCGTCCACCACCACCCCGTTGCGGCCGCCGTTGGCGGCGGTGCGGGCGAGTTCGTCGAGGCCCTGCTCGCCGTAGTTCATCACCCGCAGCAGCATCGGCAGCGACAGCCCGGCGACCCGCCGGCAGGGCGCGGCGATGCGTGCCAGTTGCAGCGCCAGCCGCGCCGGCGATGCGCCGTAGACGTCGGTCAGCAGCAGCACGCCGTCCTCGCCCTGCACCCGCCGCAGCGCGGCGCTGGCCGCCGGCAGCAGGGCGGCCGGGTCGGCCTCGAACGGCAGCTCGAAGGCGGCGGCCGGCAGCGGCAGCGGGCCGAGCAGGCGGGTGGCGGTGTCGAGCAGCGCGCCGCCGATGCCGGGATGGGTCACGAGGAGGACGCCGACGGCCATGCTCAATCCAGCTCGCGGTGGTAGGTCAGCACGTCCTCGCGGCCCTCGGCGCGGAACCGCGCGGCCAGGGCCTCGGCGAGGTAGACCGAGCGGTGCCGGCCGCCGGTGCAACCGAAGGCCACCGAGAGGTAGCTGCGGCTGCCGGACTCGAAGCCGGGCAGCCATTCGGCGAGGAAGCCGCCGACCGCGGCGAGGTAGGCCCGGACCTCGGCATGGCCGGCGAAATAGTCCTGGATGGCCGCGTCGCGGCCGCTCAAGGGTCGCAGCACCGGGTCCCAGTGCGGGTTCGGCAGGCCGCGCGCGTCGAACACGAAATCGGCATCGACGGGCAGGCCGCGCTTGTAGGCGAAGCTCTCGAACAGCAGGGTCAGCCCAGGCGTCCGCCCGGCCTCCAGCTCGGTCAGCACGTGCTTGCGCAGCTGGTGGACGTTCATGGCCGAGGTGTCGATCCGGTGGTCGGCCAGCACCCGCACCGGGCGCAGCACCTGGCGCTCCAGCGCGATCGCGTCCGGCAGGGCCAGGCCGAGCTGCGAGAGCGGATGGCGGCGGCGGGTGTCGGAATAACGCTTGACCAGCACGCTGTCGGCGGCGTCGAGGAACACCAGCCGGTACTGGTAGCCGCGCTCGCCGACCGCCGACAGCCAATTGCCGATGCTTCCGAGGTCGCCGTGGCGGTTGCGCACGTCGATGCCCACCGCCAGCCGCTGCTGGCCGGCACCGACGCTGTCGACGAAGGCCGGCAGCAGGTCGGCCGGCAGGTTGTCGACGCAGTAGCAGCCGAGGTCCTCGAGGGTGCGCAGGGCGACGGTCTTGCCGGCGCCGGAGAGGCCGGAGACCACGGTCAGCGAGCGGCTCACGGCAGGCTCCGGTCGAGCAGGGTGGAGTGGCGGGCGAGGAAGGCGGCCGCCGGGTCGTCGCCCTTGGCGCGCAGGATGTGCAGGCGCGCCGCCGCCTCGGTCAGCACCGCGAGGTTGCGGCCCGGCGCCACCGGCAGGTTGAACACCGGCACGTCGAGCCCGAGCACCGGCCGCGCCGCGGTCTCCCCGGTCAGCCGAGCCAGCCCCTCCGGGTCGGTGACGTCGCCGGCGCGCACCAGGTGCACGATCAGGCGCAGGTACTTGTTCCGCTTCACCGCGGTGTCGCCGAACATCTGGCGGATGTTCATGATGCCCAGGCCGCGCACTTCCAGCAGGTCCTGCAGCAGTTCCGGGCAGTGGCCGTCGAGCACGTCGGGGGCGATCTGGGTGAACTCCGGCGCGTCGTCGGCGACCAGACGGTGGCCGCGGTTGACCAGTTCCAGCGCCAGCTCGCTCTTGCCGAGCCCGGAATCGCCGGTGATCAGCACGCCGATCGAGTAGATCTCCATGAACACGCCGTGCAGGGTGAGGCGCGGCGCCAGCGCCCGGGTCAGCACGTACTGGAGTTGCGTGAGCAGTTCGTGGCCGGCCTGGGCGGAGGTCCACAGCGGCGTGCGCGACTCGCCGGCGACCTCGCGGAGGTCGCCCGGGCAGCCCTGGTTGCGGGTGATGACGAGCGCGAGCGGGCCGAAGCCGACGATCTTCTGCAGGGTTTCCCAGCGTTGCCGGGCGTCCAGCGAATCGAGCCAGGCCAGTTCCTCGCGGCCGAGGATCTGCACCGTGTTCGGGTGGATGACGTTGAGGTAGCCGATCAGCGAGGGGCGGTGGCTGCTCTGCTCGCCGGCCTCGATCGCGCGGTCGCCGCCGTCCTGGCCGGCCAGCCAGCGCAGGGCGAGGCGGTCGCGCTGCTGCTCGAACAGTTCGCGGGCGCTGAGCAGGCGGCGCGGCATCGCCAAGGGCCTCAGGACGCGGCTTGGCCCGGCCGCCAGGCGGCCAGCAGGCGGTAGACCGCGGCGCTGTCCGCGGCCTCGCGCAGGCGCTGCCGGAAGGCGGCGTCGCCGAGCATCTCGGCGAGTTGGCCGAGCAGCACGAGGTGCTGCTGGGTGAAGTGCTCGGGCACCGCCAGCGCGAACAGCAGGTCGACCGGCTGGCCGTCCGGGGCACCGAAATCGACCGCTTCGGCGAGCCGGACGAAGGCCCCGGTCGCCGCCACCAGGCCGGGGCTGCGGCCGTGCGGGATGGCCACGCCGTGGCCCAGCGCGGTGCTGCCGAGGCGCTCGCGCTGGCACAGGCTGTCGAACACCAGGCGCTCGCAGTCGGGGTCGCCCTCGGCCAGCAGCAGGGCGAGGGTTTCCAGCAGGCGCTTCTTGCCGGGGGCCTTGGCCCCCGCGACGACGCGCGCGGGGGCCAGCAGGTCGAGCAGTTGCATGCAGGGCGAGGGGGTCAGCCGAAGTGGCCGGAACGCGCGGCCGATTCGCCGCGGTGGTGGTCGGTGAACCGCTCCTTCTCCTTGATCAGCATGCGGTCGAGCTTGTCGACCAGCAGGTCGATGGCCGAGTACATGTCGGCGGCCTCGGCCTCGGCGTGCAGCTGCTTGCCGCGCGGCGACAGGGTGGCCTCGGCGCGGTGCTGCAGGCGGTCCACGGCGAGCAGCAGGCGCAGCTCGAGGTGGTGGTCGAAATGGCGGGCGATGCGTTCCAGCTTGGTGGTGGCGAAATCGTTCAGGGCCGGGGTGATCTCGATCTGGTGGCCGCTCACTTCAAGGCGCATGGGCGCGTACTCCTGCGGGACGGGTGAAGCTCTTGGCGGCCAGCATACGCCGGACCGGGGCGGGGCGAAGTGGACACCGGTCAAATTCCCCGCGACCGGGCCGGAGGGGCTCCGGGCGGGCGCCGGCGGCGCGCCGAAGCGGGCGGCAAGCCGATCATCTCGCGGTATTTCGCGACGGTCCGGCGGGTCACGGCGATGCCTTCGGCCTGCAGGCGGTCGGCCAGGGCCTGGTCCGACAGCGGGCGCTCCGCCGGTTCGGCGGCGATCAGCCGGCGCAGGCGTTCCTGCACCGCCATCGCACTGGCCCCGCCGGCCGGCCCGGTGCCGAAGAAATGCCGCAACTCGAAGGTGCCACGGGGGGTCCGCAGGTATTTGCGGGTGGTGGCCCGCGACACGGTGGATTCGTGCAGGCCCAGCGGTTCCGCGATGTCGCGGAGGGCGAGCGGCCGCATCGCCGCCGGGCCGTGCTCGAGGAATCCCACCTGCGCCGCGACGATGGCGCCGGCCACGCGGCGCAGGGTCTCGCCGCGCTGGGCGAGCGCGCGCAGCAGCCAGCGGGCCTCCTGCAGGCGGCCGCGCAGGTAGGCGTCCTCCCCACTGCGGCAATGGCCGATCAGGGCCGCGTAGTGGCGGTTGAGGGTGAGGCCGGGTGCAGGCAGCATCCGCACCTGCCAGCGCCCGCCGACCCGCAGCGCGGTGGCATCGGGCCGCACGTAGTCGGTGCGCTCGCCGCCGTACCGGGCACCCGGCTTCGGGTCGAGGCTGCGCAGCAGCGCGGCGGCCTCGGCCAGGGCGGCGGCCTCGACGCCGAGGTCGGCCGCCAGCGTCGCCGCGGGTTGCCGCACCAGCGCCTCCAGACGGCCGTCGAGCAGGCGGCGCGCCAGCGCCAGCGCGGGCGGTGGCGGATCGAGGGCGGCCAGCTGCAGGCGCAGGCATTCGGCCAGGTCGCGGGCACCGCAGCCGGGGGGGTCGCAGTGCTGCAACAGGCCCAGCACCACGGCGAGATCGGCGCGCCCGGCCCCGGGCAGGGCCTCGGCGAGCGCCTCCAGCGGTTCGCGCAGGTAGCCGTCGGCGTCGAGGGCATCGACCAGCAGTTCGGCGATCCGCAGGTCGCGTGGCGAGCGCAGCACCATCCGCAGCTGCGACAGCAGGTGTTCGGCCAGGCCGATGCCCGCACAAGCCGTCTCGAGCGGGTCGCCGGCCACGCCCGTCGCGGCCGTTTCGGCGTCGTCCATGCCGGGCGCATCGGCTTCGGTGTCGGTCGCGCCTTCCGCCTCGCTGCCGGCATCGTCCGCGCCACCGTCCTCGAGCGCTTCGAGCAGCGGGTTGCTCTCCACCGCCTCGCGCAGGGCTGCCTCGAGTTCCGTCCGTGACAGCAGCAGCAGGCGCAGGGCCTGCTGCTGCTGCGGGGACAGCACCAGGGCCGTGCCGAGCTTGGCTTGCAGGGCCGGCTTGATCGCCATGGCTAGAGGCTGAAGCTGGCGCCCAGGTAGACCCGGCGCACGTCCGGGTTCATCAGCACCTCGCTGGGCGAGCCCTGGGCGAGCACGCTGCCGGCGTTGAGGATGTAGGCGCGGTCGCAGATGCCGAGCGTCTCGCGCACGTTGTGGTCGGTGATCAGCACGCCGATGCCGCGCCGCTTCAGGTGCCGGATGATGCCCTGGATCTCGCCGACCGAGATCGGGTCGACGCCGGCGAAGGGCTCGTCGAGCAGCATGTAGCGCGGCCTGGTGGCCAGCGCGCGGGCGATCTCGATGCGCCGACGCTCGCCGCCGGAGAGGCTCTCGCCGGGCTGGTCGGCGACGTGGGCGATGTGCAGTTCGTCGAGCAGGGCGCCCAGTTCGGCCTCGCGCTGCGCGGCCGAGAGGTCGGGACGCAGTTCCAGCGCGGCGCGCACGTTGTCGGCCGCCGACAGGCTGCGGAACACGCTGGCCTCCTGCGGCAGGTAGCCGACCCCGCGGCGCGCCCGCAGGTGCATCGGCAGGGCGGTGATGTCCTCGCCGTCGAGCAGGATCCGGCCGCTGTCGCAGGGCACCAGCCCGACCACCATGTAGAAGCAGGTGGTCTTGCCGGCGCCGTTGGGGCCGAGCAGGCCGACCACCTCGCCGGGGTGCAGCTCGAAGCCGAAATCGCGGACGACCTCGCGCTTCTTGTAGCGCTTGCCCAGCGCGCTCGCCGAGAGCATCAGGGCCGCGCCGCGGCGGTTCTGGGCTGAATCGTCATCCGCACGCGGTTGCCGTCGCCGCCGCTGTCGATGGCGCCGGTGTCGAGGTTGTAGCGGATGGTCTCGGCCTCCAGCGTGCCGCGCGGCTGGGTCACGACGGCCTGGCCGCTGAGCAGCAGGTCTTCCGCGCCCGGCGTGTAGGTGACGCGAGCGGCGCGGGCGTCGACCGGCTCGCCGCGCCCGGTGAGCTGCGACATCCGCACCGGCGTACCGTCGAGCACGATGCGGGCGATCTCACCGTCGCGGCGTTCGACCGTGGCGCGGTCGGCGGCGATGGCGAGGCTGCCCTGGCGGATCTCGACGTTGCCGGTCAGCACCAGGGTGTCGTCCTCGCCGAGGCCGCCGCTCTGGCGGTCGGAGCGGACCTCCATCGGCTGCTCGCGATCGGGCTTGCGCGCCTCAGCGTTGCCCGCCGGCGCGCCGGCCAGCAGTGTCGCCAGCAGCAGGACGGGGATGGAAGATCGCATCGACATCGGCGAGCAGCTCGTAGGTTTGGGCTTCGAGATCGACCTCCAGCCCGGTGGCCCGCAGTATAGAGCGGCCCTGCACGATGGTCACCGCAGCGTCGGTGCGGGCGCGGTCCTCCTCCGGGAACACACTCAGCCGGTCGGTGCTGAAGCGCACCGCCTCGCCGTGGCGGTTGGGCGGGCCGTCCATCTCGACGCCCTCCAGCAGGCGCACCTCGCGGTGGTCCGGGCCGACCCAGGCGCTGCCGGAGCGGACCTCCCAGCGTCGCCCCGGCTGCCGGGCCGGGAAGCCGAAGCGCGGCGTCGACAGCACGATGGCGGCGCCCTCGCCGTCGCGTTCCAAGAGCGGCCCGGCGACCGTGAAGCCCTCGCTGCCGTCCTCCCGCAGCGCGCTCATCTCGAAGCCTTCCAGCCGGTAGTCGGCGCGGGTGTCCGGCGCGGGTGGCGGCGGCGGTTCGCGCAGCCACCACAGCGCCAGCCCGCTGGCCAGCGCGCCGGCACCGAGCAGCAGGCCGAGCAGGCCGCGGTTCACGCGAGGAACCCCGACAACACCGCGTCGGCCTTGCCCTGGGCGGTGAGCAGCAGATCGCAGAACTCGCGCGCCGCGCCGCGCCCACCACCGGCGCGGCTGCGCCAGTGGGCGCGGGCCAGCACCCAGGGGTGGGCGTCCGCCGGCGCGGCGGCGAGCCCGGCCGCCGCCATCGCGCCGAGGTCGACCAGGTCGTCGCCCATCATCGCCGCCGCCTCCGGGGCGAAGCCGTGGCGGGCGCAGAGTTCGAGCAGCAGGGCGCGCTTGTCGGCGACACCGGTGTGCACCTCGGAGAGCCGCAGTTCGCGGCCGCGTGCCGCGGCGACCGCGCTGTTGCGGGCCGTCAGCAGGGCCACCCGCACGCCGTGCTGCTCCAGCAGGCGCAGGCCCAGGCCGTCGTGGATGTGGAAGGCCTTGGCCTCGCGGCCCTCGGCGTCGAGCCAGAGCTGGCCGTCGGTCAGCGTGCCGTCGACGTCGAAGCAGGCGAGCCGGATGCGCGAAGCCCGCCCGTGGAGCTCGGCATCGATCGGCGGCAGCGGGCCGGCGGGGCGGGGGTCGGGCATGGCCTTTAGACCACCCTTGCCCGCAGCAGGTCGATGAAGTTGAGCGCGCCGACCACGCGGCCCTCGTCGTCGACCACCACCAGCGCGTTGATCTTGTGCGCCTCCATGGCATGGACGGCGGCGCTGGCGAGTTCCCCGGGGCCGATCGTCTTCGGCGAGCGGCCCATCACCTGCCAGACCGCGTCGCGGCGGACATCCAGCTGGGCGTTGTCGAGGGCGCGGCGCAGGTCGCCGTCGGTGAACACGCCGACCAGGCGCTCGGCCTCGTCGACGACCGCGGTCATGCCGAGCCGGCCGCGGCTCATCACCACCAGCGCCTCGGCGATGCTGGCCTCGGGGCGCACCCGCGGCACCGCCTCGCCGGCGTGCATCACGTCGCGGATGGTCAGCAGCAGGCGGCGGCCGAGCGCGCCGGCCGGGTGCGAGCGGGCGAAGTCCTCCGGGGTGAAGCCGCGCGCTTCCAGCACCGCCACCGCGAGCGCGTCGCCGAGGGCGAGGCTGGCGGTGGTGCTGGTGGTCGGCGCCAGGTTGTGCGGGCAGGCCTCGGCGGGCACCGAGACGTCGAGGTGCAGGTCGGCGAGGCCGGCCAGCGTCGAGCCGGGCCGGCCGCTCACGGCGATGAGCGGCACGCCGAGCCGCTTGAGCGCCGGCACGATGGTCAGGATCTCGTCGCTCTCGCCGGAGTAGGAGAGCGCCAGCACCACGTCGCCCCCGGTGACCATGCCGAGGTCGCCGTGGCTGGCTTCGCCGGGGTGCAGGTAGAAGGCCGGCGTGCCGGTGGAGGCGAGGGTGGCGGCGATCTTGCGGGCGATGTGGCCGGACTTGCCCATGCCGGTGCAGACCACCCGGCCGCGGCATTCCAGCAGCAGCGCGCAGGCCCGCTCGAAGGCGGTGCCGATCCGCGATTCCAGCGCCGCGAGTGCCTCGGCCTCCAGCCGGACGACGCGACGGCCGGCGGCGGCCAGGTCCGGGCACGGGGAGGTCGGGGCCGGTCGGGCGCTCATGGTGGGCCTTGCGGGTACAATGGAAGGCCTAGTCTACGGCAGCCTCCCGGCTGCTCCTCGCACCCCACATGAATGCAGATTTCGTGCGCCGGCTCATCGAGGCCGGCCTGCCCGGCGCGGAGGTCCACGTCGAGGGCGCCGACGGCGTCCACTTCGAAGCCACCATCGTCAGCGAGGCCTTCGCCGGCAAGCCGCCGATCGCCCGCCACCGCATGGTCTACGCCACCCTCGGCGAGCGCATGGGCGGCGAGATCCACGCCCTGGCGCTGCGCACCCTGACCCCGGCCGAAGCAGGTCGCGGCTGATGGCCAAGATCGTCATCGCCGGCGGCGAGCCGCTGAACGGCGAGGTGCAGATCTCCGGCGCCAAGAACGCCGTGCTGCCGATCCTCTGCGCCACCCTGCTGGCCGACAGCGCGGTCGAGATCGGCAACGTGCCGCACCTGCACGACGTCACCACGACCATGGAGCTGCTGGGCGAGATGGGCGTGCAACTGGTGGTCGACGAGAAGCTCTCGATCACCGCCGACCCGCGCCAGGTCACGAACACGGTGGCGCCCTACGAGCTGGTCAAGACCATGCGCGCCTCGATCCTGGTGCTGGGACCGCTCATCGCCCGCTTCGGCCACGCCCAGGTGGCGCTGCCGGGCGGCTGCGCCATCGGTTCGCGCCCGGTCGACCAGCACATCCGCGGCCTGCAGGCGCTGGGTGCGGAGGTGCTGGTCGAGGGCGGCTTCATCAAGGCCACGGCGAAGCGCCTGAAGGGCGCGCGCTACGTGTTCGACATGGTCACCGTCACCGGCACCGAGAACGTGATGATGGCGGCCACCCTGGCCGAGGGCACCACCGTGCTGGAGAACTGTGCGCAGGAACCCGAGGTGGTCGACCTCGCGCATTGCCTGAACGCGATGGGCGCCCGGGTCGAGGGCGCCGGCAGCAACCGCATCGTGGTCCATGGCGTCGGGCGCCTGCACGGCGGCCGCTACGACGTGCTGCCCGACCGCATCGAGACCGGCACCTTCCTGGTGGCCGGGGCGATGACCGGTGGCCGCGTGCTGGCCCGCCGTACCCGCGCCGACATCATGGACGCGGTGCTGGCGAAGCTGGAGGAGGCCGGCGCGCACGTCAACACCGGCACCGGCTTCATCGAGGTCGACATGCGCGGCGGCCGGCCGCGGGCGGTGAGCCTGACCACCGCGCCGTACCCGGCCTTCCCGACCGACATGCAGGCGCAGTTCGCGGCGATGAACACCATCGCCGAGGGTGTCGGCGTCATCACCGAGACCATCTTCGAGAACCGCTTCATGCACCTGAACGAGCTGACCCGGCTCGGTGCCGACGTCCGCATCGAGGGCAACACCGCGATCATCCGCGGCGTCGAGCGCATGACCGGCGCGCCGATCATGGCCACCGACCTGCGCGCCTCGGCCTCGCTGGTGCTGGCCGGCCTGGTCGCCAAGGGCGAGACCACGGTCGACCGCATCTACCACATCGACCGCGGCTACGAGAACATCGAGGAGAAGCTCGGCGGGCTCGGTGCCCGCATCCGCCGGCTGCCGGGCTGAGGCCGCGTGCAGCGCGTCGGCGAGGACATCCTGGAGGCTTTGCGCTCGGCCGCCGCGGCGGCCGAGCCGCCGCGGGTCGGCGAAGTGCTGGCCGGCGGCGGTGCCTCGGCCTTCGCGGTCGCCCTGATCGTGCTCTGCCTGCCCTTCCTGCAGCCGATCTCGCTCGGCCCGCTCTCGACCATCGGCGGGCTGGCGCTGGCCACGCTGGGCTGGCAACTGGCCCGTGGCGACGCCCGGCCCTGGCTGCCGGCCACGCTGGCCGCCGCCCGGCTCGACAGCGCCCAGTGGGCGCAGCTCGCGGCCTCGGCCGACCGCGTGCTGGGCTGGGCCGGCCGCGTCGTGCGGCCGCGCCTGAGCCGCTGGACCCGCGGCCGGCGCGGCCGGCGCACCGCCGGCACGCTCATCATCACCGCCGGCCTGATGCTGGCGGTGCCGGTCGCCGGCATCCCGTTCAACAACACCCTGCCGGCGCTGGCCATCGTCTGCGCCGCCTTCGCCCTGCTCGGCGAGGACGGCCTGATGTTCTTCCTCGCCGTCGGCTGGCTGGCCGCCACCGTGGCCTACTTCGTGCTGCTGTTCCAGGTGTTCGTGGCGATGTTCACCGCGCTCTGGGGCTGGCTGCTGCTGTGGCCGGTGCTGCTCGCGCTGGCGCGGGTCGGCGCCGCCAGCCTCGGCGGCTGAACGTCCGGCTCAGCCGGCCAGCCGCCGCATCTCCAGGAACTCGCCGTCGTCCTCGCGCTGCTCGATGCGCAACGGCGCGTGCGGCGGGTAGGGGTCGAGCCAGATCCGCGTGCTGCGGCCGTCCGGCGACTCGCGGATCATCTCGACCACCACCCCCTGCGTGCCGGCCGGCTGGCCCGGCACCGCGGCGGCGGCGCCGATGCGCCAAGTCTGTGCCTCGACCCGGCGACGGCCGGCGACCGGCAGCACCTGGTCGCCGCGGCGGCCCTCGGCCACCGCCTGCATCAGCGCGACGGTGAGCAGCTGGCGGTCGACCACGCCGGCCACCAGCGGCGATTCGGCGCTGTGCTCGCGGTCGTGCAGGCGGATGCGGTCGGCGGCCGGGTCGACCCGCACGCCGCGTTCGCGGCGCTGTACGCCGGTGGACTGGACGTAGCGGTATTCGCGGGTCTCGGGCCGGCCTTCGGCGTTCCAGACGAAGTGCGAGCTTTCCTCGATGCGCAGGCCGAGCATGCGGGCGAGGCCGCGGGTGCCGGTGGTCCGGCTCTCGAAGCGCCAACCCTCGGCATCGTTCGAGAGGCGCAGATGGGCCTCGCCCAGCACGTCGCCGTTGCGGCGCACCTCGTAGCGGGCCTCGAAGGGCGCGACCGGCGCCGACGCGGCGGAACCGGCGGGTGCGGCGAGGCCGCAGGCGGGAAGGGCGAGGGCGAGCAGGACGGCACGGACCCGGCTCACGACGGTGCTCCCGCAGGGGAGGGGGCGAGCCGGTCGTCGGCGCCAAGCTGCAGCGGTGCCGAAAGCGGCCGGCCCTGCCAGGACGGCGGGGCCAGCCCCAACTCGCCGCCGGCGATCGCCGCCACGGTGGCCACCAGCAGCGGGTGTTCCCGCTGCCGCACGCGGGCGGCCAGCGACTCGGCGCTGTCGTCGGGCCGCACCATGATCCGGGCCTGGGCCAGCAGCGGGCCGGCATCGAGTTCGGGGATGACGACGTGCACGCTGGCACCGTGCTCGGCGTCGCCGGCCTCGAGCACGCGGCGGTGCGTGTGCAGGCCCGGGTGGCGCGGCAGCAGCGAGGGGTGGAGGTTGATCATGCGGTCCGGGAAACGGGCGATGGCGGTGGCGCCGATGATGCGCAGGTATCCCGCACAGACGATGAGGTCGGGCTGAACCGCGGCGATGGCGTCGAACATCGATTCATCGAAGGCCGCGCGGCTGGCGAAGCCGTCCGGCCTCATCGCCCAGGCGACGATGCCGGCCTCGCGCGCCAGCGCCATCGCGCCGCAACCGGGCTTGTCGGAGAACAGGCCGACGATGCGGCCGTCGATGCGGCCATCGCCGCAGGCGGCGAGCAGGGCCGCGAAATTGCTGCCCGCACCCGAGGCCAGCACGGCGATGTTCAAACGCATGGTCCGGGCACCGACGCCGCGGTGGGCTTCGTCAGCCGATCCGCACACGCTCGTGGACGCTGGTGCCGGCATTCCGCACCACCCGGCCGATCGGGTGCGGCGGAAGTCCGGCGGCGGCGAGCGGCGCCGAGAGCGCCGCGATGCTGGCCTCCGGCACCACCAGCACGAAGCCGACGCCGCAGTTGAAGGTACGCCACATCTCGGCATCGGCGATGGCGCCCTCGCGCTGCAGCCACTCGAACACCGGCGGCAAGGCGATCGACGAGGCGTCGATCTCGAGGCCGAGGCCGGCGGGGATGACGCGGATGATGTTCTCGGTGAGGCCGCCGCCGGTGATGTGGGCCATGCCGTGGATCGGCGAATCGGCACCCGGGAAGGCCCGCAGCAGGGCCAGGATCGGCTTCACGTAGAGCTGCGTCGGCGCCATCAGCGCGTCGACCAGCGGCACCCCGCCGACCTGCAGGTCGAGGTCGCCCTTCGCCGCGTCGAAACCGGCGCGGGCCAGCACGCGGCGGATCAGCGAGTAGCCGTTGCTGTGCGGGCCGGAGGAGGGCAGGGCGAGCAGCACGTCGCCCTCGCGCACCCGCGAGCCGTCGCGCAGTTCGGATTTCTCCACCGCGGCCACGCAGAAGCCGGCCAGGTCGTACTCGCCCGGGGCGTACATGTCGGGCATCTCGGCGGTCTCGCCGCCGACCAGGGCGCAGCCGGCGAGCTCGCAGCCGCGGGCGATGCCGCCGATGACCGCCGCCGCGGTGTCGATGTGCAGCTTGCCGGTGGCGAAGTAGTCGAGGAAGAACAGCGGCTCGGCACCCTGCACCAGCACGTCGTTGACGCACATGGCGACCAGATCGATGCCGATGGTGTCGTGGCGGCCGAGCTGCTGAGCGAGCTTCAGCTTGGTGCCGACCCCGTCGGTGCCGGAGACCAGCACCGGCTCGCGGTACTTGCCGGAGAGGTCGAACAGCGCACCGAAGCCGCCGAGGCCGCCCATCACCTCCGGCCGGAAGCTGCGCTTCACCAGCGGCTTGATGCGCTCCACCAGTTCGTTGCCGGCATCGATGTCGACCCCGGCGTCGCGGTAGGTCAGGGGCGTCGGGGTGCTCACGGCGGGTGGGCCTTCGAGGCGGCAAGCGGAACGTGCATTATGGCGCACTCCCCCGGAGCCCACGATGCGCGCGCCTTCGACCCCCGCTCCACGTGCCCTGCCGCTGCTCGTCCTCGGCCTCGTCCTCGGCTTCGCCGCCGCGGTCGGGGCCGTGGCCGCGGCCACACCGCCGGAGGCCGTCCCGCCCGGGCCGCCCGTCCGCGAGATCGAGTGGTACACCGCCGAGGTGCCGGTCACCTCGCAGGAGCAGCGCGAGCGCGAGGCCGCCCTCGGCCGCGCCCTCGCCCAGGTGCTGGTGCGGGTCACCGGCAGCGTCGATGCCGCCGCCGATCCGGTGGTGCAGCGCGCCCTGCGCAACGCCGAGGCCCTGCTGCGCGCCAGCGAGTACCGCGAAGTGATCGAACCGGGCGCGGCCGTGCCGGTGCCGCGCCAGCAACTGGCCGCCAGTTTCGATCCCGAGGCGGTGGATGCACTGGCGATCGCCGCCGGGCTGCCGCTGTGGCGGGACGTGCGGCCGCAGCCCCTGCTCTGGCTCGCCATCGACGACGGCGGTGGCGTCGGCCCCCGGCTGGTGGCCGCCCCGCAGGTCAACGTGGTGCGGCCGCTGGCCCAGCGCGGGCTGGAGCGCGGCCTGCGCCTGCTGCTGCCGGCCGGCAACGCCGTCGAACAGGCCGCCGCGGCACGCATCTGGGCGCTGGATGCCGCCGCCCTGGCGCCGCTCTCGGCCCGTTACGCCGCGCCGGTGCAACTGCTCGGCCGGATGGGCCGCGCCGGCGCAGGCTGGAGTGCCGAATGGGTGCTGGTCGAGGGCGGCGTCGAACGCCGGCGCTGGCGTTTCGAGGACGGCAACCCGCAGCGGGTGATCGCCTCCGGCGTCGACCCGATGGCCGACGCCCTCGCCGCGGCGGCGGCGATCCGCTTGCCGGCGGGCAAGCCCGAGACCCTGGTCGCCACCGTCGATGGCCTGCGCTCGACCGAGGACTGGCTGGTGCTGGCCGCCTACCTCCAGACCCTGCCGGTGCTGCGCGACCACGAGGTGCTGGAGGCCAGCCCGGACGGCCTCCTGCGCCTGCGCCTCGACCTCGCCGTCGACCGCGCCCGCTTCGAGGCCCTGCTGGCCAGTGGCGGCGTGCTGGCGGTGGAACCGGGTGCGGCGGACGCCGCCCCGCACTACCGACTGCGGCAGTGAACGCGATGGCGGACGGCACGCCCCTGCTCTGGTTGCGCCCGTGGCTGTGGTTCGCCGCCGTGCTGGTGCTCGGCCTGCTGCTCTGGCTGCTGGGGCCGGTGCTGACGCCCTTCGCCATCGCCGCCCTGCTGGCCTGGCTCGCCGACCCACTGGTGGTCCGGCTGGAGCGCCGCAGCGGTTCGCGCACCCTCGCCGTGGTGCTGGTGTTCCTGTTGATGAGCCTGGTCGTGGTGCTGGCCCTGCTGCTGCTGGTGCCGATGCTGCAATCGCAGTTGCGGCGCGCGGTGGAATGGCTGCCGCAGCTCGCGGCCTGGGCCACCGGCGTGGCCCTGCCCTGGGTGCAGGCCCACACCGGCCTGGCGCTCGCCGGCGGCCTCGACGCCGCCGCCCTCACCGAACTGCTGAAGGGCCAGTGGCAGGCCGCCGGCGGCGTCGCCACCCAGGTGCTCGCCGGGCTCTCGCGCTCCGGTCTCGCGGTGGTGGGCTTCGTCATCAACCTGCTGCTGGTGCCGCTCCTCACCTTCTACTTCATGCGCGACTGGCGATCCATGCTGGATCGCCTGCACGGCCTGCTGCCGCGCCCGCTGGAACCGACCGTGGTGCGGCTCGCCCGCGAATCCGACGCGATGCTCGGGGCCTTCCTGCGCGGGCAGATGACGGTGATGGTCTGCCTCGGCCTGATCTACGGCATCGGCCTCGGCCTGGTCGGCCTCGACCTCGGCTTCCTGATCGGCATGGTCGCCGGCCTGCTCAGCTTCGTGCCCTACCTCGGCACCACGGTCGGGCTGGTGGCGGCCATCATCGCCACCCTGGTCGAGCACGGCGACCTGTTCCACCTGGTGCTGGTGGTGGCGGTGTTCAGCGTCGGCCAGGTGATCGAGAGCTACATCCTCACCCCGTGGCTGGTGGGCGACCGGATCGGCCTGCACCCGGTGGCGGTGATCTTCGCCATCATGGCCGGCGGCACGCTGTTCGGCTTCCTCGGCGTGCTGCTGGCGCTGCCGACGGCGGCGGTGGCGATGGTGCTCGGCCGCTACGCCCACGGGCGCTACCTGCAAAGCCTGCTCTACCGTGCCGACCACGATCCCGGAGACGGTACCGGGACTTCCGTGGGCAGCCCGACGTCGCCCACGGATGCGGCCGGCGGCAGCCGTCCACCATGAGCGCCCAGCTTCCACTGGCGCTGCCGGTGGGGCCGGACCAGCGATTCGACCTGTTCGTCGGCCACGACTGGGCGGTCGCCACCCTGCGCGCCGCCGCCGAAGGACGCGACGAGGCGGCGCTGTTCGTCGCCGGTGCCGCGGGCAGCGGCAAGAGCCACCTGCTGCTCGCCGCCTGCCGCGCCGCCCACGAGGCGGGCGGGCGGGCCCGCTACCTGCCGCTGCCTGCACTGGGCGGGCCGCTGGAGCCCCTGCTGGCCGGGTTGGAGGCGGACACGCTGGTGGCGGTGGACGGCCTCGAGACCGTGGCCGGCTCGGCGGCTGCTTGCGAGGCCCTGTTCCACCTGCACAACCGCCTGCGCGACGCCGGCCGCACCCTGCTCTACGGCTCGCGCCTGCCGGCCGGCGATGCCGGCTGGGCGCTGCCGGACCTGCGCTCGCGTTTCGGCCAGTGCCTGCAGGTGCCGCTCGACGCGCTCGACGAGGCCGGCCGCCGCGAGGCCCTGCGCCGGCGCGCCGCGCGGCGCGGGCTGGAACTCGACGAGGCCGTGCTCGACTGGTTGTTCCGCCGGGTCGAACGCGACCTGCGCTCCCTGACCGCCCTGCTCGACCGGCTCGACCGTGCCGCGCTCGCCGCGCAGCGGCGGCTGACCGTGCCGTTCGTGCGGCAGGTGCTGGAGCAGGGCTGAGGTCGCCGATCGGGCGCGCCGTCCCGAGTGCGCCTGCTTGCGTGGTCCATGGGGCCGACGGTTCCGAGAGCGCCTGCCTTCGTGGCCCATGGGGTCGCGGCCGGCGACGGCTACGCGTCCCGCTCCGCAGTCGCCGGACGGCGCACATCCCTGTGCGCCTCCTGCGATCCCCATGGCCCACGGGCGCGGCGCGGATC
>Ga0208370_100058_pt1 | contig 38483 bp, 38 predicted proteins | sample Subbio12Jun_QV11_FD_184822 | JGI IMG/M metagenome (GOLD analysis project Ga0208370, IMG submission 184822) | Serpentinite rock and fluid subsurface biosphere microbial communities from McLaughlin Reserve, California, USA -CR12Jun_QV11 (SPAdes) | ecosystem: Environmental > Terrestrial > Deep...
ATCAAGGAAATCGAGCGGGACCGCGCTGAAGTTGTGCTCCATGAGGAGTCTACCTTCCCATGCCGAGAGAAAGCGGTTCGCCTTGAGCAGCTGAAGGGCATTGGTCCGAACAGCGCGGCAATGTTGGTTGCAGAGGTTTTTTGCCGAAAGTTCGAAAGCCGACGACACGTCGCGGCCTTCCTTGGGTTAGCTCCGGCGCCCTTCGCCAGCGGCGACGTGTCGCGTGATCAGGGTATCAGCAAAGCCGGTAACCGAAGCACACGTGTGCAGATGGTGGAACTTGCCTGGTGTTGGTTGAAATATCAGCCAAGTAGCGAACTGACCGTTTGGTATCGCAACCGGTTCAAAGGCAACGGCGCTCGCGCGGCAAAGGTGGGGATCGTTGCGCTCGCCCGAAAATTGTTAATCGCGCTTTGGCGCTTTGTGGAGACCGGTCTGGTCCCTCAAGGTGCCGAGCTCCGCGCCGCCTGATGCTTATGTTGCAACAGGCTCGATAAGGCGACGCGGATTGGTGTGATGTGTGACCGGGAAAGTTGATGGCGCCTGAAAACGCCCAGTAGTAGTTTGGTCCGCATCCGCCTTTGCTCGATCCGGGGATGTGAATACGGATTATGGTGCGCGGGCACGGCCGCGACCGGATACAAGTCTATGCACGGATAGTGCATCAGCTGACCTCGGAACGAATGAAGCCAATCCTTGAGCATTGCGTGTGGGGGCTCCCAACCCGTCAACAGAAGGAACCGTTCAATGCGATCTTGACAAGGCCCGGATCATACAAATCGACTTTCATCAGCACCTTGATGCCATCGACATCCATGCTTGCAAAGTCTCGCTCGGGCGAATCCGGGGCGAAGGTGCAATGGCGCAGAGCGGCCATCAACCGAGCCTGTGCCATTATGCTGTCTGCCACCGTGTCGCCGCCAAGCTCTGCAAGGAGCGCGGAGGTCATGACGATGCGGGCCATGCGGTCACGGCCCTGTCGCGCGGCATCATTGAGCAATGCGATGCGCTCGGTCCGCTGCCTAGCGCAGGAAAAGTCGGATGTGTCATGCATTGGAGATCTCATGCCGATCAAAGAGACGAAGAGCAGGCAACCGGACGGCCTCGCGGAACTCAGCCGGCAGGCTGACAAGCGGACATCTGAACATCGATCGCGGTCCCCGGGGCGACGGTAATGGCGACCTGCCGATCCTTGGGAAGGACCCACAGGATGCCGGCGAGCGTATCGCGGATGCGCGCCGCGATGGCCTCGTCCTCGCCGAGCAGCACCCGGGCCGCGAGTTCGCGCGCATCGCGCATGAAGTGCTCGTGCTGGGTGTCCCAGGAGTCTGCCTCGCTGTCGTCGCTCGCGCAGAAACAGACATTCTCGATGAGATCGACCAACACATCAGGGGTCAGGTCCGGCCTCGGCACGTAAGCGATGCGGATCTGGTCGACGCCGCTGTACCAGCCATCTTCGTTTACGACGAAGGCGACATCTGCCGGGATCCGTTCCTCGCGCGGGGTCTCGGTGGCACGGTGGAAGACACAGAACCTCAGTTCGATCGTCTCGGCACGCACATGGTCCTGGAGCGGAGGGAAGCTGCCGTTTTCGGCGATGATGTAGTCCTGCTCCCCAGCTGCAACATAGAAGCGCACGTTGCCGAGCTGATGCAACGCGTCATACCAGCCATAGCCTGCGTAAGGAGGATGGTTCTCGACGAGGTGCGGGCGCAGGGAATGCGTGCGCAGCGCGCGCTCCAGTCCTTGCCCGATATCCGGCTCGAGATCCGCAACAAGGATCGTGTCCGGTCCTGTAGCGACCTCCTCATACTCGACATTGACGTTGTCGCTTTCCGCGATGGCAGCATGCCAGCGGGGCAGGCAGGGGTCGGCCTCCGGCAGGGCGACCCCCAGATCGCGCGCTTCCTTCCAGTTCTCGAAGGAAAGCCGGTGCTGACCTTTGTGCGCCAGCGCGGCATAGATCGTGCGCTTGCACGCTGTCTGAAGCGCCGCAAATGCGGCGTTCTCGACGAATTCCTTGCGTGCCGGGAGCACAAGGGCAAGGCCCGGGGTGGCCCCGATATCGAGCCGGGCATGGTAGGTCTTGCCGCCAAGGCTCTCCGAGACGCTGGCAAGCTTGCGGGTGAGCACCATGCCATGGAAGTTCGTGGTGGGGTCCTGATGGTATTCGCGCCCCTCGAACACGCCGATCTGGCTGCCGTTCCATTCGGCGATGTAGATCGCCTTGGCGAGAAAGTCCTCGCGGGGCACTTGCGCGCCATTGAAGAACACCGGCAGCGGGTAGAACTTGGCGACCTCGCGCAAAATCCGCTCGGCTGTCTGCTCACTCACCCCGGGCATCAGAAAGGTGATGGTCGTCCCAACCGGACGAGCAAGGGGCCGCACGGCAATGTCCTGCGCGCCGGTCCAGCCATCCGCAGGGACATGGACCGACCATCCGCTGTCGGCATCGGCATGACGCGAGCTGATCCGGGTGTCCTTGCCCGCCAGGCTGAAGACACCCATGCCTGCCGGGTCTTCGGCCTCATGGATGTGCTGGCTCCAGCCCGAATCCCCCAGTGCGATCATGGTCTGGGGATCGGCGACGCCGCTTCCATCATCGACAAGGGTCAGGCGCGCTCCGTCCTGATCCGCGCAGCAGGCTATATCGATCCGGGAAGCGCCCGCGCGGCGACTGTTCTGGAGGAGCTCTCCCAGAATATCGCCGATGGTGCCGTTGAAGAGGCGCGTGACTTTGGTGATGGTCTTCGGGCTGACGCTGGGTCGGATGACTGTCGGGTTCATGGCAAAGGGTCCTTCATCGCATTGGTTCGCCCTTCCCCTCCCCCTTCCCTTCAAATCGACGGATTGATGCAAAGCCGGAGCCGGGCGACCTTCGGCCTGCTCTTCAGCCCATGCGTTTCGGTCGCAGGGCCTCGGGCATCGGGATGATCTCGTGCGCCGTATCGCGCAGCGCCGTGACCTCGCCGCGCGCGGCGTAGAGGTCCTTCGCGATCAGCGCACAGGCCTCAGCTTCGCCATAGGTTGGCCGGCCAAGGTGATCGACGCGCTCGACTTGCCGGGCAATCACGCCCACCTTGCCTTCCGGCACCCATTCGGCCCAGTCGCCCCAGGCGCTGGTGACGCAGAATTCGCCGATCGCGGCCATATAGGCCTTGCGCGTCCGCAGGATCGCAGAGGAATTCTCCTCTACGGCCTCGCCGGTCAAGGCGCTGAAGCGGTCCGGGTGCCAACATTTGGCGGTATCGCGGGCAAGCTGCAGGAAGCCTGCGGAGCAGGAGCCCTGCCGTTCTAGCTCGCTGGTAAAGGCAAGGATCGGGAGCGCCCAATCGCAGTCTTCTTCGTAGGACCCGCCCTCGATCTGTAGCGCCGGCGGCATGGCGGCCTGTCTCTGATCGGACAGAATGATGCCGCCGTGGCTGGCGGTCATCACCGACCAAATGCCGGGGCCAAGCTGATCGGCCTGCTGGACGGCGCCCCAGATCGATGTCGATGGGCGCGGCGATGGAGCAAAGCATGTCATGAGCGAACTCTCCTTCTTCAGGTTCGCTCACATCCTCCCCCTCCCCTTCACTCGAGAATGCGGCGGGCTTCGCTGATAATTGCCTCAGGCGTCACGCTGCTGACGGCCATGGATACGACAAGCCCGGCCTGACCGAGACGCTCGCGCTCGATGCTGCGCAGCTCAAGATAGTCAGCATCATCCGACTGCAGGATCTGGAGCGCGAACTTGCACTCCACCCCGCTATGCTCATCGAGCAGCGCCACCAGGAAATCCGGCCTCGCCGAGCCCGCAGCCAGCGCGATGTCAAAGAGGACCTTCTTGACGGCCATCCTGACACCGAGGCGGCGCAGTTCATACTGGGCCTGTTGGAGCGCGCGCAGCACATCGCGATCGTGGTCGCGCTCGGCGGGCACGAACTGGTTTCCGCTGAACACAGGCTGGGCATAGGCCCGCAGCGCCAGGTATCCTTCGCGCCGGCTGTGCTCGCCGACGACAGCAAGCACCAGAAACGGTGGCTCGACCTCGGCGCGGATGATCCCGGTGTGCTGGATGCGGTTGCGGATTTCGACGGTGCCGAGCCCCGTCACGACCTCGCTCGACGTCACCTCGCTCGCTTCGAGAAGCAGAAAGGCCTGCGGCGCAAACTCGGGCGGCCAGGTCTCGGCGGCAGAGCGTAACCGGGCATGGACACGCCGCTTCTCGTAATCGATGGCGTTGGTGTAGAGGTGATCCGACAGCCGAATACCCGGAGCGATCTCGAGGCCCGCGGCTGCGCGCTTGAGGTACCGCATTTCTGCGCTGATCGAGCCTTCGCGTCGGCCACTGGGCGGCAATTCGCGCAGGACGTTTGCACCTGCCCGCTCGAGCAGCAGCCAGAGTAGCTTGCCCAGGCGCGGGATCGCGACGCCGCGTGAGCGGTCGTCAGGCTCTATGTCCTCTGGCCTCTGTGCGAGCTTCTCCGGCGCCTTCTGATGCGCGCTGAACAGGCCCTTGGGAAGGCCGATAGCGTAAAGCGAGTCCTTTGCGGTCTCGCGGATGCGCGGCGGTGCCTGGGGCAGATGAAAGGGGCATTTGGCATCGTGGCCTGGCCGCGAGGTAAGGCGCCTGAGATAGTAGGTTTCCTGAAAACTGAGATAGGCCGCGCTCATCAGCGGCGGCGGACGCTCTGCCCCAAGGCAATCGCAGGCGATCCACTTGTGGTTCTCGCGCGCGGTGGAGACTAGCGACACCGAAGCACGGTGGTCGGCCTCGCTGCCCCGGCCTGTATACCAGCGCACCAGCGCAGCCTTCAGCTCGTCGCTGATGGCGACCCTGCCGGTCTTTCCTGTGGTGTCCTTACCTACCAGCCACATGCATGATGACGCCTTGACCCTGTCGTTTGTTCACGGTATGTTCATACTCAGCGGGAGCCCATGAATAATGAACAAGGTCTTTGATATCGGCAAGTTCGACCTCGATGTCACGCTGCGCGACGCGGCACTTGATCCCAATTGCCGCCCAACCAAGCGCATGCTCGCCAATGCCTCGATCGGAGTGGAGCCGTTCGATGCCTACTACTCAGCGCGCGAGCTCTATGAGACCTTGCAGGGCGTCTTCCAGGGCCTGCCCAATGCCAAGGCTCGGCTGACGCAGATCCTGTCCTGCCATTGCGATGACTATCAGCGCTGCCTCTACTATGCGCTGGCAGGGCGCGGGGTTATCCAGATGCTCGACGATCTCGAATGGCTCTTCGAACTCCTTGGGCCGCGGTGCCAGATGTCGGGGCAGATTCTGCGCTCGGGCCAGCACCCGGCACCGATGGTCAACCCTTACGTCTCGTCAGAGCCTGATGGCCCTGTTCCTGCCCGCAATGCCGACTTTACCGAAGGCCCATCGTGGTATCTCGATCCCGGCCTCGGAGGGATGATCGAGGAATAGACATTGCGGCGACATTGCCATGCCTAGGCATGCACACCTGCGTTCACGGCATCAATGTAAGTCAGCACGTCCTGCACGCGGTCGCAGCGCACAAGCTCCATCGCAGTCTGGCCGGAAAAACCGGAAAGCGGCTCAGAACGATACCAGGCATAGGTCATGATCATAGAACCGAAACGCGGCTCCACCTTGCTGAGCACCTCTATCATCGAGCCGATGCGGCGCTGAATGTCATCCGATTCCATGCGGCAGGTAGCATCTTTGTCGAGACCAAGCGTGCGCCCGAGTTCATCGCCCGTGGTGCCCAGCAGCGCTATCAGTTTACGCGGATCATGCGCGCCATCTTCCGCATCGCGATGAGAATTCATGCAGGGACCTCAGATCAATAGTGAAACCGGCATTGGGCAATCTCTAGCTGCTGCTCGTTTCCTTTGCCGGTGACGCGATAGACCAGACGGTCTTCTTTGGTGATCCGCCGCGACCACCAGCCTGCCAGGGAGCCTTTGAGCGGCTCAGGCTTTCCGGTTCCTTTGAAAGGCGTTCGCTGGCATTCCTTGATGAGGTCGTTGAGCCGGGTGAGAACCTTGTCATCGGTTTGCTGCCAGTGCAGATAATCCTCCCAGGCGTTGTCTGCAAAGACCAGCTTCAAGGCTCGATCAGCCCGCGCTCATTGCCGCCATCGCCATCCAGTTGCTCGATCGACTGCCGCAGGCGGTCGGCATTGGTGCGGTTCGAAAGGAGATACATGGTCTCCTCGATCGCGTTCCAATCTTCGAGCGAAACCATCACGATCGACTCGGCCTTCTGCCGCGTGACCACAACATGTGTCCGGTCACTGACCACCTGATCCATAATGCCTTTCAGATTGGCGCGCGCTTCTGAGTAGGTGATAACGTCCATAGCTTCATCCTTTACCGAACCATTGTACTAATATTGGTACAACTGCAAGCTTGAACAAGTGGTGAAGGGCAAGACCCTCATTTTTCCGAGAGCAGCCTACAGGACAACAACCTGCAGCTCGATCGCTCCGGAAAGGCTCTCTTCTGCAGGCAAAACGCAGAAGGGCTGGAGCTTGCTGTCCGTCCTTACCACGGCATGGCTCTGCCCGGAATTTGCGGTCATCCGAATGGCGACGCGCTCGGCATTGGCGCGCCCGCACAGGATGTCCCTTCTCGGGTCGAGGCTCTGAGGCAGCATGATCACCTCCCGAGCGTTACGGCGTCGCCGTGAAGAATGTGCGAACCGCGCGCTTTGGGGGCACGACTTCAAATCGGCGCTCCATCAATCTGCTGATGCGGAACCGGCCTCGGCCATCGGGCGTGCTGAGTTCAATCTTCGCGCCCCGCTTTGTCACCCTGAACTCGGCGTGTTCGCTCCCGTCGGTGAACTTCATGGGTTCAGGCAGCCGGATCAGGTCGCCATCGGCGATCTTGCGCTCCTTGAGCCGGAGCTGGCGGTAGCACCGGTTACGCCAGTCGAGAGCATAAGGGTGACGGGTTGGCCCCAGTTCCTCAAGGATACTTCTGGGACACCCGGCTTCCACCGGCCCGGAGTTTTCATCCATGTCCTTGTAGCCGAACAGGAGGCCGTCTGCGGCCTTGGGGTTCCAGCGGACCAGACAGATCACCGCGGAGATGGCGTGGGTCTGGTTATTCGGTCCATAGCGCTGGACAGCCGCGTAGTAGGCACCGGATGTGGACACGCTTCTGATGACCCGGCATCCTTCGAAGGTGCCGGTTTCTTCATTCTCGCGCTCCCATGTGAGCTGATTGTCGAGATAGGCCTTGGGAGTGTCGAAGCCCCCCATTCCGGCACGGTGCATGTAAAGCCAGCCCATGCGTGTTCTCCTTCAGATGAGCCCCGGCTGCGCCGGAGGTGCGATCTTCAATTCGCGCGCGATGCGCGCCGTGAGTGCGTGAATGTCTGCAAGGGCGGTGATCGGCGCTTTGCGCATCACCGCGCCAGGCGGTTTCCAGAACGGGTTGCGCCAGGCGAGACCAGGTTCGCCAAACCGTTCCGGGCTGATGCGGACATAGATCCCGTCGGCTTCCAGCACATGCTCGCCCGCCAGCTGTTCCTGCGAGGTGTAATAGCTGATGCGGTAATCGGCGTGCTCGAGCCCTATCCCTGCTGCGATCTGGCGCAGCGCCCGCGTGCCTTCGCGCCGGTAGTGGCGCAGTTCTTCGGGACGATAGTCGAGCCCGCGTTTGACCAGCGCGATGATTGCAGGTCTGTGCTTGAGCTCGGCAAGGCGCTCAATGCATTGGGACCGCAGCGCCTGGTCGTCTGCCTCACATTCGGTCGGCTTTCCGTCAGCAATGCGTTGGAGGTGGCGCGTCAGCAGCAGCACTGCCGGACAGGTTGCGGCCTGCCGGCCTGCCAGACGAACATCATCCACCGCCTCGTTCAGCGCCCGCAGCGCATTTTCGAAGGTTGTCAGTCCATCAGGCTGGAGTGCGCGGCGGTAACGGTAATCGATGTCGCAGGACATGAGGCTTCCTTTCCATTGCAAGATGCAATGGCCCCATCCCCCTTCCCTCAATGCAGGCTGCCGCTGTGCTCGCTCGGGTTCTGCAGCGGCAACGGCTCGTAGATCATCGGTCGCAGGAGCGCCCCTGGCGCAATCTGTTCGAGGATCCTCGCTATTGCCGAGACCGCCACGCCCGCCTCGGTTGTCTGGATGATGAGCGATCGGCCGTGACCCGGATCTGTACCAAGCGACCAACCGGCGTCCCCCTTGCCGAGAAGACCGTCCAGCACCTGGCGTGGATCCCTCTGGGGGAACAGGCCTGCGATATACTCGTCAAGCACACCACCGATGGGCGCCCTCCCCCGTCCTGCAACATCGCCCGCATAACGGTGAAGCTGGGTGAGGCGAACGACCTCCTCCGGTGCCGGCTCAAGCACAAGCCGGAATTGGCGCCGTCTCATCGGCTTCTTCCCCCTCCTGGTCCACAGGTTCGCTCTGGTAGCCCGAATAGGCCGCAAGATGGTTGAACGCCTGATCGGCCTTCGCGGCTGCGGTGATGATGGCCGTCTTGTCGGCCTTGAGGATCTCCAGCCAGTGCGAGACGTAGCTGGCATGGCTTTCGTGAAGGTCTGCCGGCAGACCCAATTCATAGCAAATGCGCGCACTGACCTGCTCGGCGACATATCCTGACAGTCCAGCCCTAATGTGACTTCCACCGCAAATTTTCGGGGCGCGGATCATGCGGCGATCTCGTCAGGCTGAGGCTGCTGGACGTGCATCCAGTCGGCAGCCGCCTGCGCCTTGCTGGCGGCGGTGAAGATGGCGCGAGGGTCGTCTTTGAGTGCGCGCAACCACGATGCCACGTAGGCGGCATGATCGGCGCGCGGATGGTGGGCGATCCCCAGGTCGGCGAGCACGAACGATGCCGTCAGTTCAGCGCAAATTTCCTCGATCGCCAAGCTGTCGCGCTTGAAACGTTCGGCAAAGTTGCGGTCGAGCCGGTGCTTTGCCCCTGTGGCGTGGGCGGCCTCATGCAAAAGCGTGCCCATCTGTGCTGATGCATCCCGAAACGAGGCAAAGGTCGGCATGAAGATGTGATCAAGGTCGATCCGGTAGTGCGCATCGTAGGCGCCCTCGGTGATCGGGATCTTGAGGGCCGCGACGAAAGCTTCGGCGTGCGCGAGCCGCTCACCCTCGGGTAGAACTGCTACAGGTGCGGGCTCATAGCCCTCGACCTGGGCGAGGTTGAACACGGTGAAGGCCCGCGCAAACATGCGGCCGGGTCCGGCTTCGCCATCGTCATGATCATCATCGGCGCGCGATGCGGCCTGCTTCCAGAACACAACCGTCGTTCCGCGTTCACCTTTGCGGACCTGTGCGCCAAGCGATGCCCACTGGCGGTAGGTCCCCCAAAGACCGCTGGAATAGGCAGCCGCTTCGGCGGCAATCCAGAGCGCGAGCACATTGACGCCGCGATAGCGGCGGCGGGAGGTGACGTTCTGCGGCCTGGTGGTGGCAGCGCCATCATGGTGCCAGGGCATGCGCCAATCGCCGGCACCGGCTTCGATGGCAGATACAATCTCGGTGGTGATGCGCGAATAAACGTCGGCTCGTGGCGTCGCAGGGTGGGATCGGGACATGGCAGGTCTCCACGACGGGCGGAGGGAAACTGTCTTCCGCTCCTTCAATCCGTCACCCGCAAACCCGCCTCCTCTTCCTCTCCCGCCATACCGTTATGCGGTGTGGCGGTACCCGGTGCGATCTGTTCAAGAACACGCTGGATTCTGGCCACCTCGGCCTGGAGCGTCACCCGCTGCGGCTCTGGAAGCCGCTTCTCGCGCAACAACAACCGTGCCTCATCAGCACCGCGCTGCCATGCCGGGCGATGCCGTTCGGCGATGCAGGCATTGGGGCAGCGGACCGGTTCGCACATGGAGATCATTGGCCCGCTTGCGCCTGGCTCCGAACTCCGGTTCAGGCACAGGGCGGTTGCCGGATCAAAGAAGCAATCGGCCAGCGGGCCGACATGCAATGTCCGCGCGAGACTGCCCAGCATGGTGCGCAGACGTGGACGGTCGGCAATCATGGCAGGTAGCGGCGCCAACTCGTGGGCGGCAGTATCAAGCACAACTCCGACCCTGTTCGCGGCAGGTCCGCCAAGGCGTGCGCCACTTTGCCGCTCGTCGAAGTAGACAAGGATATCGTCGATCTGGCCGAGCGCACGCTGGGCTTCGATCTCTCCCCGAAATCCGGACCGGCTGCTGCCAGCATAGCCTTCGAAAGCTGTAACGCTTGCATGCTTGTACTGGATCATACCGGCAATTGTTCCAAAGGGCCGGTTGGCAATGTGCCAAGCGATTGTGCGGCGAAACTGGCGCGTGGTCAGACGCCATGGTCGGCCGCCGGGTCCGGCAGGAATGACGGGTGCCTGCGCGGATCCGAATTGGTCATTGAGGTGATCGCGGAACCGGTTGAGTTGCCGGACTATCTCCGCAGAGACGTGCGTCTTGGTATTGGCCCGGAGCGTGAGGACTGGCCACAAGGTCGTTGTTCCTCGCGCTTGCCCCGCCCGCGCGGAAAGGCGTTCGAGGACATCGATGGCTTCAGCGACCGGCGCGATGGTAACCCACTCGGTCTCCTCGCCGCCGCCGCGCTTGCCCTTGTAAGCAGTGGACTTGATACGATGCCGCAAGATCGTACCGTCTTCGGCTCTGGTAATAGACAGGCATCCCCGCCTCATGGCTTGGATCTCGCTGTCCCGCATGCCTGAGAGATAGGCACATACGATATAGGCTGCGGACTGTAGCATGACCTCTTCGAGCGCGAGAACCTTGGCTTCGAAGCGGGGACGCCAAGGCAGGCCAGTATCGGGATCGGCCGAAATGGGCGTATCCATGCCGCCGATCTCGGTGCCGAGTTCTGCGATGGTGGCGGCAATGAGGTCGGGTGCACCGGTGGCCAGACCAAGGTGCATGGCAGGTTCGGCCTGTGCATTGATACCAGCATGGAGGTGGATCAGGTGGTAGTTGATCGGCGGCGTGACGGCGCCGTTTTGCGGGTCTGTTCGCGTTGCGCCGTTATGTGCCTTGGTCCAGATCGGAATGCCGCGCCCATGCTGCCGCAAGGACGCAACATAGTCGATGAGACGTTGGCGTTGCCGCAACCGGCGAACAGCGGGATCAAGACCTTCCTCAGCGGCAATCAGACGGTTGCGCCTTGCTTCGAGGCGATCGAGTTCCGCTCGTGCGGCGAGGATATCGCCTGCGTGGCAGGTCACGTAGCGCAACGACCAGGATAGGAGCGGCGTCATGATCGCTTCCGGAATGCGCGGCGTCCGGTTCTCCCCTGCAATATGCTTTGCGCCCGCCACGGAAAACGGACTTCGTCCCGGCCACGGTTCGAAGGACAGGCGCGCAGTCGGCAGATGATGCTGCAACTCGTGCAGGTCGAAGACGATCCGCAGCAGCGCTGCCGCTGCAACTGGGCGCAGCCCAGCAAGGCGCAAGGATCCGGCGTAGCGATCGACCAGAGCCTGATCGACCCGGCCGAGATCGAAACGCCCCAGCTGAGACTTCACGAAGTCGAAAAAGCGCAAGGTCCGGTTGGACTCGCCGCGCACCCCGGCCGGCTCAAGCCGCGAACGGTGACCGGGGAGATCGACATTGAGCCGCGCATGGAGAATCTGGCGCAGGGCATCAGCAATGGATGGGTCTTCAATACCGCCGAAATGTACCGTGACATGGCAGCGCCGGGCGTTGTCGCGAAATACGCCGGGAGCCAGATCCCACACCGGATCGCCGTATCGTGAAATATGCGCGCGATCGCAACCGGGGCGCAAAGGCGCGGACATAAGCACAGGGAGGGCATCACGCTCATCGCCGCTCTCCGCCAGAAGGTGGACAGCGGTCATGCCCGTGCCTCTGGCGGCAGATAGACCGTGGGAGGGTCGTTCGCGCCTTGCGCACGGGCCCTTGCCACGACGCCTTCGGCGAAGGCAGGCAGAATCTGCTGAACGATGCGATCATGGGCATGACCAAACTTGGCGGTCCACTCAGCAGCACTCAGGCCGACCCGCTGAGCGTCGACGAAGGAGAGAAAGGCGAGAATAGCAGGCAGCTTGCGCGCGGTAATGACCGCGTTGCGGCAATCGAGGCAGGCCCAGAACGGCGTAGGGCATGGGGTGCCGACGGATGCGAAGGGACTGGAATAGAAGTTGCCACAGCTTGCAAGCCAGACGTCTTGTTCGCCATCGAGCAGTGCGGTTGAAATGCCCCCATCATCGGGATCAGGGCTTGCCAACTCGCCGCGCAGCCGGTCCTCGTCTTGAGGAGGCAGGATCATTGGACCAGCGAGCGCCTCTTCGAGGGCATCTGCCACGGTTTGCTCGTGCAGCGGTCTGAGGGAGGGAATATCGGCGTAGTGCCGTGCCGCGATATCGACGGTATGACCAACGGCGAAGCGGGCCATGTGGCCTTCGGTCTTGAGATACCACAAGGCCTTGTGCGTCTTGCGCAGATACGAAAGACACAGATGGAGCGGTTTACCCTGATCATCGGTAATACAATGGCGCTGCGTCCAGGCACTGACCTTCAAGCGCAGTTGACGAATACCTGCGGTGATCTCGCCCGGCTGAAAATAGACCCAAAGGTTATTGCTGGAGTTATGGACCCTGGCCTTGGACGATAGGGCGATGATGCGTCGGATCAGACCGCCAGGGGTGGATGAGCCGCGATCACGCACCCGGATTGTCTTGTGCTCGGCACCGTGTGCCCGCAGCTTGGTGTAGGCGATATCGACGGTACCACCTGCGGCATTGCGCAGACAATCGAGGGTGAGCGACTTACAGCACTCCAGCTCAAGCCCTGTCTCGAGTAAGAGCAGAACAAGAAGCGGGACGATATCGTCGGCAGTAAGATAGTGGGCTGCGTGGAGGCTCAGGTTAAGCCTGTCATTGGTGAGATCGCGCTTTTTGCACAGCTTGTACAGGCTCTGAAACGTGGGATCACGGTAGCCTAGAACACCGTATGTCTCGATGGCAGCATGGGCTTTGCGATATGCGCCATCGATCTGCAGCACCTCATCGATCTGCGTCCCCGACCGCAAGCGGGCCTCGATCGCAGCGATATCCGCGCGTGCCGCATCGCGCAGCTGGCGGGCTACATACGGACTGTAGGCATCGCGTGGACGGGAACGAACGTGTGCGTGTGAGCTGACGTAGCGCAGTCGTTCCCGCAAGCCGCAATCGACAAGCTCGGGGCTGTCGTCCGCGATACGACGTAGGACGGAAACGACCTTGGCGACATAGGTTTGTCCATGCACGCAAGACTTGCCCTGCGCGCTGAGCCATGTCTCAAATCCATCGATGTGATGGGCGCGAAGGTCAGCAGGGCCGTTGATCCGGTCGCCTGTCCCGGCCAGGTAGGCAAAGAAGCTTGGCAGCTGGTTGGCGTATGTCTTGAGGGAGGAACGTACCATGATGGGGCCGCGCGGTGCGGCCAGCTTGAACAGGCTCCGGGCAAAAGCGAGCGCCAGGCCGCGCGGCCGCAAGCACGTGAAATCGACGAGCAGCTCGCCGCCATATAAGGGATGAATCATAAAGCGCAGCGTGCTGATCTGCGACCATGGATCGGCTTGGGGAGCAGCAGCTTCGGTCGCGAAGCTGACCTTGCGTCCTTTGCGTGGAGCAGCGCTCATGATCGAAGATAGCCTGGTACGAGTGCCAACAGCTCTTCGACTGCCGCATCGACGGTATCGGCACGCGTGGCGATGTGATCCAGATAAATGGAGGTCGTCGCGAGGCTAGAATGGCCGAGCAATCGCTGGACCTGTTGAAGCGGATCGCCGACCAGCTGGCGATAACCTTCTATGGCGCCCACTGGTGCCGCCGCGTCGGCGAGGCGGCGCTGGATCAGCATGGCCAGCATGTGGACTGCAAAGGAATGCCGGAGTTGATGGGGGCTAAGCCGGACCGGGATGCCGGCATCAGTGCACCGGCGGCTTGCCCGTGCGAAGATCGCATCCCACGAGTTGGGCAACACAGGATGGCCCACTTCGGTCAGCCAGAGCACCGCGGCTTCGCGCGGCGTTCCATCATCGGCGCAAATAACAAGCCTTGCGCGTTCATCCGGAGTGACGACCTCTTTGTCCATCGTGCCACCGCCAACGAGATGCAATACGCGCGGCCCGAATGTGGGGCGGTGGATGAAGATCGGGCGGTTGATGGCTTCCCAGCCACGGCGCTGTGCGAACTTGGCGACGGCTGCCGCTCGCTCAACGGCGATGTAGGCGTCAAACACCGGCAACAAACGGCGCGGCAGCAACATGCTACGCCCCCTGTCACCCTTGGTGAGTGCCGCCGGAAGCTCGACCTGCCGCTGACGTTCCGAGCGGGCGTCGCCAACCGGAATCTCGGCTGCGAGCAAGTGGGATGCCTCTTCCAGGCGCAAGCCAGTGGTGACCAGCAGATCGGCAAACAGCGCGTTGCGCGCGCCATTGCGGTCACGCGCTCCAGGACGCTCGGTCCCTTCAATGGTCAGGCCGCGCAAACCAACTTCCCGGAACGCGCGGTAATCGGTGAGATCGATGAAACGGACGTCGGAACGACGGGCTGCGCGCTCATAGGCGTCATTGCGGCCCGTGACCGCCGCCCGGCGCCCATCGTGCGATCGTCGCCAGACCTGACGATGCGTAAAAGGCGTACGCTCGATCAGGCCCTCCCGTTCGGCCCATTGATAAAGCTTGTCGAGCGAGGCAATCGCCCGGTTCCACGTCGATGCCGAAATCCGGAACTCAGCATCGCTACGCCGTCGGGCACGATGATACGCCCCGACATCATCGGCATCGGCTTGCCAAACGAACTTGCCACGGGCCGAAGCAAGAAAGCGAACCCAGACCAGAACATCATAGCCATGGGCGCGCAACGAGTGTCGCGAACGCGAACCGTTCAGCGGCAAATCGAGGAAGTAGCGCTCAAGGTGGAGATCATAGATCGCACCATCACGCAGGATTACCGGGATGTAGGAGTCCAGGCCATCCGCCGTGCGGCGCTCCTGAATGACGATCGACGCACCTGAATTATCCACAGCTTGTCAGTCCCTCCCCCGGACCCCCTCCCGACTCCAGATCGCACACGTTGCGCGCCTGCGGGACGGTGGTCATCAGGCCGGATTACGCCAGCTTATGGATAGCGCTTCATCCGGCCTGATGCCCCCCTGCGTCGCGCCAGAGCATACCGTTCAATGGTGCGTCAGGCACGGTGCAGACTGTCCAGATAAGGCGACGAGTTCCTCGGCGGCATAGGCGGCCGTACCGAAGCGGTTCTTGAGGTCCCGGCCCAGGCGGCTGGCATGGCCGGTCCAGTGCGACAGCTCATGGGCGAGCGTGGCGTAGTAGTGATCGAAACCGTTGAACAGGCTGGCCGGCGGCATCGTGACGCGATCCGCACTTGGTTCGTAGTAGGCCTCGCAGCCCTGATGGCGCAGATTGACGGGGATTGCCGCGAAGAAGTCGTCGAGGTCGGCTTCGCGCCCTTCAGGCTCGACCAGTTCCAGCGTCGCGGCCGGATGAAAGCGTTCCGGCAGACCTTCCACCTGATCGGCGTTGAAGACCGGATAGGCTTTCAGCACCCTTCGAGCCTCGTCGGTCTTTTCGCCGGTGTCGGGCGCTTCAACCTCCTTGGTGTAGCTTTTGTAGAAGATCGCAATCGTCGACTTCTCGCCCTTGCGGACCTGCGCTCCGAGCGATTTTGCCTGGTTGTAAGTCATCCAGAACGGGGAGGCGTAGCCGCACATGTCGGCGACCATCCAGAGCCAGAACACGTTCATTCCGCGGTACGGGATCCCGCAGGCCCGCAAGGGCCGGGAGACCGGGACACCGCGCCACGGCTTGATCCATGGTTTCGTGCCTGCTTCCAGACGGGCGATGATTTCCTGGGTGATGCGGGTGGCGGGCGACAGGCCGCTGCCCTGCCCCTTGCGATAGGCCATGATGTTTCTCCTGATTGCGGCATCCGGACAGTCGGCGACGGGTTCGCCGGTCAGTGCCAAAGGTTCCCGAGCCCCCTCTGCTCTGCTTCCAAAAAGGAAGCGGCCCTCCGACGTAAGCCGAAGGACCGCTTCTCGAGGTACGAGTGGCCTGTCCTGTCAGGAGGAGGTCAGGCGGCCAGCTCGCGGGGGGTATGAATTTCGCCGTCGACACCAGACTCAGCGTCAGCTGCGTCGAGCTCGGCTTCGCCGGCCTCCAGGGTGGTTGAGGCGAACCGCATGACCTCAGGCACCCAGGCCAGAGCTTTTTCACGGACCTCGACCTCGGTGATGTAGGTGCCGGCGAAGACGCGCTCGGCGCTCATCGCGAGATCACCCTTCTTGACCGAGGCAAAGCGCGAGGAGAGCTCGAGACCGCCAACATCGGTCAGCGCGTCGAGGATCACCTGCTTCGATACCCGGTCAAAGTAGTTGGCTGCGGTCGGGCGCCACCACTGCGCCATGTCGATACCGGTCAGACTGCCGAGATGATCCTGGAAGGGCAGCTGGCGCTCACCGGACATGTTGAGGCTCGCCTCGAGCGACCGGGCCACGACGTAACCCAGCCAAGCCGCGCGGCTGTCATCGGGCAGCGCCCGAAACAGGTCGAAGCGGGACATTGCATCCTCACCGCCGCGCCAGCGTTCGTCGAGACCGGACCTGAGCTCGGCAAGCGCGCTGCTTGCAGGTGCATCTTTGGCTTCGAATCCGATGATCGGGCCTGCCGGAACAGGCGCGCGCAGCGTGGTCGAAGGGCGTGCCCGCCAGTCGTGGGTATCGGCATCGGCAAGAGTGAAGACCATGATGTCGAGCGCGAGCCCGGGGTCGGATGCTATGTGCAACGCCAGAACATCGCGGCGCTGCATGGCAAGCTCGTCGACCAGGCGCTTGGACAAAGTGGTCCGGCGCTTCTCTGAACCTTCCCCGCGCGAGACGACTTCGATCTCGCTGTTGGCTTCGGCGGGATCAGTCTGACGCTCGCCGTAGAACACCGGCTGGAGAACCGGCGTTCCATCGCGGGAAAGCACCAGCACCATTCCTGCCTCGGCCTTGAGCTCGGGCGCGATGACGGGCGGTCGGGCGCGGATTTCCTGGCATTCGCGTTCGATGGCTTCTATGGCCGCTTCGGCTGCCGCCACGGCCTCCTCGGCGCTATCCTCGTCTTCAAGGATCGCCGCATGCTCGTCATAGGACGCATCGAGTTCGTCGAGCCTAGCCACCTCGGTTTCGGACAAAGGCGCCGGTTCGGCTGGAAGACGGACGAGCCCTTCGACCAGATCGTGGCTGGCATAGGGATCGAGGGTGGGCTTAACCCAGGCAAGACCCTGCTCTGCGGCGAGGGCTTTGGCCTGCTCTTCCATCTTTGCCGCCGCGAGGCTTTCGAGCAGCGCGACATCGACCCAGGATTCGCTGTCGTCGTTGTCGAACAGCTCACGCTCGATCCGGCCGCCCGCGGCAATGTAGGCGTCGCGACCAACGAGACGCGCGCGCGGATCGCTGCCCCGGACTGTGCCGGAGAGGACCATGCGCCGGATGCTGTCGGGATTGGGTGCGTAGTAGGCCGAGGAAACCTGCTCGAACACCCGGGCCTGGATGTCCTGATCCGAGGTCGCGCCGAAGGCCTTGGCGATATCGAGGGTGATTTCCCCGGAGGCCAGTGCCTCAAACACCACAGGCGCAAGGTTCGCGAGACGCAGCCGGCCATCAACGAAGCGAACAGTCAGACCGAAGCGGCGGGCAACGTCCTCGACGGTCGCACCGCCTGCCACGAGCGCGGCAAAGGCCTGGGCTTCGTCGGCCGGGTTCATGGCGAGGCGGTGAAAGTTCTCCGCAAGGCTGGTCTCGACCGCGACCTCAGCGCTGTCTTCGAGCACGAGGCAGGTGACTTCGTGATCACGGGCAAGGATCTTTTCGTCTGCCAGCGCGAGCATTGCGCGCCGACGCCGCTCACCGGCTTCGACCTCGAACTTGGCCTTGGCGGTGGGCCTGACGATGAGGTTCTGTAGCAGGCCACAGGCTGCAATGCTGGCCTTAAGCTCAGCATCTGCTGCCGTATCACTGTGACGGCGGACATTGCGGGGAGACTGAACGAGCTTGTTCAGCGGGATCGCCTTGATCATGGGACACACTCCTGATTGTGAGCCCGGTGCATCGACCATCGACGCCCAAATGGCTCAATCAGGACAAAGCCCACTCCCCTCTCTTGCTTTGTCAGTACGAAATGCCAAAAGGTCGCATCGACGCACCTCCTTTTGACAAAAAATTGATTACAGAAGCTATTTTATGCGGTTCTAGAGTTGCAACATTTTGGGATCATCAAGCGTGACCAGAGTTGCCACGCTGTCGCCCGGAAGCCGAAACGTTTGCTCGGTGACCGTGAAACGTTCGGCCAGAGGGTGATCGAACCAGTATGAAGCCTTGACCTTCGTCGGCTGCTTTTGTTCCGGGCCATCGTTGAACAGCGTCCGAAAACAGGGGCTTTCTGCAAGCAGATCCGACCTGGGAAACCATCGCTCAGGGATAATCGGCGGCCGTCGGAACCAGCGCATGCCCGCTTGCGAGTGACAGACCAGCATCGAGGGGAACCGATTTGTGCCCAACGCCTTGATGGTCGTGGCCGTCATGCTCGTCTCGAACCTGTCGGCCAAGGCCTTCACCGCCGATATCGTCAAGCGGTCAACATCAGCAATCAACGGCCTGAAGATGTATCCGGGGAGCAGCAGATCGGATGCATAGGCGTCGGCCTGTAGTTCTGGATTCCCGGCTACGCGCTCGCGACGCCCGTCGCTCAAGGGCCGGCCGATGTCCTGAGTCCGACAGGTGAGGCAGAGCCCTCGGTGGCGATGCCAGTGGCCAAGTTCGTGCGCAATCGAGAAGCGCTTGCGCCGTGGAGTGGCCCGGGAGTCGACTGTAATTATCGCGCGCTCAGCCTGACCGACGATGCGGGCTTCGCATGACTCGAGGTGCCTGTACTTGACCTTCGCCCCGAGCGAGAGGGCGACGACCTCGATGTCGATCTCCTCGGGGGCAGTGATGCCGAGCGCCTGCAGCGCCTGTTCCGCGGCGGTAAGCGAAGCTATCACGTATTTACGTCGTCGCCGGCGTCGCGCTCGAGTTCGGCGAGGTCCTCCAGCAGGCTTTGTTCATCGCCGTCGGACTTCGCGCTGCGCGCGGCCAGCGTCATGCGGAACCCCGGATCGTTGGCGGCGGCCGCGAGCTTCGCTCTCATGCGATCCGCGTCGAAGTTGAGCACCCGCGGCACGGCGCGCTCTTGGTCGATCTGCTTGCGGAGCGTCGCCAAGCGGCCCTTCCGAAGTGCCACCTCGGCTCGATCCATGGCGTTCAGGACCGCAGCGAGGTCATCCTCGCCGGTTTCCTCGGCTTCCTCGGCTAGGATGCTCTCAATCACGAAATCATCGATGAGCGAGAGCCGGTCCATGTCGCACCCGTTTTTATCGCTCATTGCTCCCGTCCTTTCGGAAAAGCACTCAGCAGTCTACGTTTAAGACGTTTACGAATGGTGGCGAGGCCTTTCGTGTCAACCTCGAGGAGCTGCTCCAGTTCCTCTCCCATCATCCCGTCGCACAGACCCTCCACGAGAAGTTGGAGTTGTTCATCGTCTTCGATGAGGTGGTCGATCGTCGTAAGTATCTGCCCACCATCGTGCGCCGACAGGACCAAGCACTCGGGCGAAGGGCCGCAATCCACCATCTCCGGACCATCCGTACCGTTCGGAATCGGCCGGACCTCCCGGTGCCCTTTGGCAATTGCGTCCATCTCGCCTGACGCGATGCTCCGAATGACCTGCAGCACCACGGCGACGAAGCTTGGTTCACGAGGAACGCGCCGACTTCCGCCCAGCATCCGGACGAATGCCTCCTGCATCAGATCATCGGCGGGCATGCCGCACCGGCGCTCGAACCAGCGAGCGGCCTGACGGATCTTCGCGGCGTCGCCTTTGCCGAGCTGCCGGATAGCTTCCCGCAACTCTTCAACCGACAGGTGGTCGGCATCCTGCGATTCCTCCTTGTAGACCGCGTCCTGCACGCGCTTCGGCCCTCCTGTCTTGGTATGCGGCGCCGAACAAAATTCCGGACAAGTTTTTTGCCCCCCGTCCGAGGAAGGGCCGACGGCCGCATACGTAATTGAAGGCGGCAATCGGCGACTTGGCAAGTGCCCCGATCGCCATCGATCCGATTTGGAGCAGAAGCATGGCGAAGGACTGGAAGCACGATCGGGCGGCCGATCACATCGAGAAGAAGATCAAGGACGTCAAGACGGTGACGATCGTCGACTACCGCCGCGACATGTCGCTGGAGAACATCCCGGCAAACAAGGCGTTCAGGGTCGACGGTGTACATCTATACGCCGACATACTGAACCTGACCGACATGCTGAACGTCACGGCGGATGAAGGTGTCACGTGCCACCGCCGCACGTTGCGCTTCCTCAACCTCCACTACCGTGCCGTTCATCGCATTCTCGCCCGATGCGACGCCCGCCGCGTCGACTTCCACAACCAGCGCCTGCACGCCCTGATCGCGAAGCCCTACAGCTCGGAGAACAATGCGGAGGCTAAGCGGGTTCGGCGCGCGGTCGCGATCGCCCAGCTCATCATCGACGTGCTTCATGAGACCGGTGACGACGACGAGCACATTCCCGATGCGGACGTCCGGGTGGGGATTGACACCGGCGAGGCCCTGGCGGTCAACAACGGTCGGCGCGGCGGGCGCGAACCCCTGTTTCTGGGGGAGCCTGCCAACCACGCGGCGAAGATGTCGGGCGGAGGTTCCAGCACCGGGATCTACCTCACTAACAACGCGCGTCTGGCCATCGGGCTCGCGGAGGCGGCCAGGCCGGCCAACACGCCATTAACCACCGCCGAGATCGCAGCCTGCCAGGATGCGGCGGATCTCGGCGTGTCGAAGGAAACCATCGTGGCGGAATGGCGCGAGGATCTCAAAAAAAATCCGATCGGCTCCTTTGAGTTTTCCCGCCACACGCCACCGCTGCGCACCCTCGACATCACGACCCTCACGCCCGCCAACACCAAGCGGCAGGAGGCGGCGTCGGTCTATGCCGACATCGATGGCTTCACTGCCTACGTCGCGCGCCACATCGAAGAATCTTCCGAAGATGTGGTCCGCGTGTTCCACGTCATCAGGGCCGAGTTGGATCGGGTGCTGACCTGCGACTTCGACGGCCGCTGTATTCGCTTCATCGGCGACTGCCTGCATGGCCTGCTTTGCGATGGCACCGTTCACACGACCGACGACGAGGAGACGGTCAGCACGGCGACGCTCTGCGCCGGAGCCTTGCGATCCAGTTTCGAGCTGGCGCTCGAGAAGCTCGGCGCCGAAGGGATCGACACCGAGGGCCTGGGTCTCGCGATCGGCTTCGAGTTCGGGCCCATGAACGTCACGAGGCTCGGCATGCAGGGCGACCGCGTCCGCTGCTCGGTCAGCCGCGGCGTCCTCGCATCCGAGACGGAACAGACGAGGTGCTCCGGTGACGAAACCGCCATTGGACCACTGGCGCATGATGCCGGGACGAAGGCGGTGCGCGACCTGTTCGGCTCGCGGCGCAAGGTGAAGGGTCTCGACTACAACGAGGCCGTGGAGGCGCTCGCGGAGAAAGGTGACGACACGGCGTCGGCGGCGAAGCGCGCGGCCTTCTCTATGCCGGCCATCGCCGCGGCGTCGGAGCGCGTCATCCGGCCCTACTCGGAGCACAAGTGAGCCTATGTCGCCGAGCGACGACCTCGACATCATAGCGTCCTCCGCGGCGGATTTTGGTGCCGTCGAGATTGCACGCACCCGCTTCGAGCTGAAGGTTCGGTTGCCGGTTCCGCTCGCCGATGGTCGGAGCCACGCCTATCGTCTCGTGATCGCGGTCTTCGGCGGTGTCGCCACTGCGCGGGAGGAGAAGCCCCTCCTGCTTCCCGAGTTCTGTCCGGAGCGGCACATAAACCGCGACGGTAGCTTTTGCTTGTTCTGGCGGGCGGTGGACGACATCGTCATCGACAACGTCTCGGCAGCCCGCATCTGGTGGGAGACATTGATCCGATTCCTGCAGCAGCAGGTCAGAGCTGCGCGGCTTCGCCAGTGGCCCGATGCTAATGGCCGCGCTCACGGTGAGAAGGCAGCGATGCATCAACTGCACGCTGAACGCGCGGCTGGCCGGCTCGGCGCGCCCTTCCCTGAAGATTTGGCTGACGGGCGTTTGACCGTCGAGGTATCCAACAGCAGCGCCCATGGACCAGCGGTGCGGCTGCTGCGCAACGGCCGCCGATTGTATTCGGTGTGGCGCCGCGACCGGCGCGTCGTGAACCAGCGGCGGCCATGCCTGTGTCCGAAAGGAGCGCGGCTTCGACCCGTCGTCCTGAAATCATGTGGCGACCACGGCGCGGCTGCCGCAGACTTGGCGCTCGAATTGCAGTTGATGGCGGAACAGGAGCGCCGTTTCTGGAAGGGTTTCGATGGCGCCCAGTGTTGTGGAACGATGGACGGCTGTCCGCTCGCGAAGACGGAAACTTCCGTCCATGCCGAACGAGCCGGTTAATCAGGGGTTGGTGAATGACGAGCTTGAAGGACAGATTCGATAAGGCTGGCGTCGTAGAGGCGCTCCTGAGGCAGAGGCTGGTGCGCAACGACAGGGAACTGGCTCAGAAATTTGCCGACGCCGGTCGGGTCGTTGAATGTGCTCTTGGAGAGGTGCTCATTGAGCAGGGCGGCTGGGACAACGACCTGTACTTTATCCTCGCGGGCGAATTCCATGCTTTCGTGAACGGGCAGAACAAACAGACGCGGGTGGCCGGCGAATCCGTCGGCGAGATCGCGGGCTTGAGCCGCTCACGCCCCCGGACAGCGACCCTTCGCGCGTCCAAGCCGAGCCTCGTCCTAAAGGTCGCTCTCGAGGATGTTGACCAGATCGTCGGCTCGGACGTGGAATTCTGGAAGACAACGGCGGATGCGGTCGCGGATCAGCTGGACCATCGCAATCTGGAATGCGGTGCCGCCAATGAGCATCCCCGCGTCTTCGTGATCTCGTCGAGCGAAGGCATGGACGTGGCCCGCTTGATTCGAAAGTATCTCGATGCGGACAACATGGCGGTCTACCTCTGGGATCAGGGGACCTTCGCCATCTCCGAATATCCGATCAGTTGCCTTGAGGATGCGATCGAACGGGCGGACTTCACCATCGCGGTCGCCAGAGCGGACGACGCGCTCGTGTCGCGTGGCGATAGCCACAATGTTCCGCGCGACAACGTGCACATCGAATACGGAATCTCGGTGGGCCGTCTGGGTCGGGAACGTTCCTTCCTGCTCGTGGACGCAGGCGCGGAGGTCAAGCTGCCCTCGGACTTGGCGGGGCTCACGACGTTGCGTTACCAAGGCACCGACAAAGACAAGCTGATACGAACCGTCGCAAAAGCTTGCGATGAGGCGCGTGAGCGCATTGAGTTCATCGGCGTCCGACGTGACCGGCGTGCTGGCTGAAGCGGCCAGTTTACTGTGGGGTATACGGTGTCGTTACCCCCTAACGAGTGGATATGGCCATTTCATTGGCAATGACAGTGGCGCTTATGGACGCGCTGAGCACATAACTCTATCCTTTCGACGCGATGTTCCACCTGCGCTGCACCAAGAAACTGCTCGATCGGATCAAACCGGAAATCGTTGCCCCTGGGCAAAGCGACACCGCCCTGGGCAATTGGTATGCCACGGTGATGTTCTGGAAGCTGCAGGTAGCTTTGCTAGTTTCTGAGCGCACGCTGCTTCCCGTGCTCATGCCGCTGGCCCCAGCGGCTACGCTTGCTCGAAGATTTCCCGCACAATTGGCGCTGGTTCTGAAGGAGCACGGCGCCCCAAGCGAATTCATCGCTCAGGAAGTCTGGCGAATGGACAAGGTCCAGTACGCCAAGACGGCGAACCGGAGCGTCTTAGGCATCCTCAATGAGTTCGTGAAGCAGGCCGAGTTCTGGCTGGCCGCCTATGCCTATCAGAAGGGTGATGATGACGACCTCCTGGCGATTTCCGCCAAGTTAGCGGAGACACCATGTAGCCCGCTGTACAAGGGCCCGGTGTCGCCGGACAAAGCCCTTCATGAACTCGTGAAGGCTGGTTCGCAGGCATGAGCCTGCTGGCCGTTCACTGCGCTCGGGGATCCCACAGCACTTGTCTGGAAACCCAGCTCGTTCGGTCAGGCGGGATCGGGCGGCAAATCGACAATCCGGAAGACAGCGCCCGATCCCACATCACGAACCAGATCAACCCGCGCCCCATCCCAGTGATAGTCGAGGTGCCGCCCCTGGAGGGGATTTGACGCGCAGTCCGGGTAGAAGAGCGCGACGCATTCCCCACTGGGATGCCGGATGCTCGGGTAGGCAATTCCGTTCGACCCCGCGCCCCTGAGCTGCCGCGCGAGCGCTTGAGATGCGGCGTAGCTGTCAGGATCGAGCTCCGGAACCGGCTCCCCCTCCAGAGTTCGGAGATCATGCAAATCTGCATCGACTGTCATGACGATTTCCCGGAACTGCGAAGTCCAGCCAGGTGCTTGCCTAGTCCGTGCCATGAAGCGGGCATGGTGGTGGATCGTCTCGAACAGCGCGGTCTCGAACCGGTTCCCAACATAGAGCACGCCGTAGCTGCCATCGGTAAACCTGCTTGGCCGATCGGTGCTGACATGGGTGAATGGCGCCATGAGGTAGGATGCCCCGTTTCCGCCTACGCGCCGCTCGACTGGAACGAGGTCAAGATTGCCGATCGTCGCCATGATGCGGGGATTGGTCTTCTGCTCTGCCGAGATCAGCAGCGGCCAGTCGGCAGGATCAGCGATGTCCTCGAACAGGTCGATCGGTGGAAAGGCACTGCGGATGATCCGAACAGCGCCCTTCCACTCAACTCGAGAAACCGCGATATCCGCCGCTCCGCTCACCAGCCGCCACGTTCGGCGTCGAGGTAGCGACGCACCCGCATGATGTCGGTGAGTTCGCCCCCGAGCATCACCTCGAGAGCGCTGAATCCACCGAACGCGTCGTTGGCTGCCCTGATCCATCCATAACCACGGGCCGCCTCCGAGAAGATTATCCGAAGCGCCTTGTGGATGCCCATGAGGTTGGAGAGCCGAGCGCGGCCATCGCGCGAGACGCGCCCCGGGCCTTCTGCCTTCCATCGCCGATAGGAACGTACCGGCATGTCGAGCAGGGTTGCCGCCTGCTCATCGGTCAGTTCCCATTTGGCGAACAGGTTGATGGCTGCTCGGAACATGGCAGCTGCCTCGTCCTGGGTAATTGGATCGGGCCGGAAGGCGGTAACGGCAGTATCAACGGGTTGCAGAGCCAACATAGCAGATCTCCATATGGCAGCATATATTCAAGATAATGCCATTTGGCAAGGAACTATGCCGATGATGCCAGTCTGGCAATCACGCTCACTGCGCCTTCGATCGGCACGAAAAGCCGGGTCTGATAGCGGATGATCTCGGTAAAGCAGCCTTGGGCTTTGTACCAGTCGAGCCGACCAGCACTCCATCCCGTAAGCTCAATTCGCTGTGAGCCATTGACCAGGCTGCGTTTGACCATGAGCTGCTCGCGTCCCGCGAATTCCATGGCTCGGCCCGTCGCCAGGACGGTCTGGACGATGTCGTCGGCGGAAAGCGTTTGCTCGCGTTCCAGACCCAGCGTCCGGCACAGGTCCGGAACACAATGGAGAGGAACCTCCCGGCCAAGGAGCGACCGGCCATCCGCCGCTGAGATGCGACTGACCCTAACGAAGTCCGAAGGCAGCTTGTCCCAGACCGGCAGCAGAAGGCCCGCCGCAAGATATAGGCGCTCGCGCTTATGGCTGGTCCGCGCTTCCTCAACTTCGGCCGCCCAAGCTTCGCGGAAAGCGTCGACGGAAATTGCCTCCCAGCTGCTCTCAGCGAGCTGGTCCTCGGTGATGTGAGTGCGCTTCAACGGGCGCAGCAGTTCGAAGCGGGTCACGCGCGTGCCGTCATCGGCAAGAATACTGCGAGCGGGGACCAGCAGGGCGACCCGACCAGAGCGGGCATTCCGAACCGGTCGCTGCCGCTGCCCAGTGAGGCCGCGGATCTCCTCGAGCCGCTTCAACGTGAGCGGCTTCAAGGCTCTGGCGATTTCCAGTTCCAGCAGATGGGTGGTCGCGCCCGATGCCGGATCGGTGCGCAGCAGCGTGTCGGACAGGAGCGTGAAGTCCTCAACCGCGATGGTCTCTAGGCCGAGATCAAGCGTGCCAGCCTGCCGGGCGGCATCGATGCGCGCTTCGACCAGTCCCATGAACTCATCGAAGATCGCGTTCTGCAGGGCAATGGGAAGCGCCAGGATGCGATTGAGCCACCGCTGGATCGACGGCAGGTCATCGATCATCGACCCGTCGGGCCCTTCGATCCGAAGGCCTGTCAGCTGCTGGAAGCGCCCGAGACTGACCGCTTCGAGCTTGCCGGTGAACAACAGGCCGAACCAGCGATGGAGCGCCTCCTTGGCGTAGATGCTTTCGAGATTGTCGGCCGGATCGAACAGATTTTGCCCGCCGGTCTGGCGCTGCCCACGCGTCAGAGCACCAAGGCTGTCCAGACGCCGCGCGATCGTCGAGATGAAGCGACGCTCGCCGCGCACATCTGTCGTCACGGGCCTGAACAGCGGGGCCGATGCCTGATTGGTGCGATTGGTCCGTCCGAGCCCCTGGATTGCGGCGTCAGCCCGCCAGCCCGGCTCGAGCAGGAAGTGGACGCGGCGGGCCTGGTTCTTCGCGGCCAGATCGGCATGGTAGCTGCGCCCGGTTCCCCCGGCATCGGAGAACACCAGGATATGCTTGGCACCGTCCATGAATGCCTGGGTTTCAGCGACATTGGCGCGCGGCGAGCGGGATTGGAGTTTCTGACGACCATCACGGCCGACGATGAGCCGACGTGTGCGACCGGTGACTTCTGCCACTTGGTCAACGCCGAAGCGTTCGATGATGGCATCAAGCGCGGTGGCAATCGGCGGCAAGGCGCAGAGCTGCTCGATCATCCGGTCGCGCGCAGCGAGCGCTGAGCGGCAAAGCACCGGTGCGCCTTGCTCGTCGCTCATCGGCTCGGAGCGAGGATTGCCGTTTTCGTCAGTGAACACCGCCATCAAGCGGACTGGAAAGCTCTTTGCGAGGTAGTCGATCACGTATTCCCGCGGGGAGAGGTCGATCTCGAGAGCTTCGCGCTCCTCGTCAGACAGGTCGGCCAGTCGCCGGTCGAGCATGGCCTCTGCCGTCGAGACGAGTTGCACGACAACGGCATGCCCATCGGCGATCGCCGTATCGATCGCGGGCAGCAAGCTGGGGAGCTTCATCGACAGAAGCAGCTGCGCGAAGAAGCGCTGCTTGGTTCCTTCGAAAATCGACAGCGCTGCCGACTTAGCACCAGAGTTGAGCGTCCCTCCGGTTTCGCAGTCGACGATCCGCGTCGCCTCCAGCGCGTCGCGCAGGTTGGTGTGAATGATCGCCCAGGCTTCGGCGTAGGCATCGTAGATCGCGATCTGATCCTCGGTCAGGCAATGCTCGAGGATCTCATATTCGACACCGGCGAATGAAAGGGCCCGGGCTGTGTAGAGTCCGAGCGACTTGAGGTCCCGCGCAACCAATTCCATCGCGGCGATGCCGCCGTCGCGAATGTCGGCAACGAAAGCCTCGCGATTGGCGAAGGCGGTCTCCGGACCCCAGAGCCCGAGGCGCGTCGCATAGGCCAGGTTGTTGACGTCGGACGCACCGGTTGCCGAGGCGTACAGCACGCGCGCCCGGGGCAGGAGGTTCTGCAGACGCACCCCGGCAATGCCTTGCTCCGATCCCTTGACCTTGCCGCGCGATCCTTCACCGCCGGCAGCGTTGGCCATGGCGTGCGCTTCGTCGAACACGATCACGCCGTCGAAATCCTCACCGGCCCAAGCGAGGATCTGGTCAAGGCGCGTTGCGTCGTTTCGACCCGAACGCAAGGTCGGATAGGTCACGAAGAGGATCCCCTCGCGCATCGCGATGGAGGTGCCGAGTTTCCAGGACGCCAGAGGTTGGATGTCGATCGGGAGGCCGCCAAGCGCAGCCCAGTCGCGCCGGGCATCTTCGAGCAACGCCTCGTTCTTCGAAATCCAGATATGGCGGCGTTCGCCGTGCACCCAGCGATCGAGAATGACGCTTGCGACCTGGCGGCCTTTACCAGCGCCGGTGCCATCCCCAAGGAAATAGCCCTGCCGGTAGGTATGTCCTTCCGCCGAAGCCTTGAGCGAACAGCCCTTCTCCTCGGGCTCGAACCGGCCGGGAAGATCGCGGCCGTGAGCGCTGGCGGCGTAGATCAGGGTCTCTGCCTGGGCATTCGATAGCAACCCTTTGGCGATAAGTCCGCCAGGCAGCTGCGGCACCGCGTCCGGCTTGGGTGCAGCGATCGACCCCATTGCGACTGACTCAACGAGGGGCGTCGGATGCTCGGCCGCGCCATCGATGACGATCCTGCTCGGGCGGTAGGGCAGATAGTGGCCAACCTGAGGGGCAAGCCGCGCAGGGATTTCGAGCGACTGATAGGTGAGCGACCCGATGGCGGAGGCTGGGGGCGTGATCCTGGCTGGTGTCGGCAGCGGCCTGCGCGGCACCGCCACCAGGCGAAACGGCGCACGAGCCGGGAGGCTCGATTGCTCGGGAACGGCATCCAAGATGGCGCGATCCGGCAAGGCATCGACAATATCGACCAGCTGGCGAAAGTCGTTTGTGCGGATGGCGACAGGCTCATTGGAGTCTTCCACCTTGTCGAAGACCAACAGCCGCGTGGTAATGCCGGTGCCCTGCCTGACGAACGCGCGTTCGACGGCGGCATTGAGCCTCAGCGAAACTGGCCCTTTCGCCCCGGCCAAAAACCGCACGCAGTCGAACCATTCAGGCATGATCGCGACAAGCCGCCCCCCGGACGCCAGACGGTTCCAGGCCGATCGCAGATGCCTCGCCCCAGTGCGGCCATCGTGGCCCCGCTCGATCCCGTGAGAATAGGGCGGGTTCATCAGCACGACGCTGGGGCTGATGGCCGGATCGAGCAATTCGTCGATCAGCTCGGCATCATGTCCAGTCACGCGGGCATCCGGGAATACCGCAGTCAGGCAGTCGCGGCGCAGCGGTGAAATTTCGTTCAGGACTAGGCGGGCTCCGGCTTTGGCGGCCCAGACCGCAAGCATCCCCGTTCCGGCCGAGGGCTCAAGCACGAGCTCGTTGAGCATCAGTCCGCAGGCCCGTGCGGCAAGCCAGGCCAACCGCGGCGGCGTTGCAAACTGCTGCCATTCGATCTGCTCGTCGCTGCGATTGGTTTGGGTCGGAACTCGGGCATCGAGACCGCAGAAGAACTGTTCCGCCTCGTCGATCGGGCTCGTGGGCTGGACTTGATCTGATGCTTGCAGATGTTGAACCTGCGCCAGCTCGAGCGCAGCGTGAGCATCACGGACTGACCATGCCCCGAGTGCATCGGTTCCGCCGAAGTGGTCCATCATGATGCGGTTGATGTCGCCGCGCGAAAGCGCGCTGCCTGCTGCCAATTGCAACGCCATTGCTTTGGCTGCCGTCACGACAAGCGGCGGAGATGGTGGATCGAATGCGAAGGCGAGGGAAGTGTTGGACATGGGAAACCTCCTGACGAGGTCCTGCGCCTCGCAGGCCTCAATCAGCCGAAGGCCCCCTCCCCTCTGGCTCGCTGATCAGGTTTGCCGAGCGAGCCTTGCCTTGAGTTCATCGTTCCAGTCGAGACCGGTCGACGCTGGTGCTCGCGAGTGGATCACACGGCCTGATGCAGAATAGGCCTTTCGTGCGCGCTGATCCGCGAGCTCGCCTCCCGGATCATTGTCGATGAACAAGTGGAGCTCGCGCACACTCTCGGGAATCGCGACGAGGCCGAACCGCTCGTTCCCGAGCGTTGCCCAGCAAGGAATCCCAAACAGCTGCATGGCTGACAGGGCGCTTTCGATACCTTCGGCAAGGCCCAACCGGCCCGCGGCTGGCGGGGCAAGTCTGACAGCACCACAGCTGAGGCTTCCCAGCGCACGCTTGGGACGCTCGAAACCCGCCAACTTGCCGCTCGCAGTATCGATAAACGTCCTGTGCACCGCTATTGTGCCGATGTTAGTCGTGACGTTCGCCAACATTGCAGGGAGGAACTGGACCGCCCCACGTGGTCCGAGCGGCGTGCGCTCGAGGTAACGGAGCTGATCAGAGGCACGCAGGATCCCGCGCTGCGCGAGGTATCCTTCGGCAGGGCTGTCGGAGATCGCCGTCGCCGATTGCCACAAACGCCGCGCGTTGGAATCGAAGGCCCTATTTTCCTGTCGATCAGCGACCACGGCACTAGAGCCATCGAACAGGTCACGGCTGCGAACACCCTGGCGGTCCAGTGCTGCTATGACCTCCTCGTTCGAGCATCCCGCGAAGCAATGAAACAGGATCGCCTTTCTTCCCAGTGTCACGCTCAAAGAGGGAGTTCGGTCATCATGCGCCGGGCAGCAGCACATGCCTTTGCCCCGACTCCATGTACCCTGAAGGCTTTCGACGATCGCGCGGGCGCGGCGTTCGAGTTGATGAGGTTTGTCTAACGGGGGCATCGACCTTCTCCGGTTGAGGTGCCCTCCCTGTGCAGCCTCCACTCTGCACTCGCGCCAAACCAATTTCCTACGCCACTTGTTCTATATATGTTCTCACTCGATTCGGCTATAGAAGGATCGAGAAATGACAATGAAAGCTATCTTGGTCGCAGGCTTCGCGATCACCTCTGCTACCTCCGCCAGAGCCCAGGATTTGTCCGCGCCAGCCACAATCGAAGCCCCCGCGAGTCACTCCGAAGGCATCCGGATTGCTGAAACATCGAACGGCTTCCAGCTGGTCGAGCATGGGCTGTGGTCATCCCGTCAGGCCGGCCCGGCATCGGGTCTCATTGTACCACAAAATGGCCGGGTGAACCTGCCATACAGATACGAACCCAAGGCCAAACCTGGCCCCTCCGACTTCAGGCGAGCAAGCTACCTTCCCCACATCTATGCGGCGGAAGCGAAGTACTCATTGCCCGCGGGCCTGCTCGATGCGCTCGTATGGACAGAATCTCGATATAACCCCTTCGCCGTCAGCCCTGCAGGCGCAGCAGGTCTTGGACAGCTGATGCCAGCCACGGCAAAAGAACTCGGGGTCTTCAATCGCTTCGATCCTATGGCCAACATCTTCGGCGCGGCGCGGTATCTGCGGCAGATGCTCGACAGGTTCGGCGTGGTTCACCTCGCGGTGGCTGCCTACAATGCGGGTCCCGGCGCAGTGGAACGCGCAGGCGGCATTCCCCGGAATGGCGAGACGCCCGGATATGTCCAAGAGGTCCTTCGACAATGGCGTTTCTAAAGATCGACCCACGATGGCCATAGCACGGCCCATCATCCTGCGGTTTCTAGCTGGGCGGATTTGTTGCGGTTGCGAACCCCTGTGAGATTAGCCGACTTTGACTTCGACTGGATACTTGGCTGCAATCTGCATTACCTCCTTACCCCACAGCGCCAACGCCTCCCGTTTCTCGTTGGTATACTGGTGACGGTGATAGACGCCAGCGACGCCAGCCATAGCTGATCCTGACTGGTGATTGAGCACCGCCTCAGAAACCACCAAGGGTATGCCAAGACGCTGGAGACCAGTTGCCACCGTCCGTCGAATATCATGCATTGTGAAGTGACCGGCCTCATAGCCGAGCTTTTCGTCCACGCTTGCCCTGATGCGCTTCCAGGCCTTCGATAGTCCGCTGACGCTGTTCGTATTGGTGACCTTCGATGCCAACAGGATCTGGGATTGCTTGTGGGCCTCGTCAGGGTCGATGCCAGCCGCCATGAATATCTCGGTGATGACTGCCAGGGCCTGGGCGGATAGCGGCACCACATTCGCTTTGCCGTTTTTCGCTCGGTCGCCCGGAACTGTCCAGACTTTCGCCTTGAAGTCGAACTCATCGCACGCCGCATCAAGCACTTCACCTCTGCGTTGAGCCGTAAGAATAAGCATCTGCACGAGATGGCCGAACGGATAGCCATCCTCGACCGCAGATTGCCACAGCGCAGCAAGCTCACGGTCGCTGAGTACACGGTCGCGAGGCTCATTCCGCTTCGGGCGCCACGCATCCCGGCAGGGGTTGGCTGGCATATGCTCAAGTCTGGTGAGCGCCCACGTGTAGAAGGTCGAAAGATGGCGATACACGATGCGCGCCATCGTCAGGGTTTCCTTGCCCCGCTCGAACGCAATTTTCTCAACGAAGCGGCTCACGTCACTTCGGGTAATGGAGTCCGCGAGCCGGTCTCCAATCTCGGGCTCGATGTATTTTCGGAACACTCGATCGAACTCCCTCGCGCTCCGCTTTTTGCCCTCGATCTGCTGAGCAAGGTACGTCTCGTAGAGTTCCGCGACTGTCCCGACCCCTTTTGATCCCTTTCTCTTTGCCCCCGCCTTTCTGGCGATGCTCTTGCCCTGCTCGACATCGACAAGCAGATCGCGCGCCTTCTTTCGGGCATGGGCCAGTGTAAAGCTTGGCCCATGGCGTCCGATTGTCACATTCAACCATTTGCCCTGAACCCGCTTGCGCAGAATGTACGTCTTGATACCACTGGCACCCATGCGGAGCCTAAGGCCGGGTACGATACCATCGGCGAGCTCAACCTGACCCGCAGTCGGCGCCTTCAGCCCTGCGATCTTCGCATCCGTCAAACCTACTTTGTTCGCCATATGTACCTGCTACCTTAGGTAGCTTTTTGTAGTGGATACTGGCGAACATTTCAAGAACAATGCGGACTATGAATCGCAGATTTCCGCCATTCTTGGACCCATGCGGACGCGCTAGGACCCTCTGATCATGGCTCTTAATCAGCGGGTCCTAGGTTCGAGCCCTAGTGCGTCCACCATTTTTCAAGCATTCGGGGAAATTTGCCGACTGCCCGGACGAGCAGCCAGACGCGCGCGGCCCGGTTCAAGCGTCCTGGAAACCGCCCTAAAACGTGCCCAGTATGCTCCCCAGTCCGATCACCACGCCAAGCGCCAGCAGCGGGCCCACCACCGCCACCATGAACACATCGCCATAGGCCTCGCGGTGGGTCAGCCCGCAGATGCCGAGCAGGGTGATGACCGCGCCGTTGTGCGGCAGGCTGTCGAGGCCGCCGGTGGCGATGGTCGTCACCCGGTGCAGCAGCGCCGGATCGATGCCCGCCGCTGCGGCCATCTCCATGTAGAGCGCGCCGAGGTTCTGCAGCGCAATCGTCATCCCGCCCGATGCCGAGCCGGTGATCCCGGCGAGCGTGCCGGTGGCAATGGCGAGGGATATCAGCAGATTGCCCTCGGCCACCCCGGTCACGCCATCGCGGATCACGAGGAAGGCCGGGAGCGAGGCGACCGCAGCGCCGAACCCCACCAGACTGGCGGTGTTGAAGATCGGCAGCACCGAGGCATTGGCCCCGTCATCAATGCTGCGCTTGAGGCTGCCCAGCCGCGACCAGGCCAGCGCGATGGTGACGACGATGGTGACAGTCAGCGCGGCGATGATGGCCCAGATCCCCTGCACCGCCTGCAGCGTGGTCGGGCCGAAGGGGGGCACCGCGAGATAGGCCACATCCATCGCCGGAATGATCACCGCAACAAACAGGTAGTTGAGCGAAACCACCAGCACCACCGGCAGCGCGGCCAGCGCGACCGGCGGTGCGGCAGCAGCGGCTCGGCTGTCGCCACCATCGCTGGCCGTGGCCTCGTCCAGCTCGCGCACGTCAAACGGCTCCACCTGGGCGTGTTCGCGCTGGTCGGCATCTGCGCGGGGGCGGGCCGCATCGGGCTCGCTCACGCCGTAGCTCTCCCCGCGCCGCGCGGCCCCGCGCTCCCGCCAGCCGAGCCAGCCAAGGCCGAAGCCGAGCATCACGAGCGCGCCGATGATCCCCAGTCCGGGGGCGGCAAAGGGCGTGGTGCCGAAGAAAGGCATGGGGATCGCGTTCTGGATCGCCGGGGTGCCGGGCAGCGCGGTCATGGTGAAGGTGAAGGCCCCCAATGCGATGGTGGCAGGCATCAGCCGCTTGGGGATCGCGGCGGCGCGAAACAGCGAGGCGGCAATCGGATAGACCGCAAAGGCGACCACAAACAGCGAGACCCCGCCATAGGTCAGCACCGCGCAGGACAGCACCACGGCAAGGATCGAGCGATCCCGCCCCAGCACGCGCACCGCCCACTGCGCAATCGCGCTGGCAAAGCCGCTGTCGTCCATCAGCTTGCCGAAAATTGCGCCCAGCAGGAATAGCGGGAAGAAGGTGACGATGAACTCGCCCGCTGCGGCCATGAACACCTGAGTGTAAGAGGCCAGCAGCGGAACATCGCCCGCCGCCAGCACCGCCACAACGGCAGCGAGCGGCGCGACCACCAGCACCGAGAAGCCCCGGTAAGCCAGCCCCACCAGCAGCGCCAAAGCGACCAGAACGCCGAGGATGCCCATGTGCTGTCAGTTCCCGTGATTGCGGTGGCGCAGGATGATGGCGGCGGCGTTCAGCGCCGGATCGTGCATGAAAAAGGGGAGGAGGCGTGATACCCTCGCCTAGCTGCCCGAGGGGCTGCTCAGGCGGTGTCCGGTACGACGCTGGCGGCATCCTCGGCGGCTTCGGCGGCGCAGGGTTCGCACGGCGGGGTCTGGGTCGGCGCAAGCTCATCGCGGCAGCCCGGCGCAGCGGACGCGAAGAAGGGGGCGAAGAAATCCTCCAGATCGAAGGTCGAGCGCTCGCCAAGGTCGGCAAAGTTGGCCTCAAGCCACTGCTCGGCCCGATTGCGCCCGCGCTCGAACAGCAGCCGCAGATAGGTCCATTCCGCATTGAGCTTGGATGAGGCCGAAAGATCGCGCACCTCCTCATCGGTGTGGATCAGATGCAGGAAGGTGTTGCCAATCACACCTGCCTCCAGCCCGCTCTCGCGCACCAGTTCCTTGAGCAGCGCAATGGCCCGCAGTTCCTTGATCAGCGCGGTGTTGAAGCTGATCTCGTTCACCCGGTTGATGATGTCGCGGGCGCTACGCGGGGTTTCGGGGCGGATCACCGGATTGATCTGCACGATCACGATGTCTGCGGTGGCCTGGCTGCGCACCAGCGGCATGATCGCCGGGTTGGCGGAAAAGCCGCCGTCCCAGTATTCCTCCCCGTCGATCACCACGGCGGGATAAAGCTGCGGCAGGCAGGCCGAAGCCATCACCGCATCGCAGGTGACCTCGCCGCGCGAGAAGATGCGCGGCTGGCCGGTGCGCACATGGGTGGCGGTGACGTGGACGACGATATCGCGGCAGCAATTGACGCGCTCGAAATCGACGATGTCATCGAGGAGATCGCGCAGCGGATTGAGGCCGAATGGATTGAGTTCATAGGGCGAGAAGATCCGGCTCATCGCCTCGGCAAAGAGATAGCCGGGGGAGCGATCAAGGCTGTAGTTGCCGAGCAGGCGGTCGAGCGGGCTGCGCTGCATCGGCGAGAACATCGCCGCCTGGCTCACCGCCCGCCAGAACGCTTCGAGCGCCTCGCGCGCCCCCGCCCGGCCGCCGCGCTGCCAGCCATCGGCGAGCACTGCGGCGTTCATAGCCCCCGCGCTGGTGCCGCTGATTTCGGCGATGACGATGCGCTCGTCCTCGAGCAGCCGGTCAAGCACCCCCCAGGTCAGCGCCCCGTGCGAGCCGCCGCCCTGAAGCGCGAGAGTGATGGTCTTGGTGGTCATGTCGAATCCCAAGGTGCTTCTGCTGCGCTGCAACATAAGCGAGGGGAGCCAGAGCACAAGGTCATAGAACGGTCTGTCACGCGGCGGGCAAGACGTGAACGCAGGCGAGCCTGCCCGACGCAGGGCGACATTCAGGACCAGCGGTCAGAAATCAATCGTCAGATAGTCGAGGAGGCGGCGCGGCCACAACGGCTGGAAGGCGTTGGCATCGACCATTTCCCAGCTCTGATTGTCGAACAGGTTATCCACCTGCACCCGCAGCATCGCCTCCGCTTCGCCGATCCGGAGGAAATGCCGCCTGCCCAGCGCCACAAGGTTCCGGGTGGGGATCTCGACGAGGTTGTTCACCCTCGCCATGTCGGGCGAGCGGTCCGAGACGCCAAGAGCGAAGCAGAAGCCTTCAAGGAAAGGCGGGCGCCAATCGAGCAACGCCCCCAGCCGCCGCAGGGAGGCGGGCGATGGTCGAAGAAGAAGCGCGGGTCGATGCCATGTGCGACACGGTGCCGTGCAGGCTGGAAGGCCCCCTCGTGCTTACCCTGGCGCTTAAGGATGGTACCAAGCACGTTTTTGAAGCGCAGCCTGCCGAACGCGCGCGGATCGAATATGTGGGAACGCGCATCCGCTGCTCCGATCTTTAAGCGCGCCGCAGGAGGACGATTATCCGCTTGGTATCACATCTCGATGTGATATACCTTCGCTATGAGCACATCGACTATCACACGCGTCCGCGAACTCGTCAACTCGGGTGCCATTACCCGCGCCGGCCTTGCCCGCGCTGCCGGGCTTCACGCCAACACCTTGCGCGATTGCGGCGAAGATGGCTGGAACCCCACCGCCGAAACCCTCGCCAAGCTCGAGGCCTTCCTCGTCGCCAACGATGACCGTCCCGTCCTCGCCAGGATCGAGGAGATCATCGACGAGGCGCGCAATGGCCGCATGTATATCCTCGTCGATGACGAGGACCGCGAGAACGAGGGCGATCTTATCATTCCCGCCCAGATGGCGACCCCGCAGGCGATCAACTTCATGGCCACCCACGGACGCGGTTTGATTTGCCTCGCGCTCACCAGAGACCGCGTTGAACACCTCGGGTTGCAGCCGATGAGTCGCAACAACAAGGAATCGATGCAGACCGCCTTCACCATCTCGATCGAGGCCCGCGAAGGCGTCACCACCGGGATTTCGGCGGCGGACCGGGCGCGCACCATTTCGGTCGCTATCGATGCGGCCAAGGGCGCGGACGATCTCGTCACCCCCGGTCACGTGTTCCCGCTGATGGCGCGCGACGGGGGCACGCTGGTGCGCGCCGGACATACCGAGGCGGCGGTGGACATCTCGCGGCTCGCCGGTCTCAACCCCTCGGGCGTGATCTGCGAGATCATGAACGAGGACGGCACCATGGCCCGGCTCGACGATCTGGTGCAGTTCGCCCGCAAGCACGATCTCAAGATCGGCACGATCCGCGACCTCATCGCCTACCGGATGCGCAACGACCACCTGGTCGAGCGCCTGTCAGAGCGCGCCTTCACCTCGGACTACGGCGGCCAGTGGCGGATGATCACCTATCGTGACCGCGTGGCGGGGAGCGAGGCCTATGTCCTCCAGAAGGGCCATATCATCCCCGGCGAACCCACTCTCGCGCGGGTCCACCCGATTTCGGTGTTCGACGATGTGCTGGGCGCACCGGGGCCGCGCAAGCGCACGCTCCAGCGCGCGATGGATGCGATCGGTGCGCACGGTTCAGGCGTCATCGTCATCCTCACCGGCCGCGTCGGGACAGGCACCTGGGCTGCGGGCGAGGAGCAGCGCAATATCGGTATCGGCTCGCAGATCCTCGTCGATCTCGGGGTGACCGAGATGGTGCTGCTCTCGAACAGTCGCCCCGATCTCGTCGCGCTGGAGGGATATGGCCTCACCATTACCGACTTCCACCCCATTCCGGAGTAAACCTCATGGCCGACATCCTCATCGTCGAAGCGCGTTTCTACGGCCACCTTAACGACATGCTGATCGCCGGCGCTCGCGCTGTGCTGGAAGCGGCGGGCCACGCGGTAGAGGTGCTGACGGTGCCGGGGGCGCTCGAGATTCCCGGCGCTATCGCGCTCGCGGCCGAGGCCGACCGGTATGATGCCTTCGTGGCGATCGGCGTCGTGATCCGGGGCGAGACCTATCACTTCGAGATCGTCGCGGGCGAAAGCGCGCGCGCGATCATGGCGTTGACGATGGACGGAATCGCCATCGGCAACGGCATCCTCACGGTGGAGAACGAGGCCCAGGCACTGGTCCGCGCAGACCCTGCGCAAAAGGACAAGGGCGGCGAGGCAGCAAAGGCGGCGCTGGCGCTGCTGGCGCTCCAGGATCGCTTCCGTTGAGGATTATGGAGAAGGTTGTGCCGTTCCGGTGCATGCCCTCCGATACGTAGTTTCCCTCTGTATATTTCCGTAAGCCATTAACGCGATATTCGATCAGCTTCTGCTGTTTCCCGCTGGTCGCACGGGATAGCAGGCAGGGACGCATATCTTGGGATTTGGCCTTGGAAAACCTCTCGTCGGGCACGCCGTGCGACACGGACGCGCATCATATCATTGCCGCGCTGGAGCAGCAGCTCGCAGCGCTGGACAGGCGCGGCGCGCATATCGCGGCGGCACATCTCGACGCGGCGATCCAGCAATTCCGGCTCGATTGCGCCCGCCGGTGATATCCGCGCTGGCTCACGCTTTCTGCCGCAAAAAGAAGACCCTGCGTATTTACCCGTAAAGCCATCATCAGTGCCAGCCCCTATCATCGCACCAAGGGCAAACCGGCGCAGCCGTGCGCAG
>Ga0208370_100059_pt1 | contig 38400 bp, 37 predicted proteins | sample Subbio12Jun_QV11_FD_184822 | JGI IMG/M metagenome (GOLD analysis project Ga0208370, IMG submission 184822) | Serpentinite rock and fluid subsurface biosphere microbial communities from McLaughlin Reserve, California, USA -CR12Jun_QV11 (SPAdes) | ecosystem: Environmental > Terrestrial > Deep...
TACTCGGACTGGTGCTCCAGCACCATCCGAACCGCTCGCTCACGCACCTCGGGTGCGTACCTCGGCAACTTGTTCATGCTCCAATCCTCTCAAGGTTCGGAGCCTCCGAGAAAGCCGGGGCGGTTCAGGGCGCCTCGGAAGCCGAGCCGTTCTGGACGGACTTCCTGCGCAGCCTGATGCGGCGCGGGCTGCGCGGGGTGAAGCTGGTGATTTCCGATGCCCACGAAGGGCTCAAGGCGGCGTGCGCGAAGGTGCTCAAAGCGACCTGGCAGCGCTGCCGGGTGCACTTCATGCGCAACGTGCTGGCGACGGTGCCCAAGGGCCAGCGGCGGGTGGTGTCGGCGCTGATCGGCACGATCTTCGCGCAGGACGGCGCCGAGGCGGCGCGCATGCAGTGGCGCACGGTCGCCGACCAGTTGCGCGGCCGATTCCCGAAGGTGGCCCAGCTCATGGACAGCGCCGAACAGGACGTGCTGGCGCACAGGACGTTCCCGCGCGAGCACTGGGCGAAACTGCACTCGACGAACCCGCTGGAGCGGCTCAATGGCGAGATCAAGCGCAGAACCAACGTTGTCGGGATCTTCCCGAACGAAGCGGCGATCTACCGGCTGGTAGGCGCCCTGCTGCTGGAGCAGACCGACGAATGGAGCATCCAGCGGCGCTACCTGACGCTGGAAACCCTGGCCACCGTCGGCGACACTGCGCTGGTCAGCGTGCCAGCCGTGGCGCACTGACCAAGCACCGACGCCCGAGTGCGTCACGATGACCGACTGTTACACCACGGCTTGGGACACGATCACGGGCCGACCGAAGGGCGCATCCTTGGCGCCCTCGGTCGGTGCGCCCGTCCGGGGCGCACCCTGCGGGCCTGGCGTCTGATCGCTTAGCTGGCCCTCGAAATCCGCCGCAAGCCCCCAGCCTGCTTGGCGGGGTGCTTCGAGACTGCAGCGGAGTAGATGGAACGGGCGGTAAGCCGTTTTCAGGCTTGCATTGATCGGCGGATAGCCGTCATCGAGCGCCGCGCCAGCGCGGCCTGAGGACAGCGAAGCGAGCCAAGGAGGGCGAGCGGCGGCGAATGCGGAGCGGGACGCGGAGCCTGAGCCGTCGCGTCCGCAGGTCGCGCGTCGGCAGGCGCGAGGACAGGCGCATGGGCGTCACCTGCAGAATGATCCCGATCTGAATCTGCGGCCTGAAATCGCAGCCTGCGCTCAGCCCAAGGAACTGCCGCCAAACACCTCGGCATAGGGGTCGTGCTCGGCCCCGGCCCCTTCCGAGAGCCGGATACGCAGGGCCAGGCCATCCCGCGAATCGGCCTTGCGCAGGGCCTCCTCGAGGTCGATGCGGCCGTCCTTGTAGAGCCGGAACAGCGACTGGTCGAAGGTGTGCATGCCGGCTTCCAGCGACTTCTCCATGGCCTCTTTGACCTCGTGGATCTGCCCACGGCGGATCAGGTCGCGGATCATCGGCGTGTTGATCAGGATCTCGGTGGCCGGCAGGCGCTTGCCGTCCTTGCCGATCACGAGGCGCAGCGAGATGACCGCCTTCAGGTTCAAGGCCAGGTTCATCAGGATGTTCTTGTGCGCCGCCTCGGGGAAGAAGTTGAGGATGCGCTCCAGGGTCTGGTCGGCGTTGTTCGAGTGCAGGGTCGCGAGGCAGAGGTGGCCGGTCTCGGCGAAGGCGATAGCCGATTCCATGGTCACCGAGTCGAGGATCTCGCCGATCAGGATGACGTCCGGCGCCTCGCGCATCGCGTTCTTCAGCGCGTTGTGGAATGCGTGGGTGTCCAAGCCCACCTCGCGCTGGTTGACGATGGACTTCTTGTGCGAGTGCAGGAACTCGATCGGGTCCTCGATGGTGAGGATGTGGCCGGTCGAATGGGTGTTGCGGTAGTCGATCATCGAGGCCAGCGCGGTCGACTTGCCCGAGCCGGTCGAGCCGACCACCAGCACCAGCCCGCGCGGGGCCATGATGATGTCCTTCAGCACCGCGGGCAGCTGCAACTGCTCCAGCGAGGGCACCGCGCTCTTGATGGCGCGGATCACCATGCCGACCTCGCCGCGCTGCTTGAACACGTTGACGCGGAAGCGGCCGGCGTCCTTGACCGCGATCGCCATGTTGAACTCCAGGTCGCGCTCGAACTGGGGCACCTGGCCCTCGTCCATCAGCGAGTAGGCGATCTTCTTGACCATGCCGGCCGGCAGGCCGGTGTTGCCGAGCGGGTAGAGCTTGCCCTCGACCTTGATGTAGACCGGCGCGCCGGTGGTGAGGAACATGTCGGAGGCGTTCTTCTCCGTCATCAGCTTGAGGAAGTAGCCGATGTCCATGGGGCGCGGGTCCTCGCAGGCGTTGCGTTACCGTAGACGGGTTTCGAGAATAGCCGCGTTCCCCGACCGAAAGCGACCCATGCCCATGCCCCGACCCCGTTCCGGCCTCCCGGCCGCCGTCCTCGCCATCGGGCTGCTGGCCGGTTGCGCCAGCGTCCCGCCGCCCACCGCCCAGCTCGCCGCCGCCGCCCGCGGCATCGAGGAAGCCGCCGGCCAGCAGCCGCGCGGCCCGGCCGCCACCCTGCTGGCCGAGGCCCGGGCCCACCTCGACCGTGCCCGCCAGACGGTCGCCCGCGGCCGCCACGAGGAGGCGCGGATCGCCGCCCTGCAGGCCGAGGCCACCGCCGCCGCCGCCGCCGCCGAGGCCCGCCGCGCCCGGCTGACCGAGGAGGTGGAGTCCCGGGCCGCCCGCAATGCCGACCTGCGCCGCCGCCTGCTCGTGGAGGGCTCCTGATGCGCGCCCCCCGTGCCGCTCTCGTGCTCGCCCTGGGCCTCGCCCTGGCCGCCGGCCCGCTCGCCGCCGCCGAGGCGGTCGATCCCGCCGTCGCCGCCCTGCAGGCCCGGCTCGCCCAGCTCGACGCCGACCCGCAGTTCGCCGGCAAGGCCGGTCTCGAACGGCTGAAGGCCACGCAGGCGCTGGAGGCGCTGGCCGCCGCCCGCAGCCGCGAGCGCCCGGCCCTGCTCGACATCGCCACGCAGCGCGTGCGCGCCGCCGAAGCCGCCGCCGCGGCCGACGTGCTGGCCGAGCAGTCCGCCGCACTCGACCGCGAGCGCGACCAGATCCTCGTCGAGGCGAGCCGCGCCGAGGCCGAGCGCGCCCGCCGCGAGGCCGAGCGCCTGCGCAGCCAAGCACTCGTCCGGCAGGAGGAGGCCGCCCGCCTCGCCGAGCAGGCCGAGGCCGAGCGCCTGGCCCGCGCCGAGACCTTCGCGCTCGCCGAGCAGGCCCGCGCCGAGGCCGAGCAGGCCCGCCGGCTGGCCGACCGCCGCGCCCGCGAGGCGGCGCTGGCTCGCGAGGAGGCCGAACTCGCCACCGCGCTGGTGGCCGAGGCACTGGCCGCCGACGCCCCGCTGCCGCCCGCCCGCCAGGTCGGCGGCGTCACGGTCTACACCCTGGCCGGCAACGCCTTCCCGAGCGGGCGCGCCAGCCTGACCACCGAGGCCAGCGCCAGCCTGCGCCGGCTGGCCCAGACCCTCGCCGGCCGCCGGGTCGAGGTCACCGGCTTCACCGACAGCCAGGGCGAGGCCGAAGCCAACCTGCGGCTCTCGCAGCGCCGCGCCGAGGCGGTGGCGGCGATCCTGCGCGAGGCCGGCATCGAGGCCAGCGCCCGGGGCCGTGGCGAGGCCGACCCGGTGGCCGACAACGCCACCGCGGAGGGGCGGGCCATGAACCGCCGGGTCGAGATCAGCGTCCGCTGAAAGCCCGGAGGCCCCCCGCGTTAGCCCGGCGTGAGGCCTTCACGGCGGGTCCGTAAGGCTGCCGTTAAAGCCCTTCCGGCCCGCTTGCGGGGTTCTCCGGGGCGGCGTAGCGTCGGTCGTCCGGGGGGCGTCCCCGGCACGCGAACCCTGAATGGAGGGCGATCCATGTTCGAAGGCCAACCGCAGAGCGAGGTCGAGGCACTCCTCAAGTCCGACCCCGAATTCCGCCAGCTCTACCGGCGCCACCAGCAACTCGACAGCCAAGTGCACGATGCCGAGCTGGGCGTGCTGCCGATCGACGACTTCACCCTGAGCCGATGGAAGAAGGAAAAGCTACTGGCCAAGGACCGCCTCACCCGGATGTTCGCGCGGACGCGGCACTGAAGCCGCGTTGCCGCCGCCCTGGTCCGATCCACGGCCCGCCTGCGCGGGCCGTGGCGTTTTAAGATGCCGGGAATGAACGCGCCCTCCGCCGCCGCCGCGGCCGCCCCTTCCACCGCCCTTCCCGTCGATCCGGCCCCGGCCGCCGCCGCGCTGCGCGGCTTCGCCGGCCCCGGCCTGCCGCAGCGTCTCGGCGAACTGCTGCTGGCGCGCGGCCTGCTCGCCGCGGCCGACCTGCAGCGGGCGCTGGCGGTGCAGGGGCAGCTTGGCGGCCGGCTCGGCCAGATCCTCCTGCGCCTCGGTGCCGTCTCCGAGGACAGCCTGCTGCCGGTGCTGGCCGAGCAACTGGCGGTGCCGCTGCTGGCCGCCGCCGACTGGCCGCAGGACGCGCAGGCCCTGCGCCTGCCCGAGGGGCTGGGGTTGTCGCCGGACTGGTGCATCGACCAGGGCGTGGTCTTCTGGGCACCCTCCGCCGATGGCCCGCGGCTGGCGGTGGCGCGCGACCCGCTCGACGCCGCCATCAACGAGCTGCTGGAGGCGCGCCTGCCGGCCCCCTGGGCCTGGCGGCTCGCCCGGGCGCAGGACGTGGAGCGCCTGCTCGACGCCTTCCAGCGCGCCAACCGGCCGCCCGGCGAGGACGAGGACGATGTCGGGCACCTGCGCGAGCTCGCCGAGGAGGCGCCGGTCATCGAGCTGGTGAACAACCTGCTCGCCCAGGCGATGGATCGCGGGGCCTCCGACATCCACCTCGAACCGGGCGAGGACGCCTTCAGCGTGCGCTTCCGCATCGACGGCGTGCTGCACGAGGTGCTCTCGCTGCCGCGCGCCCGCTTCGCCGCCGTGGCCTCGCGCACCAAGCTGATCGCCGGCATGGACATCGCCGAGCGCCGCCTGCCGCAGGACGGCCGGCTCTCGGCGCGGGTCAGCGGCAAGGACGTCGACGTCCGCGCCTCGGCGGTGCCGGGGGTGCATGGCGAATCGATCGTCATGCGCCTGCTGCCGAAGGAGCGCGCCGACCTCTCGCTGGAGAAGCTCGGCTTCGAGCCGCGCGACCTCGCGCTGTTCCGGCGCTGGGCCGGCGAGCCGCACGGCATCGTGCTGGTCACCGGCCCCACCGGCTCCGGCAAGAGCACCACGCTCTACGCCACGCTGGAGGACATCAACGACCGCGCCGAGAAGATCATCACCGTCGAGGACCCGGTCGAGTACCAGGTGCCGGGCATCACCCAGATCCAGGCCAACGCCGAGATCGGCTACACCTTCGCCCGCGCGCTGCGCGCGATCCTGCGCCAGGACCCGGACGTGGTGATGATCGGCGAGATCCGCGACCGCGAGACCGCCGAGATCGCCATCCAGGCGGCCCTCACCGGGCATCTCGTGTTCTCCACCTTGCACACCAACGATGCCGTGAGTGCCTTCACCCGGCTGATCGACATGGGCGTCGAGCCCTTCCTGGTCGCCACCAGCGTGCGCGCGGTGCAGGCGCAGCGCCTGCTGCGCCGGCTCTGCACCGCCTGTTCGGCGCCGGCCGAGGTGCTGCCGCAGATCGCCGCCGCCGCCGCGCCCCACGTCCCGCCCGGCGAGCCGGCGAACTGGCGCCGCGCCGTCGGCTGCCCGGCCTGCCAGGGCACCGGCTACCGCGGCCGCGTCGGCATCTACGAGCTGGTCGATGTCACGCCCGAGCTGCAGGGCCTGGTCATGCAGCGCGCCAGCGCCGGCCAGATGCGCGCCCTGGCCGACCAGCAGGGCGGGCGCACGCTGCGCCACGACGGCCTCGCCAAGGCCTGGCGCGGCCTGACCACGGTCGAGGAGGTGATCCGCGTCACCGGCGGCGCCTTCGAGGCGCTCGACGACCCCGGGCTGGCGGTGCCATGAACTTCCGTTTCCGCGCCGTCGATGCCGCCGGCCAGGAGGTCACCGGCCTCGTCGATGCCGCCGACGAGCGCGCCGCGCAGCGCGACATCCAGCGCCGCGGCCTGGTGCCGGTCACCCTCGACGCCGAGCGCCCGGCCTCGGCGGGCTGGTCGGCGCGCCTGCCGCCGGCGGCGCGCGAGGTGCAGCTGGTGCTGCACGAGTTCGCCACCCTGGTCGATTCCGGTGTCTCGCTGGCGGTGGCGCTGTCCTCGCTGGCCGGCTCCAGCCACCACCCCGCGCTGACCGCCGCCTTCGCCCACATGGCCCGCGCGGTGCGCCGCGGCGAGCGCTTCGCCGACGCCCTGCGCGGCAGCGGCCTGCCGGTGCCGCCCTACGTCCACCAGCTGGTCGAGGCGAGCGAGTTGACCGGCCAGCTCGGCGCGGCGCTCGAGGACGGCGCGCGGCAGTACGAGTACGACCTGCGGGTCGAGTCCGAGCTGCGCTCGGCGCTGGTCTACCCGCTGGTGCTGGTGGCCTCCGGCATCGCCGCCGTGGCGATCATCTTCCTCTGGGTGGTGCCGCGCTTCGGCGGCCTGCTCGAACAGCGCGCCGAACAGTTGCCGGCACTCTCGCGCTGGGTGATCGGCGGCGGGGTCTGGTTCGCCGACCACGCCGGCCTGGTCGGCGTGCTGGCGCTCGCCCTGCTCGCCGCGCTGGTGGCGCTGCTGCGCCGCGCCGCGGTCCGCCAGCGCCTGCTCGAGTTCGCCGCCACGCTGCCCCTGCTCGGGCCGTGGCTGCTGGAAGCGGCGATCGGGCGCTGGGCCGGCACCCTCGGCACCCTGCTCGCCAACCGGGTCGAGCTCACCCGCGCGCTGGAACTCGCCGCCGCCGGCATCGGTCTCAAGCATCTGGAGACGCGGCTGGCGCAGGTCACGCGCTCGGTGCGCGGCGGCAGCACGCTCTCGCACGCGCTGCGCGAGCACCGCGCCCTCAACGCCACCGGCTACGACCTCGTTGCCGTCGGCGAGGCCAGCGGCGAGCTGCCGAAGCTGCTGCTGGCGCTGTCGCGGCTCTACCAGACGAGTGGCCGCGAGCGCATGCAGCGCGCCCTCAAGCTGATCGAGCCGGCGGCCATCGTCGTCATCGGCGGCATCATCGGCGTGCTGGTCACCGCCGTCCTGCTCGCCATCACCAGCGTCAACGAACTGCCCCTCTAGCCCATGCCCCACGCCCGCCACCGCACTCAGGCCCCGATGCCCCGCCACGCCCACGCCCCGCTGCCGCGCCGCGCCGCCGGCTTCACCCTGCTCGAGATCCTCGTCGTGCTGGTCATCATCGGCCTGGTCGCCAGCCTGGTCGGGCCGCGCCTGTTCACCCAGCTCGAAGGCTCGCAGGTGCGCGTGGCCGACACCCAGATCCGCATGCTGCGCGGCGCGGTCGAGACCTTCCGGCTCGACGTGGGCCGCCTGCCCAGCACCGAGGAGGGCCTCGCCGTGCTGGTCACCCCTCCGGCCGACCCGCGCGCCGCCGAACGCTGGCGCGGCCCCTACCTCGACGAGGCGGTGCCGCTCGACCCCTGGGACACGCCCTACCAGTACGCCGTGCCCGGCCGCGACGGCCAGCCCTTCGCGCTGTTCTCGCTGGGCGCCGACCGCGCGCCGGGCGGCGAGGGCAACAACGCCGACATCGGCGTGCTGCCGCCGGGCTGAGCCGCGGCCATGCGCGGCTTCACCCTGCTCGAGGTGCTGGTGGTGCTGGTGATCCTCGGCCTCGCCGCCGCCATCGTCGCGCCGCCGCTCGCCCGCACCGTCGATCGGGTCCGCGAGTCCGGCGAACGCGAGGACCTGCGGCGCGGCCTCGAACGCCTGCCGCTGCACGCCCGCGAGCAGGGCAGGGGGCTCGCCTTCGCCGCCGGTACGCCGTTGCCCGCGCAGGGCCGGCCCTGGCCGGAGGGTTGGCGGGTGGTCGCCGCCACGCCCCTGCGCATCGAGGCGAGCGGCTTCTGCCACGGCGGCGAGGTGCAGGCGGCCGGCCCGACCGGCCCGCAGCGCTGGCGGCTCGCCGCGCCCGACTGCCGCGCCGAGGCCGTCGATGCGCCGTAGCGCCGGCTTCACCCTGCTCGAAGCCATCGTCGCGCTGGCCATCCTCACCGCCGGCGCGATGGCCCTGTTCGCTGCGCTGAACGGTGCCCTGCGCGGCATCGAGCGCGCCGAGGCGGCGGCCCGGCTCGACACCGCCACGCTCAACGCCATCGCTCTGCTGGAGGCGGTCAACCCGATGCAGCAGCCGCAGGGCGAGGCGATGCTCGGCGAGGTGCGGGTGGCGTGGCGGGCGACGCCGGTCGAAGCGCCCGGCCCGGCGCTCACCGACTACCTGCAGCCGGGTCTGTTCGATGTCGGCCTCTACGACGTCGCCGTGGTGCTCGAGGTGGGTGGCCGGGTCGAGCGCCGGTTCGTGCTGCGCCGCGCCGGCTGGGTGCAGGCGCGGCAGCCGGAGCAACTGTGAGGGCGCGCGGTTTCACCCTGCTGGAGGCGCTGGTCAGCCTGGTGATCGTCGCCCTGGTCGCCACCGTGGCGATGCAGTCGCTGTTCCAGGTGCTCGGCCTGCGCGAGCGGGTGCTGCGCCATGAGGCCGAGGCCCGCCACGCCGCCCTGCAGCAGGCCTGGTTCCGGGACAGCGTGGCGGCGCTGGTGGCGGCGCCGCCCGGGCCGGCGGAGGGCTTCCGCGGCGATGCCACGGGCTGGTCCGGCACCACCCTGGCCGGACCGGCCGGCAGCGGGCTGCGCCGAATCGAGTGGCGGCTGGACGGCCCGCCGGGCGCACGCCTGCTGCACGTCGGCGAGGCCGGCGGCGAGCCCTGGCCGCTGCGCCGGGTCGGCGACCGGGCGCGGATGCAGTACCTCGACGCCGACGGCACCTGGCAGGTCGAGTGGCCGCCGGCCGCCGCGGTGGAGGCCGCCGCCGCCGCGACGACCACCGCCACGGCCCTGCCGGCCGCCTTCGCCCTGCCGCGGGCGGTGCGGCTGGACGACCCCGACGCCGAACCGGCCCTGCTCTGGTGGGAGCCGGTGACGGCCGGGCCGGGCCTGCCGCAGCCGCTGCGGGCGATGCTGGAGCCGGCCGATGCCGATGCCTTCTGATCCCGGCCAGCATCAGCGCGGCGCCGTGCTGGTGGTGGTGCTGTGGCTGCTGGTGGCGATGGTGGTCGCCGCCGGCGCGATCCTGCTGTGGTCGCGCGAGCGCGTCGCCGACGCCGCCAGCGCCCGCGCCGTCGTCGAGGACCGCATCGCCCTCATCGGCACCCGCGACAGCCTGCTCTACCTCGCCGCGCGGGTGCCGATGACGATGGGCGGCCTGCCGCTCGCGCCGATTCCACCGGCCGAACTGGCCGCCCGCCGGCTCGACGATTTCGGCGGCTTCGACAAGCGCCCGCGCGGCGGCGAACTGCGGCTCGACGACCACCCCTACCGCGGCCTCGGCGAGGTCGTCCTGCGCCTGCAGGACGAGGCCGGGCTGGTCCCCATCGCCATGCCGGTGAACGCCCCGCTCGGGGCCTGGCTGCGTGCCGCCGGGGTGCCGCCGCGTGCGCACGGCCGGCTGGTCGATGCGCTCGCCGATTACGCCGATCCCGACGGCCTGCGTCGCCTCCAGGGCGCCGAGGCCCGCGAGTACGAGCGCGCTGGCCTCACGCCACCGCCCGACCGGCCGCTGCTGGCGGTGGCCGAGCTGCCGCGGGTGCTCGGCTTCGAGCGCCTGCCCGCGGCTCGCCTGCACGCCCTGATGGCCTCGGCGACCACGCTGGAATCGGGCGCGCTCAACCTCAACACCGCGCCGCCGGAGCTGCTCGCCGCCACGGTCGATCGTTGCGACCCGCGCTGCCGGCAGGCGATTGCCGGGCGCGCCGCGCAGCCCTTCCTGTCGGCCGGCGATTTCGAGGCCCGCAGCGGTGCCCGCCTGCCCGGCGATCGCGACGTCGATTTCCGCACCGCGCCTTCCCAGACCCTGCGCCTGACCCTGGCCGGGCGCTCAGGCAGGGCCTGGCGGCTGCATGTACGATGGACCCCTTTGGCGGATCGCGAGGCGCCCTGGCGCATCGATGCCGTCGACCTGGTCCCGCGCCCTGTCGCCGATGAGCCTCCGACACCGATTGACAGCCCTCTTTTCGCCGCACCGCCGCTGGCTGGCCCCTGAGGTCGGCCGGGTGCAGGCCGGCGGTCCGTTCGGGCCGCGCGAGGCGGTGGTGCCGCGCCGCGCCTGCACCCACTTCCGCCTGCCGCTGCCGGCGCTCGCCGCCGCCGGCCGCGCCGCCGCGCTCGACCTCGCCGTGCGCCGCGTCGCGCCCGGGCCGGAACCGCGCTACGCCGCGGTCTGGCAGGGCGGGGTGGCGCAGGTCTGGGTGCTCGATGCGCAGGCCGCCGCCGATGCCCGCGAGACCGAGCGCCTCGTCGCCGAATCCAGCCTGCTGCCGGCCCCCGCCCAGCCGGACGGCGTGCGCCTGCTGGCGGTGGCCGGCGCGGTCGAGGGGCAGGCCTGGCGCGAGGGGCAACTGGTCGCCAGCCGCTGCTGGCCGGCGCCGCCCTCGCCGGCGGCCTGGGCGCTGTTCCTGCGCGCGGCGGGCCTGCCGGCCGCCAACGACGGGCCGCCGCCGCTCGAGGCCCCCGCGCCCGCCGCGCAGCCCTGGGGCCAGCCGACGGCGCGCTGGCGCTGGGCACCGGCCCAACTCGAAGCGGCCTTCTGGCGCGGCTCCGCCCTGCTGCTCGGGCTGCTGCTCGGCTGGCCGCTGGTGGCCGCCCTGCTCTGGGGCTCGGCCTCGGCCTGGCAGGCGCAGCGGCTCGCTGAACTGCGCGAGGCCTCGGCCCCGCTGATCGCCGCCCGCGAGCAGGCCGAGCAGGCGCAAGCCCGGCTCGACGCGCTGGCCCGGCTCGCCGCCGGCCCGGTCGATGCCGCCCTGCTCGCCGACCTGCGCGAGCGCCTGCCGCCCGAGGACCGCCTGCTCGGCTGGCTGCGCGACGGCAACCGCCTGCACATCGAACTGCGGGCCGCCAGCGCCGACCCGCGCCGCTACGTGCAGGCCCTGGCCGGCCACCCGCTGCTGGCCGGCGTGGTGGCCAACCCCGGCGAGGCCGGGCGCATGCAGCTCGACGTGGAACTGCCGCTGCCGGAGGCCGCGCCATGAAGGCCGCCTGGGTCGATCTCGCCGCCCAGTGGCGGGCCAACCGCCGCCTGCGCATCGCCTCGGGGCTGGCGGCGCTGATCGCCGCCGCCCATCTCGCGCTCTCGCTCGGGGAGGCGCGGCAGGCCGACATCGCCCGCTACCAGTCCGACGCCGCCCTGCTGGCGCGGCTCGAAGGCGCGGCCGCCGATGCCGGCTGGAAGGCGCGCGCCGACGAGGCCGCGGCGGCGTTGGCCGCCGCCGAGGCGCGGCTCACCCGCGTGGCCGGCGCCGGCGAGGCGCAGGCCGAGATGCAGGCGCGGCTGGCTGGCTTGGCTGCCAGCGCCGGGCTGGCCGACGCCCGGGTGCGCAGCGAGGCCGCCATCGCCGCGGAAGGCCTGCCCGACGCGCTCGAAGTGGTGGCGCGGCTGGACGCCAGCGGCCCGGTCAGCGCCGCCGACGCCCTGCTGCTGGCGCTGGCCGCCGAGCCGGCGCTGCGCATCGAGCGCATCGACCTGCGCGACGGCACGCCGGCGCAGTTGCAGTTGTTCGTGCGCGGGCATTTCCTGCTCGACGCGGCCCGGCCGGCCGAAACCGGGCTGCCGCCGGCCACCGGGGCAGCGCCATGAGGCTGCCGCCGGCCGCACGCGCCCTGGGCCAGCACCTCGGCCGCGCCCTCACGCATCCGCTCGCGCGCTGGGCCGCGGCGGGCCTGCTGCTGGCCTTGGCCGGCGTGTTCCTGCTCGGCCCCACCCCCGGCTCGGTGGCGCGCGAACTGCCGCCGGCCGCCGACTGGGCGCTGCCCGCGCCGCCGTCCTTCGACGCCGCCGCCCTCGCCGCACGCCGCGCCGCCGCGCCGCTGTGGGCCTCGCAGCCGGCCGTCGCGCCGCCGCAGGCGGCGGGGCCGGCGCTGGCCGCGCCGCCGCAGTTGATCGCGATGTTCCGCGATGCCGGCGGCGACCGCGCGGTGTTCCGCCGCCCCGACGGCTCGCGCCTGCACGCCCGCCCCGGCGAGCCGGTGGGCGAGGGCTTCGAACTGCTCGACACCGGCCCCACCCACGCCCGCCTGCGCGCGGCCGATGGCCGCGTGCTCGAACAACGCCTGCTCGGCCCCCGTGCCGCCCTGGAATGATCCGCGACCGGACCCGCCCCGCCATGCCCTCCTGCCTGTCCCGCTTCCTCCTCGCCGCCACCGCCACCGCCGCACTCGCCGGCTGCGTGTCGGTGCCACCGCCCGCGTTGCCCGAGCCGCTGCGGCCACCGCTCGCCGCCGCACCCCCGGAAGCGGATGCCGAAGCCGAGGCCGAAGCCGCGCCCACCCGCATCGTCGAAGGGCCGCGCGGCGAGGCGGCACCGGTGCGCCTGAGCGACCCGCGGCGCACGCCGGTGCGCCCCGGTGGACGGCCGGTGACCTTCGCCGTCGACGGTGCCCCGCTCGCGGCCTTCATCGACGAGGTGTTCGGCAACCAGCTCGGTTTCTCGCTGGAGATCGAGCAGGCCGTGCGCGACAAGCCCGACCTGCTGAGCCTGCGCCTGGTGCAACCCGAGCCGCCGCACCGCGTCTACGAGATCGCCGAGGAAGTGCTGCGCGGCCACGGCGTGGCCATCCAGATCGAGGACGGCCGCCTGCGCTTCAGCGCCCGTACCGAGGCCATGGTCGAGCCGCCGCGGCTGTTCAGCGGCCGCCACCTGCCCGAGGTGCCGGCCGGCCAGCGCCCGGTGTTCGTGGTGATGCCGCTCGACGTGGTGCTGCCGGGGCGCATCGCCGCCAACCTGCGCGGGCTGTTCGGCACCGCGGGCCCGGGCGGTTTGCAGATCACCGAGCTGGTCGAATCCAACGCCCTGCTGCTGAGCGGCCCACCGGCCCTGGTGGACGCCGCGCTCGAGGCCGCGCAGATGCTCGACCGCACCGGCCTGCGCGAGCGCCGCTCGCTGCGCATCACCCCGGCCTTCCTCTCGGCCGAGGTGCTGGCCAAGGAGCTGCGCGAGGTGCTTGCTGGCGAAGGCTTCAGCCTGCGCGATGCCGGCGGTGGCGGCGTGCTCACCCTGGTGCCGGTGGCCTCGGCGAATGCCTTGATCGCCTTCTCCGAATCCGAGCCGGCGCTGCGGGCGGTGCAGCACTGGGTCGAGGTGCTCGACCAGCCCGCCGACACCGAAGGCCCGCAGGGCGGGGCCTTCATCTACCAGGCCCGCCACACCACCGCCGCCAGCCTGATGAACACCGCCATCGCGCTGATGGGCGGCGCCCCGGCCGCCGGTGGCGCGCCCGCCGCCGCCCCGCCGGCCGCCGGCGAGTTCGCCGCGCCCGCGGCAGCGGGTGGAGGTGGTGCCGCGCAGGCCGCGGTGACCGTGGCCGAGGCCCCGGACGGCAGCCGGCTGGTGGTCGATCCGGTGCGCAACGCGCTGGTGTTCCAGGGCGATGCCGCGCGCTGGCGCGCCCTGCAATCGGTGCTGACGCGGCTCGACCAGCCGGCCCGGCAGGTGCTGATCGAGGTCACGGTGGCCGAGGTCACGCTCACCGACGAGTTCTCGCACGGCGTCGAGTGGGCGCTGCGGCAGGCCAACCTGGGCGATTTCGGCGGCCCCCTGGGTGCCCTCACCGGCACCGTGCCGGCGCGCGGCGTGGTCTGGCGCCCGGTGTCCGACAGCGGCCAGGTGCGGGCGGTGATGAACCTGTTCCAGAACGACAGCCGCGTCAGCATCCTCTCCACCCCGCGCCTGATGGTGAGCAGCGGCGAGCAGGCCAGCATCGACGTCGGCACCGAGGTGCCGATCCTCACCAGCCAGGCCACCGCGCCCGATCTCGGCGGCACCACGCCTTCCATCCTGCAGCAGGTGCAGTACCGCAAGACCGGCGTCATCCTGCAGATCCAGCCGGTGGTGCACAGCAGCCAGCGGGTCGACCTGCGCATCAGCCAGGAGGTCAGCGAGGCGCAGGCGACCGAGACCAGCCCGATCGCCTCGCCCAGCATTTTCTCGCGGCGGCTGGAGACGGTGCTCAGCCTCAACGACGGCGAGGCCATGCTGATGGGCGGGCTGATCTCCGACACCCGCACCCAGGGCGGCAGCCGGGTGCCCCTGCTCGGCGACCTGCCGGGGCTGGGCGAGCTGTTCCGCAGCCGCAGCCGGCGCGGCACCCGCACCGAGCTGCTGGTGCTGATCACCCCCTACGTGGTCGAGGACGCCGCCCAGGCCCGGGCCATCACCGAGGCCCTGCGCGGCCGGCTGGACGAGCTGCCGCGCTGAAAACCGGCCGCCCCGCCGCCGGGGCTGTGATGGTCGTCGCGGCCGGGCCTGAACGGACCGTTGACGCCCCGGAAACACCCGGACTACCATCGGCGGGCGGTTGGGGACTGCGTGGTGCTCAAGCATGCGCAGAAGGTGGGGTGCCCAAAGCCGGCCCGCTCTGTCATAGTGGGCCTGTGGCGGCGGTTCCGCCTCCCGTGCCGGCGCCGGCATGTTGCATGCAGGCGTCAGGTGGTGTCCGATCGTCGTGCTGTTTTCCGATGCGTCAAAACCCTAAGCTTAGGAGTAACAACGTAATGAACCTCAACAAGAAGATTCTCGCCGCAGCGATCGTCGGTGGCCTGTTCACCACCGCCGCGCAGGCGCAGGTCAACATCAGCGCCGCTACCCCCACCCCGGTGCGTTACGCCGAGGAGATCGTCTCGTCCACGGCCTCGCCGGTCACCTTGGCGGCCATCACCGCAAACCAGATCCAGACCGCCCTGCTCTACAACTTCTCGCCGGGCGAAGTGCGCCATGCCCGCATCGAGTGCTCGCCGCACATCCGCATCATGGCGGGCAGCGTGGTCACCTCGTCGAACACCTCCACCACCGTCGGTGCCATCAACGGCCTCGGCACCAACGCCATCCACTTCTCGCTCACCGCGGGTGCGAGCCCGAACCAGGCCGTGAGCACCGACACGCTCACGATCACCGGTGGTCGCAGCATCACCAGCACGGCGGCGGGAACCTGCTCCTACTCGCTCTACGACACGCCCTCGCAGGCGGCGGCGGGCGGTGCCACCGGTCGCATCGTCACCACCGGCGACCGGCCCTACCTGGCGGTCGGCCGCAGCTTCCGCCTGCTGGTCACCGCCCCGCGCACTTCGACGGCCGATGTCGAGGCCAGCCCGGCGTTCGGCGACTTCGTGGCCGATGCGCCGACCACCACCAGCACCGCCGCGCTGGCCACCGTGCAGTTCGACGTGCAGCCCGCCGCCGACCAGCCGCGTCTGCCGAGTGGCGTGCTGGTCGCCAGCAGCACCGAGTTGGCCAACATCCTGGGCGCCACCACGGCGATCCGCGTCAACGCCAGCAACGACGGCTTCTCGGCGGCGGCCAATGCCACCACTCCCTTCTACACCGGTGCCGCCCTCAACCGCGTCTACATCAGCAGCAGCAACACGGCCTGCACCTTGGGCACGGCCGCCACCAACCTCAGCGCCACCCAGGCCAACTTCAACGTGGGCGCGACCCCCATCGGTCCGTTCCTGCTCTGCATGGAGCGCCTTGACGGCAACACCATCCCGGTGTCCGACTTCACCACCGGCCTGAATGCCGTCGCCGCCTCCGCGGCCTTCGCGCCGGTCAGCATCGCGGCCGTCGCCTCCGGCAACATCGTCCGCAACGGCACCTCGCTGCAGGCCCCGCTGGTGCAGACGCCGACCGGCTTCATCAGCCGCATCGTGCTGACCAACACCGGCACCATCGCCCGCCCGGCCACCTGGAACTTCCGCCCGGCCACGGGTGGTTCGGCCTCGGAGGCCAACACCACGTACACCGGCGCGACCACCGGCACGCTGAACGTCCCGGCCAACGGCTCCGTCGTCGTCAGCCTGGTCGACGTGCTGGGCACCGCCGCCACGACCTTCGGCGGTACCCCGCCGCGCGGTGTGTTCACGGTCAATGTCGCGGGTCCGAACAGCCAGATCCAGGGCCTGTACCAGATCGTCAACCCGGCCAACGGCGCGATCAGCAACCATGTGATGGTGCGTCCGGGCTCCAACTGATCCCTTGGGGTCTTCGGACCCCAAGCGTCAGCCGCCCTTCTGGAAAGGCCCGCGCAAGCGGGCCTTTCCTTTGGTGCGCGTTTCAGCGCGGCCTTGCGTTTTCCACGTCGTGGGCGCCAAGGCGTTCGAGGTGCAGGGCTTCGATGGCCTCGCCGAAGGCCGTGGCGAAGGTCGCCGGCCGGGCGAAGCCGGCTTCGCCGACCTGCCGGCGCAGGCTGTGGCGCAACGTGGCCAATTCCACCGCCGAGCGCGTGCTGGCCACGGCCTTGGCCACGTAATCGTCGATGTCCGTCGCAAGCCAGCCGTCCAAGCCGAGTGCGCCGAGGATCATCGCCCCCTGGCGCGCCCACATGCCCCGGCCGGGCAGGCTGAGCACGGGCACGCCCATCCACAGCGCGTCGAGCGTGGACATGCCGCCATTGAACGGGAAGGGGTCGAGGGCGACGTCGACGCGGTGGAAGGCGCTGTAGTAGTCGCTCCGGCGCTCATAGCCCTCGAACTGCACGCGCTCGGCGGGGATGCCGCGGGCCGCGAAACCCTCGACAAGCGCCTTGCGGGGCAGCGCGTGGTTGAACTGGCGGCCTTTGAGGAAAAGACGCGACTCCGGCACGGCCTTCAGGATGCGGCCCCACGCGTCGAGCACGCCGACGTTGAACTTGGCGATGTTGTTGAAGCAGCCGAAGGTGAAGGGTGCGCCCGTCGCATGGGGCGGTTCGTTCACCGCCGGCGCGTCGTGCGGCGGCGTGAAGGGCAGGCGTGGCAGGGGAAGGCGCAGCAGGCGCTCCACGTACTCGCCATCGACGCCAGGGGGGGTGGAGACCGCGTCGCTCACGAGAGCGTCGATCGTGGCCAGCCCGGTGCTGTCGCCGTAGCCCAGCCAACTGACCTGTGTAGGGGCCGGCTTGAGCGCGAACAGGCCCAGTCGGTGGTGGCCGGTGTGGCCCGAGAGATCGACGAGCACGTCGATGCGGTCCTCGCGCACGCGCCGGGCGGCCGTCGCGTCATCGATGGTGCTGATGTCCAGCCACTGGTCGACCTGGGCCTGCAGGCGATCGGGAACGGGGTCGTCGGGCTTGCCCCGGCGGCTGCTGTAGGCCGCCAGCCACCAGCCACGCGCACGCAAGGCGGGCAGCAGGCCCTCGAGCAGCAGGCCCACGGGGTGGTGGCGCAGGTCGCCGGAAACGAAGCCCACGCGCAGCGAGCCGGGTTCGCGGGCAGAAGGCGGGGGCAGCGGCGGGAAAGCGGCGGCCAGGGCCTCGCCGTAGCGCCGATGCAGGGCAGCGAGTTCATCGCGCGTCACCTCGGGCAGGTACTGCATGGCCACCAGCAGGTTGCTGAAGATGACGGGAGTAAGCCCCGGGCGATGCAAGCACTCGCGCAGCACGTCCACCGCGGGGCGGGCGAAGCCGAGGTCGAGCAAAGCGCTGCCGAGGTTGTTGCGGGCCTCCACCCAGTCCGGGTTGGCGCGCAACGCCGCCTCGAAGCAGGCGGCGGCATCCTCGAGCCGGCCCAGGGCGTGGTAGGCGATGCCGAGGTTGTAGCGTGCCTGGAGCTCTTGCGCGGCGGCCTGCTCCAGGAAGGGCAGGGCCTGGTCGGGGCGACCGGTGTCGGTGAGCACGGCGCCGAGCAGGCTGGCGGCGCGGTACTCGCCGGGAGCCTCGGACAGCAGGAGGCGACAGAGGGCTTCGACCGTGGCGAGGTCGCCGCGACGAAGGGCCTCGAGGGCCTCGGCGAGCCGGCGCGGAAGGGAAGCAGGAGCGTGTTGCATCGGCAGGGTCCGTGCGTTGGGGAAACGCATAGTGTCCAATGCGATGGCCCGTGGCCACCGTTTGCCATCACGAGGCCCGCATGGGCACTCCGGCCGGGGCCGGGGCCACGGCGCAGGGCGCGCCCGGGGCGCACTGTTACAATCGTGAACCGCTGCCTGTCCCCGCCGCCGCCCCCATGCCCATCCACCAGAGCGTCCTCGAACTCGTCGGCAACACGCCCATCGTCCGGGCGCAGAAGCTCGACACCGGCCTCTGCGAGCTGTACCTGAAGCTCGAGTGCATGAACCCCGGCGGCTCGATCAAGGACCGCATCGGCGTGACCATGATCGAGGCCGCCGAGCGCACCGGGAAGATCGCCCCGGGCGCGACCCTGGTCGAGGGCACGGCCGGCAACACCGGCATCGGCCTGGCGCTGGCCGCGCAGCAGAAGGGCTACCGGCTGGTGCTGGTGGTGCCCGACAAGATGAGCCGCGAGAAGATCTTCAACCTCAAGGCCATGGGCGCGGAGGTGATCCTCACCCGCTCCGACGTCGCCAAGGGCCACCCCGAGTACTACCAGGACCTCGCCGCCCGCATCGCCGCGGAGACGCCGGGCGCCTACTTCATCAACCAGTTCGGCAACCCGGACAACCCGCTCACGCACGAGACGGTGACCGGCCCGGAGATCTGGGAACAGATGCAGGACGTGGGCGGGATGGACGCCATCGTCTTCGGCTGCGGCAGCTCCGGCACCATGACCGGCCTGTCGCGCTACTTCGCCAAGACCGCGCCGCACGTCGAGCTGGTGCTGGCCGACCCGGTCGGCTCCATCCTCACGAAGTACATCAACGAGGGCGTGCTCGACACCAAGTCCGGCAGCTGGCTGGTGGAGGGCATCGGCGAGGACTTCCTGCCGGACATCGCCGACTTCAGCCGTGTCAAGAAGGCCTACGCCGTCAGCGACCGCGACAGCATGCTCGCCGGCCGCGAACTGCTGGCCAAGGAGGGCGTGCTGGGTGGCTCGTCCTCGGGCACCCTGCTGGCGGCGGCGCTGCGCTACTGCCGCGAGCAGACCACGCCGAAGAAGGTGGTCGTGTTCGTCTGCGACACCGGCAACAAGTACCTGTCGAAGATGTACAACGACTACTGGATGCTCGACCAGGGCTTCCTCGACCGCCCGCAGCACGGCGACCTGCGCGACCTGATCCTGCGCCCCTACGCCGCGCGCGACACCATCGTGGTCAAGCCGGACGACGCGCTGACCGTCGCCTACCAGCGCATGAAGCTCTACGACGTCTCGCAGCTGCCGGTGATGGAGGGCGAGCGGATCGTCGGCATCCTCGACGAGAGCGACGTGCTGATGCATGTGCATGCCGACGAGGCGCGCTTCCGCGATCCGGTGTCCACCGCGATGGTGACCAAGCTGGAACTGGTCGATATGCGCTCGCCGATCCGCAGCCTGATGGGCGTGTTCGAGCGCGGCCACGTCGCCATCGTGATGGACGGGCCGAAGTTCCTGGGCCTGATCACCCGCATCGATTTCCTGAACGACCTGCGCCGCAAGGTGCAGTGAGGCCGCGCGCCGCGCGCCCCCAAGAGGCCCGATATGAAGAACGATTCCCACGGCTTCGGCACGAAAGCCATCCACGCCGGCCAGCGCCCGGACCCGAGCACCGGCGCGGTGATGGTGCCGATCTACGCCACGTCAACGTATGTGCAGGAAAGCCCCGGCGTGCACCAGGGCTACGAGTACTCGCGCAGCCACAACCCGACTCGCTTCGCCTACGAGCGCTGCGTGGCCGCCCTCGAAGGCGGCAAAAACGCCTACGCCTTCGCCTCCGGCCTCGCGGCCACCTCGACCATCCTCGAACTGCTGGACACCGGCAGCCACGTGGTGGCGATGGACGATGTCTACGGCGGCACGTACCGCCTGTTCGAGCGCGTGCGTCGGCGCAGCGCCGGCCTCGATTTCTCCTGGGTCGATCTCTCCGACCTCGCGGCCTTCGAGGCGGCGATCCGCCCGAACACGCGGATGGTGTGGATCGAGACGCCGACCAACCCGACCTTGAGGCTGGTGGACATCGCCGCGGTCGCCGAGCGCGCGAGGAAGCGCGGCCTGATCGTGGTGGTGGACAACACCTTCTGCTCGCCGGCCCTGCAGCGCCCGATCGAGCTCGGTGCCGACATCGTCATGCACTCGGCCACCAAGTACATCAACGGCCACAGCGACATCATCGGCGGCCTCGCCATCGTCGGTGATCGCGCCGACCTCGCCGAGCAGATGAGCTTCCTGCAGAACGCCGTCGGCGCCGTGCAGGGGCCCTTCGACAGCTTCCTCGCCCTGCGCGGCTTGAAGACCCTGCACCTGCGGATGAAGGCGCACTGCGAGAACGCCCAGGCGCTTGCCGAGTTCCTCGAACACCACCCGGCGGTGGAGCGCGTGGCCTATCCGGGGCTCAAGGCGCATCCGCAGTACGCGCTGGCGCAGCGGCAGATGAAGGGCGCCGGCGGCATGGTCAGCCTCTGGTTGAAGGGCGGCTTCGAGGCGGCCAAGCGTTTCATGCAGCGCACCGAGCTGTTCGCCTGCGCCGAGAGCCTGGGCGGTGTCGAGAGCCTCGCCAACCACCCGGCGGTGATGACCCACGCCAGCGTGCCGGCCGAGCGCCGCGCCGCGCTCGGCGTCACCGACAACCTCGTGCGCCTCTCCGTGGGCATCGAGGACCTCGCCGACCTGCGGGCCGAGCTGGAGCGGGCGCTGGCCTGACGATGCCCGCCGCCGTCCTCCAAGCCCTGCGCGCGCCCTTCGGCGCCCTGCTCGACCACCGGTCGCTGACCTGGGAACTGGCCAAGCGCGATGTCCTCGGGCGCTACCGCGAGGCCAGCTTCGGCCTGCTGTGGTCGGTGATCAGCCCCTTCCTGATGCTGCTGATCTACACCTTCGCCTTCGGCACCGTGCTGGGCGCGCGCTGGCCCGAGGTCGAGGCCGGCGGGGCGAGCTTCGCCATCGTGCTGTTCGCGGCCCTGATCGTGCACGGCTTCTTCGCCGAGTGCCTCGCCAAGGCCCCGCAACTGGTGGCCGGCCAGCCGAGCTTCGTCAAGCGCGTGGTCTTCCCGCTCGACATCCTGCCGTGGCCGATGGTGCTCTCGGCCGGCTTCCACGCCCTCGCCAACCTGCTCGTGTTCCTGCTGCTGCAAACCCTGCTCGACGGCGGCGTGCAGGCGACGGCGCTGTGGTTCCCGCTGGTCCTGGCCCCGCTCGCCTTCGCCGCGCTGGCGGTCGGCTGGGCGCTCTCGGCGCTTGGCGTGTACCTGCGCGACATCGGCCAGGTCACCCCGCTGCTCTCGGTCGCGCTGCTGTTCCTCTCCAGCGCGCTGGTGCCGCCGACCGCCCTGCCCGAAGCCTACCGCTGGGTGTTCGAGCTCAACCCGCTGACCTTCATTATGGAGCAGTCGCGCGACGTGCTGGTGCGCGGCCTCGCCCCGGACTTCGCCGGGCTCGCCCTGTACGCCGCCGCCAGCCTGCTGCTGGCGGTGCTGGCCCGATTGCTGTTCGGCCGCCTGCGCCGGGGGTTCGCCGATGTCCTCTGAGCCGGTCATCGTGGTGCGGGGGCTCGGCAAGAGTTATCCGATGTACGCCCGGCCCCACCACCGGATGCTGGAGCTGCTGCTCGGCAGCCGCAGCGGCCGCTGGCGGCGCGAGCACCGCGCGCTGGACGGCGTGTCCTTCGAGGTACGCCGCGGCGAGACCGTCGGCATCGTCGGCCGCAACGGTTCCGGCAAATCGACCCTGTTGCAGATCCTCTGCGGCACGCTCGCGCCGAGCACCGGGACGGTGCAGGTCTCCGGACGCATCGCCGCCCTGCTCGAACTGGGCGCGGGCTTCAACCCCGAGTTCACCGGCCGCGAGAACGTGTTCCTGTACGGCACCGTGCTTGGCCTCACCCGCGCCGAGGTCGCCTCGCGCTTCGAGGCCATCGCCGCCTTCGCCGACATCGGCGGCTTCATCGACCAGCCGGTGCGCACCTATTCCAGCGGCATGTTCGTGCGCCTCGCCTTCGCCGTGGCGATCCACGTCGATCCCGAGGTGCTGGTCGTCGACGAGGCGCTTTCGGTGGGCGACGAGGCCTTCCAGCGCAAGTGCTTCGGGCGCATCGAGCAGCTCCGCGAGCGCGGGGTCACCATCCTGTTCGTGTCGCACTCCGCGGGGACGGTGGTCGATCTCTGCGAGCGCGCGCTCTGGCTCGATGGCGGCGAGCTGCTGGCCGACGGCCCGGCCCGACGCGTGGTGGGCCTCTACCAGAAGCTTGCCTTCGCGCCCGCCGATCGCCATGCCGAGGTGCGTGCCGCGGTGGTGCTGGAAGCCTCCGGCAAGCCGGCAGTCGCCCCGGTGGCGACAGGGCTGCCCTCCACCCCTGCCGCCGGCTTCGATCCCACCCTGCGCGCGCCGGATACCGTGGCCTATGTGCGCAATGGCGCGCTCATCCGCGAGCCTCGCGTGGAGACGCCGGAGGGCCAGCCGGTGAACCTGCTCGTCCCCGGCCAGCGCTACCGCCTGCGTTTCGTCGTGGATTTCAGCGCGGCCGCCGTGTGCGTGCGCTTCGGCATGATGGTGCGCACCACCACGGGGGTGGAGGTGGGCGGTGCCGTGTCCGAGCCGGAGGGTGCCGGTGCCGCGGTCGGTCCGGGGGATCGCTGCGAGGTCGGGCTCGAGTTCTCCTGCCGGATGCAGCCTGGCACCTACTTCATCAATGCCGGCGTGGTCGCTCGCCATGAGGGCGCGGACGTGTTCCTCGACCGGCTCGTGGATGCCCTGATGGTCCGCGTGTTGCCGGGAGGCAACCCGAGGGTGACCGGCCTGCTCGACCTCGACCCGGGCTGCCAGCTGCAGTGGGTGACGCCGTGAGCCGGCGCGTGACCCTGGTGCTGGGCATGCACCGCAGCGGCACCTCGGCACTCACCGCGGCGCTGAATGCCCTGGGTGCCGAACTGGGCGCTGCCCTCGTACCCCCGGCCGACGACAACCCGGCCGGGTATTTCGAGAACGCCCGGGCGGTGGCGATCAACGATGCACTCTTGCTGGCGCTTGGCAGTGGCTGGGACGATCCCTCCCCGCTGCCTGTCGGCTGGACCATGGACCCGGCCGCCGGGATCGCCCGGGAGGCCATCGGCGAACTGCTGGAGCAGGAGTTCGGCAGTGCACCGTGGTCGGTGATCAAGGATCCGCGACTGTGCCGGGTGTTGCCGGTCTGGTTGGATGCCCTCCGCGATGCGGGCCGGACGGTGGATGTCATCCTCGCGCTGCGCAGCCCGAAGGCGATCGTCGCCTCGCTGGTGAAGCGCGATCGCCTCTGGGCCGAGGATGCCTATCGTCTGGTGCTGGCCCACCTGCTGGAAGCGGAACAGGCCAGCCGGGGCTGTCGTCGCGCCTGCCTCGATTACGACGCGTGGATGGCCTCGCCCGAGGCGGGGCTGGGCCGTATCGCCGCGGCGTTCGCTTGGTCCCTGCCCGGGAGCGATGCGCTGTCGCTTGCGGTCGCCAGGCTCGATCCGGGATTGCGCCACCATGTCGGCAGCCAGTTGCCCTTGCCGCCGGGTGAAATCCCCGCCTTCGCCGAGGCCGTCACGGAGGCGCTTGCGGCGTCGCCGGGCGAACTCGAGCCCGGACTTGCCGCGTCGGCATGGCGGGCGTACGCGACACCGCCCGCCGATGCGCCGCGTCTGGAGGGCCTGCGTACCGCCCTCCAGCGCGAACGCCAACGCCTGCTGGCGGCGTCCCGGGCTTTCGCCGCGACGGATGCCGCCCTGGCGGCATGCGAGCGGGCCAGCGGCGAGCGTCTGCACGAACTGGAGGTGCTGGGCAGGCAACTCGCCGACACCGAGGCGGCCCTGGTGCGTGCCGAAGCACTCTCCTACGCGCACCTCGCCGACCACCAGGCGGCTGCCAGCGAGCGTGATTCGCTGGCGAGGGCGCTGGAGGACGAGCGGAGCGAATCGTTCCGGATTCGAGAGGCCCTGGCCCAGGCCGAGGCCCGTGCCGCCGCCAGCGAGGCCCGTGCCGCCGCCCTCCTCGATGAACTCGACCGCATCCATGCTTCGCGTTCGTGGCGCTGGACCGCGCCCTTGCGCCGGGCCTCGGCGATGTTCAGGCGACTCAAGCGATGAGCCTGCACTACTCCCTGGATTCGCTGCTGGTGCGCGGCCGCCGCATCTTCGGCTGGGGTTTTTGCCTCGATACCAGCGGCGCGCTGCGACGCGGGGAACTGGTGGTACGGATGGTGGATGGTCGCAGCCACGCGCTCGCCGTGTTGCCGGGTGGCTACCGCGAGGACCTGGTGGCCGCCCATCCGGAGGTGCCTCACGCCGGGGGGGCCGGCTTCCTGGTCCAGGCCGTCCTGCCGCAGCCGGCGGCGACCGGTTCGGCCATGCTGCGCTTCCAGCGCGCCGATGGTTCGGTGCTCGAGATCCCCCTCGAGGAGTTCCCCCACGCCTACGCGCCACCGCAGGCCATTGGCCTGCGGTCGGTGTGGCACCGCTTCGGCCAGGTCCGTCGCCAGCGTGGCCTGCTCGCCGCCCTGTCCGCCGCCGCCCGCGGGCTCCGGCAGCGCATGGAGGAGCAGCGGTCGCGGACGACCGCGATCCCGATGGCCGCCTTGGACGGTGCGGTGGTGGTGTTCGACCACGGCATGGGCGGCGGGGCGAACCGCTACCGCGACGAGCGGGTGGCGGCCCTGCGTTCGTGCGGGCATCCGGTGGTCGTGGTGGCACCTCGCCCGGCCACGCTCGACTACGTGCTCGAACGCCACTCCAGCGATCCCACGGAAACCTCCGTGATGCCCTCGTTGCAGGAACTTCTGGCCGCGCTGTCGCTGCTTCCGGCCAGGGCGATCGAGATCAACGACCTGGTGGGCTTCGACGACGTGCCGGCGGTGCTGGCCTGGATCGTGGCTTGGCGGCGCGCCCGGCCGGACCGGCACCTGCGCTTCAACCTGCACGATTTCCACAGCGTCTGCCCGGCGTTCACGCTGGTGGACGAAGCGGGCCGCTTCTGCGGCATTCCGGACCTGGCCCGTTGCCGGCAGTGCCTGCCGGCCAATGCACCTTCCACGCTCGGCCTGGACACCCATCGCGATGTCGGCGTCTGGCGTCGTGACTGGCGGGAGTTGCTGGAGGCCTGCGACGAGATCGTGGCCTTCTCGGCTTCGTCGGTGGCCTTGCTGCTGCGTGCCCATCCCGGATTGCCGGCTTCATGCATCGCCGTCCGTCCCCACGAGGCCGCCACCGGTGGATTGCGTCGGGTGGTGGCGGGCCGTGGTCCCGCCGTGGTGGTCGCGGTGGTCGGCCACGTGAACCGTGCCAAGGGCGCCGACCTGCTGCGGGCCATGGCCCGCGAGGCGGAGGCCAGCGCTGCGCCCCTGCGTTTCGTGGTTTTCGGCACGCTGGAGGGTGGGAACGGGGGGCTCGCCAATCTCCGGGTGCTGGGCCGCTATGCGCGCGCCGAACTTTGCGATCGCCTGGAAGCCGAGGCCACCACCCTCGCGCTGCTTCCCTCGATCTGCCCGGAAACCTACTCCTACGTCACCGACGAGTTGATGGCCACCGGCCTGCCCTTGGCCGTGCTCGACCGCGGTGCGCCCGCGGAACGGGTGGCGCTCTACCCCCACGGGAAAGTCCTCTCCGGCGACGACCCCGCCGCCCTGCTGGCGCAACTGCGGGCCTTCGCCGATGCCCTGCGGGCTGGCGATCCTTCGGAACTCCGGACATGACAAGAACCCTCGCCTTCACCTCCGCGGCGCAGAACTACCTTCCCAAGGTCCGCAAGCTGTTCGCCTCCCTGCGCCAGCACCACCCCGAGTTCGAACTGGTGCTGGCCCTGGCCGACGAGCCGCATGCCTCGGTGGATTTCAGCAAGGAACCGCTGGACCGGGTCATCGCCCTGCGCGACCTCGCCGTTCCCGACCTCCGCCCGTGGACCTTCTTCCATTCCATCGTTGAGCTCTCCACCGCGATCAAGCCCTACGTGCTGGAACTCCTGCTCGCCGAACCCGGCGTGGATCGCGTGCTGTACTTCGATCCCGACATGGTGGTGTTCTCGCGGCTGGACGACCTGCTGGCAAACCTCGATGCCGCCAACCTGGCGCTTACGCCGCACCTCACCATGCCGGAGTCCACCCTGGATGCCGTGCGCGACAACGAGATCGCGGCACTGAAACACGGCATCTACAACCTCGGTTTCCTCGGTGTCCGTCCGACCCCGGAAGGCCGGCGCTTCGCCAGCTGGTGGCGCGAGCGCGTCCACCATTTCTGCGTGGCCGACATTCCGGGTGGCCTGTTCACCGACCAGCGCTGGGTGGATTTGGCGCCGGCCTTCTTCGACGGCGTGGCGATCCTGAAGAATCCGCGATTCAACGTCGCGACCTGGAACCTCACGCAACGCCAGCTGGCAGGAAACGCCGGGCTTGGCTACACCGTCAATGGCGAGCCGCTGGGTTTCTACCACTTCACCGGCTTCGACAGCGGCGCCCACCAGGTGATGATGGGCAAGAACTCCGGAGGCAACGCGACGGCGGCCGAGCTGGTGCGGTGGTACGCCGAAGCCGCCCGCTTCGACGAGGACGAGCCCGTCGCCCGCATCCCGTGGGCCTATGGCCGCTACAGCGATGGCACGCCGATCCCGCTGGCACACCGCCGCCTGTATCGCCTGCGCCCGGACCTCCAGGCGGTCTTCCCGGACCCGTTCGATGCGAGTCGGGGAGGGCTGCTGGGCTGGATGCGGACGCAAGGGCCAGCGGAGCACCCGGATTTCTTCCCGGTCGTCGGGGCCAAGGGGGGCGGTTCGATGGAATCGCCAAGGAGTGGAGCGTGGCGGGTGCTGGCGCAGTTGTCCTCCCCGGAAGTGCGCCGCTGGCGCTGGGTGCAGGTGCGTGAGCACTGGCGGCGCGGGGGACTTCGAGATGTCCTGGCCGCCGCTTGGCGGCGTCTTGCCCGGTCCGGCCGGTGGTGACGGGCCCGAACGCAAGATTCGCCGTGCTGCTGTCGGTGGCCGCAGCGGCCACCGTGGCCCTGGTGGTGGCCCGTGGCGGCCACCTCAGCGTGGACTCGGTGCAGCATGCCTTCGAGGCCGTGTCCGGGCGATCGGTCAGCACCCAGCCGCCGGCGATGGCCGCCTGGCTGGCCTGGCTTGGCGCATCCGTGGACCTGGACGCCGCGCTTGCCCGGCATGTGTTGGCCATGGTCCTTCTCATCGCCATCGGGCTGTGGCTGCCGACCCTCGCGCGGCCACGGGCGAGGAGCAGGGCTTGGTGGTTGCTGGCAGGCGCGATGCCATTCAGCCCCCTGTTGCTGTTGTATCCCGGCATCGTCTGGAAGGACGTCACCTTCGCCGCGGTGCTGGTCCTGGCCTCGGGGCTGCTGGTGGCCGCGACCCTCGCGCGGCAGCCGCGCGGCCGGGTCGTCGGGGTGGCGATCGTGGTGGCGGTGCTGGCGGCGGTCCTGGCGCTGCTGAGGCCGCAGGGCCTGGTGTTGTGGCCCCTGCTGCTGGGCTGGGCGGTGTGGCTGGCCGCCGGCCCGGCCTCGCGGTGGCTGGCCGGGGCGGGGGTCGTGGTGCTGTCCCTGCTCTGCGGCCTCCTGCTCGCCTACGCCGTGGACGACCGGATTCCGGGACACGATGGACGCTCCCAGCGGGCATCGCTGTTGAACCTCGTGCGCTTCGATCTTGCCGGCATCGAATCGCGCCAGCCGGGCACCCTGGAGACCGTCCTGGAAGCCCCTGCACCGGCGGCCATCGCCGCACGCGAACACCACCAGCCGCAGCGGGGCGATGGTCTGAGCGCCGCGCCGGCCTACCTCGACTGGCTGCGTTCGCACGACAATCCTGCGCTTCTCCGGATGTGGTGGCAGGCGGTACGGGCAGCGCCACGGGCCTACGCAGGCCATCGCGCCGATGCAGCGGCATGGCTATGGGGTCTGAACGATCCGCGTTCGTGCCTCCCGGTCCATCTGGGCATCGAGGGCTTGCCGACGCAGATGTCCCGGCTGCCCCTGGTCGCCGGCCCACGCGAAGCCGACATCGCCCTGTATGCCGCCTTGGAGCCTGCCCTGGACTCGCCGCTGTTCCGCCCGGCCTTGTATGCGCTGGCATTGCTGCTTGCGGTGGTCCTGGCCCTTGCCCGTCGCGGGAAGCCGGTCCGGCAAGCGGTGCTGGGCGTATTCGCCTTGGCCACGATCTACGCGCTTTCGACGAGCGCGATCACTTTCGCCTGCGACCTCCGCTACCTGTTCCCGCTGGTGCCGCTGGCCTCGCTGGCCGGCATCGTGCTGGCCTTGCGCGCGGACGACGATCCAGCGTAGAGGGCGTGCCGCCGGGGTTGGCATTGGCGTGGGGGCGTGCCCCAAAGGGCAGGCCTCCTTGCCATGCCAGCGGCTAGAATGGAGGCTTCTGCACGAACCGGTGGCCACCATGCCAAGCAGCGAAGCACGTCCACGGAGCAAGATCTTCCCCTCCGCCACCGACGCCCTCGCCGGCCTCGTCGCCGACGGCCAGACCCTCGCGGTCGGCGGCTTCGGCCTCTGCGGCATCCCCGAGGCGCTGATCGCCGCCCTGCGCGACTCGGGCGTCAAGGGCCTCACGGTGATCTCGAACAATGCCGGCGTCGATGGCTTCGGCTTGGGCCAGCTGCTCGCCACGCGGCAGATCCGCAAGATGATTTCCAGCTACGTCGGCGAGAACAAGGAGTTCGAGCGCCAGTACCTCGCCGGCGAACTCGAGCTCGAGTTCAACCCGCAGGGCACGCTGGCCGAGCGTCTGCGCGCCGGCGGGGCCGGCATCCCCGCCTTCTACGTGCGCACCGGCTACGGCACGATCGTCGCCGAGGGCAAGGAGACGCGGCAGTTCGGCGAGCACGGGTACGTCATGGAGACCGCGCTGCACGCCGATGTCGCGCTGGTGAAGGCGTGGAAGGCCGACACCGCCGGCAACCTCGTGTTCCGCAAGACGGCGCGCAACTTCAACCCGGCCTGCGCGATGGCCGGCAAGGTCTGCGTGGCCGAGGTCGAGGAACTGGTCGAGGTCGGCGCGATCGACCCCGACCACGTCCACCTGCCGGGCATCTACGTCGATCGCATCGTGGTCAATGCCGAACCTGAGAAGCGCATCGAGCAGCGCACGATCCGCGAAGGAGTGAAGTGACATGCCCTGGACCCGCGACGAGATGGCGCAGCGCGCCGCCCGCGAACTCACCGACGGTGCCTACGTGAACCTCGGGATCGGCTTGCCGACCCTGGTGGCCAACCACATCCCCGAGGGCATGGACGTCTGGCTGCAGAGCGAGAACGGCCTGCTCGGCATCGGCCCGTTCCCGACCGAGGCCGAAGTCGATGCCGACCTGATCAATGCCGGCAAGCAGACCGTGACCGCGCGCATCGGCGCCAGCTTCTTCGGCAGCCACGACAGCTTCGCGATGATCCGCGGCGGCCACATCGACCTCGCCATCCTCGGCGCCATGCAGGTCACCGACCAAGGCGACCTCGCCAACTGGATGGTGCCCGGCAAGATGGTGAAGGGCATGGGCGGCGCCATGGACCTGGTGGCCGGCGTCAAGCGCGTGGTCGTGCTGATGGAGCACACCGCGAAGGGCGGCGAGCACAAGATCGTGCCCGCCTGCACCCTGCCGCTGACCGGCGTGGGCGTCGTCAACCGCGTCATCACCGAGCTCGGCGTGTTCGACGTGACACCGCAGGGCATGGCCGTCGCCGAACTGGCGCCGGGCGTGGCGCTCGACGAGGTGCGGGCGAAGACGGGCGTGGCGCTGCGGGCATGAGCGAGGCCCGCGAGGCGCGCTTCTTCGACGCCTACCCGCGCTTCTTCCGGACCAGCCAGACCAGTCCGTGGCCGGATCGTCTGAACGCCCGCCACGAGGCGATCATCGCCGCGCATCGCGACGACATCGCCGGCGCCCGCGTGCTCGACATCGCCAGCCATGACGGCCGCTGGACCTTCGCCGCCCTGATGGCCGGGGCGGCGCACGTCACCGGTATCGAACCGCGCGCCGAGCTGGTGGCCGAGGCCGAGGCCTCGCTGGGGGCCTACGGCATCGACGGGCAGCGCTTCCGCTTCATCACCGGCGACGTCTTCGAGCATCTCGATGGCCAGCGCTTCGACGTGGTGCTGTGCCTTGGCTTCTTCTACCACACGCTGCGGCACGCGGAGCTGCTGGACCGCATCGAGCGCACCGGCGCCCACCTCGTGGTGATCGACACGGAAGTGACGCCGGCCGCCGAGCTTCCGCCCGACGTGCCGAGCAGCGACCCGCGGCACGTCCATGGCAACCCGTTCGGCCTGCAGTTGCTGCGCGAGGCGGTCGAGGACCAGCGCATGGGCTGGCACGACCGGCTGACCCGCAACGGCCACACGCTGGTCGCGCGTCCGTCGCGTGCGGCGATCCGCTTCATGGGCGAGCACTTCGGCTATGCGATGACGGAGTACGACTGGCCGGCGCATTTCCAGCGCCGTCCGGGCGATGCCGCCGCGATGGTCGATTACGCCGAAGGCTGGCGCGGAACCTACACGCTGCGTCGCCGGGATCGCCCTTCACCGGCCGGGTGAAGCATCACCGGGTGAAGCATCAACGCGGATCGTAGCCGCCGACGCAGGCGGTCAGCAGGATGCGCAGCACGCGGGCGTTGCCGCGCAGCGCCGAGATCTTGGTCGGCACCTTCCCCTTCGGGTAGCGTCGCGCGGTGGGCAGCTCGACGCAGCGCAGCCCGAGCCGAGGCGCGCGGGCGCTGACGTGCGCCAGCAGTTCGTAGCTGTCGAACACATCGCGGAACAGCGAAAGCCGCGGATGCGCGAGCAGGCGCCGACTGTAGCCGCGGAAGCCCTGGGTGGTGTCCGTCCACGGGAAGCCGGAGGCGAGGCGCAGCAGCGGCACGTGGATGGCGCGGATCGCCAGATGGCGCAGCGGTGGCGTGTTCCCGGCGATGCCGCCCGACACGAAGCGCGAGCCCTGCACGAAATCGACGCCGCCCTCGAGCGCCTCGACGAAGGCCGGAACCGCGCATGGGTCGTCCTTGTCGTTGCCGTCGATGGTGACGACGCCGGCATAGCCGGCTTCCAGCGCGTGGGCGTAGGCGCAGCGAAGCTGCGCCGACAGCCGGCCCGGCCCGGACTTGACCAGCAGCGTGTGGACGCCGAGGGCTTGCAGCAGCCCGGTCGCCACGGAGCCATCGTCGCTGCCGCCGTCCACCACGCAGACATCGACGCGCTGCTGCAGGTCGAGCGCCTGGATGCGGCCGAGCAGCCGATGCAGGCGCGGTCCTTCGTTGATGACCGGCACCACCAGCAGCCACTCGCGCCGCCTCGGCGCCGACAGCGGCCGCTCGAAGGCCGGCACCTGGGCGGGTGCGGGGAGCCTCGTCATTGGCGGAAATGGGCGGTCGCGAAGGCGAGTGCCGCGTCGATCGCCGGCAGCGGATCCGCCGCTTCCGGGGCGCGCATCTCGATGCAGGCGATGCAGTGCGGCAGGCGCGCGCGCAGGGTGGGCGCCCAGGCCGCGAGGGGGGCGCCGGCGCTTCCGGGCGGCAGCAGATCGGGTTCGCTCAGGTGCACGTGGCCGACCAGCGCCTGCCATTCGTCCAGGCCCGCATCCAGATCCTCCCCACCCAGATGCAGTGCGCCGAGATCGCACTGCAGGCGGATGGCGGGGTGGTCCACGGCGCGCACCATCGCGGCGGTCTCCGCGGCCGTGGTCAGGAAGTTCGCGCCGTAGCGCGGCGGGTTGGGCTCGAGGCACAGGGTGATGCCTCGCGCGGCGGCACGATCGCCGGCGGCGCGGAAGAAGGTGACCGCGATCTCCCGCACCTCGCGGTCGGCGAGGCTGCCGCGGTCGCGCTGTTTCGGCGAACCGAACACCGCGAGTCGGGCTCCGAGCCCCTCGCCGATGCGGAAGACGGCATCGAGGTGGTCGAGCATCGCCGCGCGGCTGGCGTCGTCGCCGAAGAGGTTCAGGCCGCGGGTGCCGAACAGCAGCGACTGCAAACCGGTGATGGCGATGCCGCGCGCTTCCCAATGGGCGCGGATGGCGGCGATCGCCGGCGCACCGGCGCTTGCCGGTTCGGCGAAGTAGCGGGACGGCGCGACGTCGATCGCGTCCACTCCATGCTTCTGCAGGCAGGCCGCGACGGCGTCGTCATGCCGCGGCTCCCAGGCGATGTTGGAGATTCCGATGCGCATCCTCATCCTCCCCCATCCGCGGCATGGGCGACGGCCTGGGCATAGGCGCGGATCGCGAGCATCGACTCGCGGGCGGAGTAGGTGTAGCCGTCATCGCCACCGAGGCGTGCCGCGTGCCGGCTGCGCAGGTCGTAGCGGGGGACCGGGGCATCGACGAGGGTCTCCGGCACCTCGAGCTCGATCGCGAACGCGTCGCGGGCGATCGCACCCAGCGGCAGCGGCGCCGCCGTGAGATGGACCGTGTCGAGACCGCTTTCGAGGACCGCGAGGAGGTCGTGTCCGAGGTTCACCATCGGATAGAACTGGAAGCGCGCACGCGGGTCGAGATGCTCCAGCCGGTGCCGGTGGGCGAGGTCGAACAGTGCGTTCTTCCGCAGGCCCGGCCCGACCAGCCCCGGCAAGCGCACCACGACGGTCCCGGCAAAGCGTTCGCGCGCGCGGATCTCGGCCTCGAGGCGGTGGCGGCCGTAGGGCTGCACGGCATCGGGCGCGTCCGCCTCGTCGACGCCATCCGGGTCGGCGAAGACATCCACCGTGCTGATGAGCACGAAGCGGGCGCAGTCCACCCGGTCGAGCACGGACCAGAGCCGTTCGATCGCGGCGCGATCCGCGTCGGGGTCCCGGTTGGCCTGCCATTTCGTCGCACTGATGCCGGCGCAGACGATCGTGTCGAAGCTGCGCCCGGCCATGGTCTCGATGTCGGTCGATCGGTAGAGCGCATCGAAGCCGCGCTGGCGTCGCAGCGTGCCGCCGACGAAGCCGCTGTGGCCGATCAGGGCGTCCATCCTGCTCCCGCGGGCAGCGGTGAATCACCGAGGCGCTCGAGGACATCCTCGATGTTGTCGATCTTCCCGCCGAGGATCGAATGCACCCCGCCCAAGCGCGGATGCGGGGAGAACAGGATGGGCCGGCCATCGTCGGTCTCGTTGCGCAGCGGGACCGTCTTGATCTCCAGCATCGATTCGGCGTGCCGTAGGCCCCCGAGCATCGGCACGTAGAGCGCGGCGTCGCGCCGCATCCGCTCGAAGCGCGTCGGTTCGCGATGCGTCGCCAGCCGGGCATAGGGGTCCACCCGGCCGTCCTCGATCCAGCTCGCGTGCGGGGTGTAGCGGACGTGGGAAAGCGTGTGCAGGCCGCGTGCGGGGAAGGGCAGGAGCGAAAAGAACGGCCCATCCATCACGGTGATCGCCGTGTCCGCCAGCATGTCGGGGGCCTGCACCAGTGCCATCTCGGCGATCTCGTGCTTGAGCGTCGCAGCGATCGCGCCGGCGTCCCCGACGGCGGCGGCGAGGCCCGCATAGGTGCAGTTGAGGACGCGTCCGGCGCGCCAATGCCCCTCGCTGCCATCCTTCCGCCAGTCGATTCGAAGGCCGCCCTCCCGATCCTGCTCGACGCCAAGGACGTGGGTGCGCAAGGACACCTCGATGCCCGCCGCGGCAAGGTCCTCCCGGGCCTGCCCGGCGAGTACGGTGGCATCGAAGACCGCCTCGTCGACGCGATACACCGCCTCGATCCGCCGTGCGTCGAACCAGGCGATCTGCTCGGCCGTGGCCGGTTCCATGGGCGCGCCGATGTCGCTGACGAAACGTTCGAACTGTCGCGCCGTCAGCCTCGACTGGCGGCGGGCGACGGCGTAGAGCGCGGTCGCCGTCCGGCGGGTGGCGGCCGGCCAGTCGGCGAGGAAGCGGGGGTAGTTGGCGCGGCTGCGGAATGCCGTGGTGTAGCTGCGCGGGTAGTGGTAGCCGCCGTGGACACGCGCCTGGTTGCGCCACGAAGCGCGCTGCAGCAGGCCGTCCTCCCGCTCCGCCAGCAGCACGCGGCGCAGGCGCCAGCGGCGGGCGGCATGCAGGGCGATGGCGCAGCCGTAGAAGCCGCCGCCGACGACCACCAGATCCCAGCCGCGGTCGGCCGTGGCGCTCACGTCGGCCCGTGCTGCCCGCTGGCCGGCGTGGCGACATTGAGCCGCTCCCTGCGGGTCAGCTTCGTGCTCAGGTGCTCCGAGGCGACGTGGTAGGGCGGCCCCTCGTTGGACAGCGATGCCATCTGCAGGACGTATTCGCCGAGTACCAGCAGGGTGAGCGAGATCAGGAAGAACATGCCCGATTGCTGCAGCGACAGGCTGACCCAACCGGGTTCCACGTCGGCCTTCAGCAGGGCGACCGCAACGACGTAGATCGAGTACAGCACGTTCGCCACCGCGCCGAACAGCGAGAACAGCGTGACCAGGCGCATCGGCGCGCGGGTGCCGCTCGCGAGCAGGCGCATGCCGCGGTCGATGCGCTCCAGAAGCGGCGCCCGTGAACGTGGCACGGGAGCCTCGTAGTCGAGCGTGCAGCGGCGGTAGCCGCCACCACCGGGCAACAGCCGGTAGGCCACGACGGGCGAGCGGTGCTGCAGCAGGTGGTTCACGACACGGCGGCTGAGCACGCGGAAGCGCGGCGCATCACGGCGGGCGTCGATGCCCGTCGCGACCCGGAAGGCCCATTGGAAGGCGCGTTCGACCATGCCGTCGGCGGCCAGTGCGCGGAGGTTCCGCGCGAACACCACGTCGTGCCCCTGTCGCGCCCGGTCCAGCATCGCCGGAAGCCTGTCGAGCTCGTCGGCGGACGGGTCGAGCACCGCGACGAAATCGCCCAGCGCATGCTCGAGGCCACAGCACGCCGCAGCATCGAACTCGACCGACTTGAGCAGCCGGAGCACCAGCAGGTTCGGCACGCCGGACGGGCCGGTCAAGTCCGCCAGCGTGCTCTCCTCGATCGCCCCCCGTCGGTCGACGACCAGCAGCTCGTGCTCCTCCGCCAGTCCGTCGAGCGTGGCGCTCGCGCGGGCCAACCACTCCGCGATGTCCGGCGTTGCGTCGTCGAGGACGACGACCAGCGTGAGGAACAGCGGTGCGGACATGGCAGAACCTCAGTCCAACGCCTTCTCGAGCTCCGGCACGATCTGGAACAGGTCGCCGACCAGGCCGATGTCGGCGATCTCGAAGATCGGCGCGTCGGCGTCCTTGTTGATGGCGACGATGGTGCCGGCGTCCTTGATGCCGGTCAGGTGCTGGATGGCGCCGGAGATGCCGATGGCCACGTACAACTCTGGTGCGATGATCTTGCCGGTCTGGCCGACCTGCATATCGTTCGGCACGTAGCCGGCATCGACGGCGGCGCGCGAGGCACCGACGCCGGCGCCGAGCTTGTCGGCGAGCGAGTAGATGATCTTGAAGGCCTCCGCCGAGCCCAGCGCGCGGCCGCCGGAGACCACCCGGCTGGCGCTCTGCAGGTCGGGGCGGTCGCTCTTGCCGCTTGCAAGGCCCTTGAAGCGGGTGTGCGTCGGCAGGGCGACCTCGACTGTCGCGGCCTCGATGGGTGCGGTCGCGCTGCCGTTCGCGGTCGCTGGCCACGAGGCCGGGCGCACGGTGGCGACGACGGTGTGGTCGGCGGGCACGGTGACCGAAATGATCGCGTTGCCGGCGTAGATCGGGCGCTGGAAGGCGTGCGGGCCATCGACGGCCATCAGGTCGGAGACCTGGGCCACGCCGAGCAGGGCGGCGACGCAGGGTGCCACGTCACGGCCAAAAGTGGTCGAGGGCAGCAGCACGTGCGAGTAGTCGGCGGCGAGCTTGGCGATCTGCGGGGCCAGCACGGCGGCCAGCGCGTGGGCGTTCTCGGCGCGAGCGACGGTGAGGACTTTCGAAACACCGGCGATCCGCGCGGCTTGCGCGGCGACCGCGTCGACGTCGGCGGCCAAGACGGCGATGTGGATCTCGCCGCCGATCTTCGCCGCGGCGGTGACGCAGCGCGCGGTGGCGGGGTTCAGGGTGCCGTCCTGGTGCTCGGCGACGATCAGGATCTTGTTCATGGGTTCTTGCTCGTGGGCGTGCTCATGGGCTTGCTCGTGGGCTTGCTCGTGGGCTTGCTCGTTTCCGTTGGAGTGCCGGCTTACGCCAGGCCCTTGGCTTTCAGCAGCGCCACCAGTTCGGCGACGTCCTTCACCATCACGCCCTTGCTGCGCTTCGGCGGTGGGGCGTAGCGGGTGGTGCTGAGGTGATCCGCGGCCTCGACGCCGAGTTCGGCGAGCGGCAGGGTCTCGAGCGGCTTGCTCTTGGCCTTCATGATGTCCGGCAGCTTGATGAAGCGCGGCTCGTTCAGGCGCAGGTCGGTGGTGATGACGGCGGGCAGGTCGATCTCCAGCGTCTCGAGCCCGGCATCGACTTCGCGCGTGACCGTCGCGACCTCGCCGGCGACCTCGACCTTCGAGGCGAAGGTGGCCTGCGGGCGGCCCCAGAGCGTGGCCAGCATCTGCCCGGTCTGGCTGGAATCGTCGTCGATGGCCTGCTTGCCGAGCAGCACGAGGCCCGGCTGCTCGCGCTCGACCAGCTTGTGCAGGATGCGGGCGGCGGTCAGCGGCTGCACGGCCGTGTCGGTGACCACGTGGATGGCGCGGTTCGCACCCATGGCAAGGCCGTTGCGCAGATGCGGCTGGGCGTCGGCCGGCGCGATCGTCGCGACGATCACCTCCGAGGCGATGCCCTTCTCGCGCAGGCGCAGGGCCTCTTCCAGCGCGATGTCGTCGAAGGGGTTCGGCGAGAGCTTGACGCCCTCGGTGACGACGCCGGAACCGTCCGGCTTGACCTGGATGCGGACGTTGTAGTCCACCACCCGCTTGTAGGCGACGAGGATCTTCATGGGGGCTGGTTCGAGGGGGAAAGGCGGCCGCGGTTGGCGGCTGGCCCACGATTCTAACGGCTTGCCGCTGACCATTTTTCTGGTCACAATCCAAGAATGAGCACGCTGACCCTCAATCTCGCGGAAGCCAAGGCCCGTCTCTCGGAGCTCACCGAGCGCGTGAGCCACGGTGACGAAGTGGTGATCACCCGCCACGGCAAGCCCGTCGCGCGCATCCAGCAGGTCCGCGACAAGGCCCGCCGCGTCGATGTCGCCGCCTTCCGGCGCGCCACCGAGCAGCAGGTCGAGCAAACCCCGGCCGCGGGGCTCATCCGCGAACTCCGCGACGGCGCGCGCTACTGAGGCGCTGCCATGGTCTACATCGACACCAGTGTCTGGGTCGCCGCCCTGTGCCGCGAACCCTTCACGGCGAGAGTGCAGACCTGGCTCGGAAAGCAGGCGGCGGGCGTCCTGCACGTGAGCGGTTGGGTGCAGGCCGAGTTCGCCGGCGCCCTGTCGATGAAGCAGCGCGTCGGCCATCTCGATGCGGCGCAGGCCGCCGAGGCCATGACCCTGTTCAGCGCGACCATCGAGCAGTCCTGCCAGCGGGTCAGCGTCGAGGAGGCCGACTTCGCGCTGGCCGCGCGCCTCGTCGCCGACCCGACCAGCGGGCTGCGCGCCGGCGATGCCCTCCACCTCGCGATGGCCGCCCGCCAGGGCCTCGCCCTCGTCACTCTTGATTCGATCCTCGCGAAGGCGGCCGTCCGGTTCGGCGTGCAGGCGCGACTCCTCCAAGAGGAACCCGCATGATCGTCCCGGTCATCCTCAGTGGCGGCAGCGGCACCCGCCTGTGGCCGCTCTCGCGGCAGAACCTGCCGAAGCAGTTCCTCGCCCTCGCCGGTGCGGAGACGCTGTTCCAGCAGACCGTGAAGCGCGCCGCCGCCGTGCCCGGCGCGACCGCGCCGCTGGTCGTGGCCAGCGACGATCACCGCTTCCTCGCCGGCGAGCAATTGCAGGCCCTCGGCATGACGCCGCGCGCCATCGTGCTGGAGCCGCTGGCCCGCAACACCGCGCCGGCGATCGCGCTGGCGGCGCTGCGGGTCGCCGAGGCGAATCCGGAAGCGATGCTGCTGGTGCTGCCGGCCGACCACCGCATCGGCGCGCCGGAGCGCTGGGTCGCGGCGGTGCAGCGCGCGCGGGCGCAGGCCGAAGCCGGCGCGCTGGTCACCTTCGGTATCGCGCCGACCGAGGCGCACACCGGCTACGGCTACATCCGCTGCGGCACCGCGCTCGACGAGGGCGTGTTCGCGGTCGAGCGCTTCGTCGAGAAGCCCGACGCCGCTACCGCCCATGCCTACCTCGCCGACGGCCGCTACGTCTGGAATGCCGGCATCTTCTTGTTCCGCGCCGACCGCTACCTCGAGGAACTGGCCGAGCACGCGCCGGCGATGCTGGCGGCCGCGCGCGAGGCCCTGGCGAAGGCCAGGGCCGACCTCGATTTCATCCGCGTCGACCGCGAGGCCTTCGCCGCCTCGCCTTCCGATTCGATCGACTACGCGGTGATGGAGAAGACCCGCCGCGCCGCCGTGGTGCCGGTGGACTGCGACTGGAACGACATCGGCTCC